>Ga0209550_10004984_pt1 | contig 12514 bp, 5 predicted proteins | sample LauGreSuBDMM15SN_2_FD_187567 | JGI IMG/M metagenome (GOLD analysis project Ga0209550, IMG submission 187567) | Freshwater lake microbial communities from Lake Michigan, USA - Su13.BD.MM15.SN (SPAdes) (version 5) | ecosystem: Environmental > Aquatic > Freshwater > Lake | place: Lake Michigan, USA... | reverse complement strand
AAAAGACGACGACGAAAGCGAGGAGCAACGCGAAAAGGGAGTGGCGGCGGTGGAGCATGCGGACGGAAACGTGCGTGGGTGCGGCGATCGGGGCAAGCGAGGGAAATGCGAGGGCGAAACCACTCGCTGGCACTCGCGGCTACGAGGCGAATCGGGAGCGGGCGGACGGGGGGAAACTATTTTTCGAGGCGGATGAGTTGGTAGCGGTGGATGCCGAGCGGGGCGGGCTCCCAGTTCTTCACTGCGGGGTGGATCGTGTAGGTGCGGGCGCCGAAGACGAGCGGCGCGATCGGGGCTTCGGCGAGGAGCAGCGTCTCCGCCTTTTGCAGCAGCGCAAAACGGGCGGCGGGATCGGCCGTGCCGGCCGCTTGCTCGAGCAGGGCATCGTAGTCTTGGCTCTTCCAGCCGGTCCAGTTGTTGCCGCCGTCGGACTTGAAGACGTCGAGGAAGGTGATCGGGTCCGGGAAGTCGGCGGTCCAGCCCATCAACGCGATGGTGTGGGTGAGCGTTTGTTGATTCTGTATCCACGTTTTTTGCTCGAAGGGATCGATGGTCACCTTCACGCCGAGTTCGCGGAGCCACATGGCTTGGATCGCCTCGGCGGTGCGCGGGAGTTTATCGTCGTTCAGTACTTGAATTGACATGACGGGCAGACCCTTGCCGCCGGGGAAGCCGGCCTCGGTGAGTAACGTGCGGGCCGCCGCGAAATCGTCGGGCTGACCGGCGGGGCCGGTGTAGCCGTTACAATTCGGTGGCACGAGCGTGTGCGCCGGGGCTCGCGCGCCGCTGAAGACGCGTTGGGAAATTGCCGCGCGCTCGAGGGCGAAGGCGAGGGCGCGACGCACCGACGGATTGTTCAGGGGCGGCTTGGTGGTATTGAAGTTGATGTAAGTGATGCCCAGGAGCGGATCGAGGCGCAGGCGGTCGGGGGACTGTTGGCGGTAGCTCGCGATTTTCGACGGCGGCACACTGTAGGAAACGTGCAGTTGGCCGGCGCGGAAGGTGAGCTCCTCGACTTCTGATTTTTCGGTGGGATAAAAAATGACCCGCGCGATTGGGTTCGTCGCGGCACCCCAATAGAGCGGGTTTTTCGCGACGATCAGGCGGGCGTTGGGTTGCCACTCGGTCAGGGTGAACGGGCCGTTGCCGACGAGATTGCCGGGGCGCGTCCACGCGGTGCCGCGCTCGTCGATCTTGCCATGTTTTTCGATGGTAGCCCGATGGACCGGTAGCCACGTGCTATGGGCGGCGAGGCCGAGTAGATAGGGCGTGGGCCGAGTGAGCGTGATGCGGAGCGTGGCGGCGTCGATGACAGTGACGCCGACCTCGGCAAATGTTTTTAGTTTACCGGTGTTGAAGGCCTCGGCGTGCTTGATGGGCCAAAGCATGTAAGCGTAGCTCGAGCCGAGCGCGGGGGAGAGGAGGCGTTGAAATGAGTAGGCGAAGTCGGCGGCGGTCACACGGTCGCCGTTGGACCATGTGGCGGTGGGGCGGAGGTGAAACGTGTAGGTCAGGCCGTCGGGGGAGATGTCCCACCGCTCGGCGACACCGGGGACGGGGCCGCCGGTTTTCTCGTCGTAGCAGGTCAATCCCTCGAAGAGCGCGACGGAGATATTCATATCGGTGGCGGCATCGATAAGGGCGGGGTCGAGGGTGGCGGGCTCGTTCTGGTTGCCGACGAGGAGGGTCTGCGTGCGGATACCCTCTTCGACGGGGGTTTCGCGCGGGGCGCACGCCGTGAAAATAAAAAGGGAGGCGAGGAGGCCGAGCGCGGTGCGGAGACGAGGCTGCATGGGGCGGGAGCGAAACGGTGGCTCGCGGTGGAAGCGAAAATATTCTCTCAGGTTGGTTATAATCGGTGGCACGCGGCTGTGCAATTTGGGTGGGCCTCGGGGAACGGGGTCTGCCGCCCGAGCTGAAGGGGCAGACAGCGTCTGCGGGTGCCTGAACTGTCGCCACGGGAGTCGGTGACGGCGCTGTTTGAAATGGCGGCGACGGGCGGGACCGGGAATGGAATCGGCGGTGAGCTCGCAGCGGGGTGGACCTTGCGCGTGGGCTACACGCCGGTTGAGCGGGGTGGGAGGCGGTCAGGACGTTGGTTGTGAAAAACGGTGAGCCGTGCGCTTAATGAAGGACTCGGGAAACGCGTCCGTAGCGACGGACCGTTGCAATTTTTACGCGGAGCGAAAACGTTTGGATCTCCCCTTATTCAGCCCCCCATAAACATGAAGACGCTCGTTACCTGCCTGTTTTTTTTAGGAATCTCCGTCCGATTTTTCGTGGGCGGCGCGGCGGCTGCGGCGGCTCGGCCCAACATCGTCGTCATTCTCGCCGACGACTTGGGCATCGGCGACATGTCGGCCTATCGTCCCGGAGCGGATGTGCAGACGCCCCACCTCGATCGTCTCGCGGCGGAAGGGATGCGGTTCTCCCGCATGCGCGCCAATGCCACCGTGTGTTCGCCCACGCGCGCCGCGCTGATGAGCGGCCGTTACGCGGACCGCGTCGGCGTGCCCGGTCTCATCCGTACCGATTCGGCCAATACGTGGGGCTACTTCGATCCCAAGGTACCGACGATCGCGAATCACCTGCGCGCGGCCGGCTATCACACCGCGATCATCGGCAAGTGGAACCTCGGCCTCACGGCGCCCGGCACGCCCAACGACCGTGGCTTCGATTTTTTCCACGGCTTCCTCGATGATATGATGGACAGCTACACGACGCACCGCCGCCAGGGTCACAATTATATGCGCCGCGATCGCGAGGTCGTCGATCCCGTCGGACACGCCACGGATATTTTCACGGCGTGGGCGTGCGATTATCTGCGCGAGCGCGCCGCCGCGAAGTCGCCCTTCTTTCTCTACCTCGCCTACAACGCCCCGCATTTTCCGATGGAGCCGCCCGCCGAGTGGCTCGCGCGGGTGCAGCGACGCGCGCCTGCCATGGATGAGAAACGCGCACTGAACGTCGCGCTCGTCGAGCACTTCGATGATGGCGTCGGCCAAGTGCTCGCGGCGCTGAAGACCACCGGCCTCGAGGACAACACGCTCGTCGTGCTCACCTCGGACAATGGCGGCTCGCTCCCCCACGCGCAGAACAACGATCCGTGGCGCGACGGGAAACAAAGTCACTACGACGGCGGCTTGCGCGTACCGTTTGTGCTGCGGTGGCCGGGGAAAGTCACCCCCGGCGCGACGAGCGACTACGCGGGCCTGACCTTTGATATTTTCGCGACGGCGCTCGAGGCTGCGGGCATGACGCGTCCAGCCGGCACGGATGCGGTGAGCCTGCTGCCCGTGTTGCGCGGCGAGGCGCCAGCGGCGTCAGCGGCGACGGAGCCGCGCGAGCTGTATTTCGTCCGTCGCGAAGGCGGCCCCGCGTACGGAGGAAAAAGCTACGAAGCGATCATCAAGGGCGACTGGAAGCTGATGCAAAACAGCCCCTACGCTCCGCTCGAACTCTACAATCTGAAGGACGATCCGCAGGAGACGACGAACCTCTTTGCGAAAAATCAAAAGGTCGCGCGCGAACTCCAGGCCGCCCTCCGCCTCCACGTGCAGCGCGGCGGGGCCACGCCGTGGCAGCCGCCCGCGGTCGGCAAGTAGTCAGACGAAGCCGAGAAACGAAGCCAACGGGGTCAGCTGTTTCCTGAGATTAACCCGCCGGACGCGGACGACCGCGCGTCCGGTGGTGTGGCACGGGCACGGGGCGCCATCCCGGTGACTCCATCCGATCAAGGCCGAAGGAGTCGCGCGCCCGCTCGCTCCCGCCGCCGCGACACGGCTCAGAACCCCAGTCCCACCGTCAGCCGGAATTTCCTCGGCTCGAGCAGTAGCACGCGCGTCATGCCGGATTTGAAATTATTGTAACGAAGCGGCATCACCGCGTCTTCGGCGGTGAGGTTCGTGACGTTGAGTTGCACCGTGAGGTCGGTGTTCATCCGCCCGACGTTCAGCTTCCGCCGATAGCCGGCGAAGGCGTCCATCTTAAAGTCCTCGGGGCCGTAATACGTCGCGCCAAAAGTACGGTTGCCGTTCGGGGCGCGGCCGAGATACGCGCGGCCGAGCGCGGAGGTGCCTTGCCAACGGATGCCGCTGCCGACGAATGCGCCCCGGAATTTCCCCTCGGTCATCGTGTAGCGGCCGCTCACGTTGCCCTTATACGGGCGCTCGCCGTATCCGAAATTATAGAACTCGCGCACGCCTGCCATCACGCGTTGGAGCGACGCGGCCTCGGCGTCGATCGTCAGGCCGGATGCAGAATTGACGAGCGCGCCGGAGCCGGGCGTGCGGTGCCAGTAGGCGTTCTCGCGCTCGAACCAGCCTTCAAATTCGGGTACGATCGAGGACCGGTCCGTCTTCGTGTAGGAGAAATTCACGACGGCGGTGAGGTTCTTTGTGACGTTAAACCACGCGGAGAGTTCGTAGCCGCGGTTCACGATGTCGGAGGTGCCGGTGAGGTTGGCTTCGTCGCCGATCAGGTGCGCGGTGTACTCGGTGGCAGTGATACGGTTGGCGGCGAGCAGCGTGTCGAGGATGCGCGTGCTCGGGGCGACGAGGTTGTTTTCGCCGGAGTTGAGCCCGATGCCGAAGGTGCCGCCGCTCGATTGTTTCTGGGAGGTTTGGAAGGCCGTCGCGCGCAGAAACACTTTTCCGTCGAGCAGGTTCAGCATGAAGCCGGCGTCGTCGCTCAGGCCGTCGAAGGGCGGCGGGAGCTTTTCATCGGGGAGCACGCGCGCGTTCAGCGGGGGCTGGGCGTTGTTGTTGGCATGGTTGTAGAAAACGGAAAACACCTTCGTCGCGTGGAAGACGCCGCCGAGTGTGCTGGTGATGGGCTTGAACTCCGTCTGGTCCACGACCTCCGTGGTGAACGCGACCGTGTTTTGAATCGCGAGGCCGGCGCGCACGTCGGGATCGTTGGCGGAGAGGCGGGTGTCGCCGTGTTGGTCGAAGCGGATGCGATCGCCGCGGATGCCGGCGGTGATCACGAGGCGTGAGTCGAAAAACGCGCTCTGCGTCGCCGCGAGGAGTGTGGCGACGGTCCGGCCGATGAAACCGCCCGCCACGCTCGAGTTGATGAAGGTGTTGTGGTAAGTCTTGCCGTCGCGCACGACGGTGAAGTCGTTCGTGCCGTTGCCGACGAAGTAGGTGTCGAAATTTCCGGGTACGACGTAGTGCCGCCGGAAAACGTAGTTTGCCGCATTTTCCGGCAGCGCAGCGTTGCCGATGGGCACCCCGGCGGCATCGACGAGAATCTCGACGCCGGGGTAACGGAATGCGCTCAGTTTTCCGTATTCCGCCATGCCGGCGAGTTTGTGCCGGCCGAAGGTTTTCCCGAGATCGAGCTCCCATGCGAGGGAAGCGCGGGCGACGTCGTTGCCGGTTTGTCCACGGTCGACCACCCAGCGGCTTTCAAGGTAGAGAGCGCGCGCGTGGGGATTCGCCACCGGGGTCGCGCCGCCGGCCGGATCGGGGATGACGGTGTTCGGGTCGCCGGTGAAAAGGACGGAGTTGTTGACGGGCGCTTTTACCCACTGCTTCGACCGCTCCCGGTTGTAGGCGAGCTCGAGGGTGAGGTTCGGGGCGAGCCGCTGCTCGACGGTCGTGATGACCCGGTCGAAATTCGTGTCGCGCCCCGCGCCCGGGCCATAGGTGCTGATGCGAAACGGAATCTGCGACGCAGGCACCATGGACAATCCCGCGCGGAGGTCGGCGGCGAGGTTGAGATCGTCGTAGGTGCTCTCGAGTAACCGGAAATTGGTGACATTTTTCGTGGTGACCACAAACGGCGTGGCGCCGCTGCCGGACGTGATGTAGATATTTTTTACCGCGGTGTTGCGGTTGATGCCGGTGGCGCGGTTTGCGGTGGTCCACGCCGCGTCGTTGAGGGTCGCGGAACCGCTCGCCTGCCAGAGCGCGAGCGCGTCGAACGCGTTGAGCGGCCGGGTGACGTGGGACTGCATTTGCCCGTTCTCGTAGTTGGTGATGACGGTCGTGTGTTTCCATGGGCTCACGCGGAGCGACAACGCGCCCCGGCTGCTGTCGTTGTAATCCCAGCGCCGCCAGCCGCCGGAATTCTGGAGCAGGCCATTGAGTCGCAAGGCGATTTTTCCGGGAAGGATAACCTGGTTGTGGTCGAGCTCGAAGCGCCGGTGAGCCCATGCGCCCACTTGGGTCCGGAGCGAGGTGCGGTTCCGCGCCACCTGCGCGCGTTTGGTCATGATATTGACGAGTCCGCCCGGCGAACCGAAGCCGAAGAGGATGGAGTTGGGTCCGCCCGAGAGTTCGAGTCGCTCGGTATTGTAGGTGTCGACGGCGATGCCCGTTTCAAAAAAATCTACGGCGGTGCTCGCGGAGAGTCCGCGCACGCGGATGCGGGTGTCGCGCAGATCGCTGCCGCCGAGGAACGAGGTGCTGGCGTCGGCCGAGGCATCGAGCATGTCCACCTGCATGTTCGGCGCATAGCCGATGATGTCGGCCAGGGAGGTCGCGCCGAAGTCGGAGAGGAATTCCGGTGTAAAGACCATGACGGCTGCCGCCGTGTCCTTGAGGCTGCTGTTGAGCCGGCTGCCAGACATGGTGTTGCCGGCCTGGTAGCCGACATCTTTTTCGCCCGTGACCTCGAAGGGTGAGAGCACGGTCACCTCGGCCGTGGTCGGGGTCCGCGGGTCGGCGGCGGGGAGCGGCGGCAGGGTGGCGAGCAGCGCAGTGCAGAGCAGAAACGGACGGGAAGGCGTGGTCATGGGGTGGCCGCAGACGGGTGGGAATGGGGGGGCGTGGGGGAGGTAGCGCGGAAAAACACTCGCGGGCAAGATTCGCGTTTGATTTTGGATGAAGCGTTCCTATCTGTTTCTCCGTTGTGCGTGCTTCACCTTCTGGGCGCGCCGATCCCACGCTCATGACTAGTCACCCCACCCTTTTGGCCTTGGCCGGCGTTCTGACGCTTTCGGTTGGAATCGCGCGTGGCGCGGACGCGGCCGACATCGAATTTTTCGAAAAGAAAATCCGACCGCTGCTCGTCGAGCGCTGCTACGATTGCCACTCGGCCGAGCCCGGGAAAAAAATCAAAGGCGGTCTGCGCCTCGATCATGCGGAAGGCTGGCGGATGGGCGGCGATTCCGGCCCGGCGATCGTGGCGGGCAACGTCGAGCAGAGTGCGTTGATTAAGGCCGTGCGTTATACGGGACTTGATTTCGAGGCGATGCCGCCGAAGACCCAACTGCCGAGCGAGGAAGTGGCGCTCCTTGAGGAGTGGGTGAAGCGCGGCGCGCCCTCGCCCGAAGGGCCACCGGTCGCCCTCGCTGCGAATGCGGCAGGCGCGGCGGATGCGAAACCGAAACAGGTCGGCCTCACCATCGAGGAAGGGAAAAAATTCTGGTCCTTCGTGCCGCCGGTGAAACCAGCGGTCCCAGCGGCGGCGAACAACTGGCCCCGCACCGACATCGACCGTTTTATCGCCGCGCCCTGGGCGGCGAAAGGCCTGAAGCCCGCTGGCGATGCCGACCGCGTGGCGCTGTTGCGGCGGGCGTCCTTCGATCTGACCGGACTGCCGCCGACGCCGGAGGCGCTCGAGGCGTTTGTGCGGGATGCACGGTCCACGCCTGAGGCGTTCGCGGTCGTAGTGGATGCGATGCTGGCCTCGCCGCAGTTCGGCGAGCGCTGGGGCCGGCACTGGCTCGATGTGGCGCGCTTTGCGGAATCGAGTGGCGGCGGGCGGACCCTGATGTTCAAGGACGCGTGGCGCTACCGCGACTATGTCGTGGACGCGTTTAACCGCGACCTGCCCTTCGACCAATTCATCCGCGAGCAGCTCGCCGGCGATCTCCTGCCCGCCCCGACGCCCGATGAAAAGGCCCGCCAGATCACCGCGACGGCGTTTCTCGCGCTGGGCCCGACCAACTATGAGGAGCAGAACAAAGACGCGCTCCGCATGGACATCGTGGACGAGCAGCTCGACACGCTCGGCAAGGCGTTTCTCGGGATGACGATCGGCTGCGCGCGCTGCCACGATCACAAATTCGATCCCGTGCCGACGCGCGACTATTACGCGCTCGCCGGGATTCTCCGCAGCACGCATACGCTGCACAACTACACTGACAACGTCGCGAAGTGGGTGGATACCTCGCTGCCGGCGCATCCGGCGGTGGAGCTCGAGCTCGCTGCGCATGAGGCCAAGGTTGCCGCGCTCGAAAAACAAATTGCCCGGTTGCGCAAGTCCGCCGTGGCGCCCCCCGCCGGTCAGGCGGTCACACTCGCCGCGCTCCCCGGCGTCGTCCTCGACGACCAGCAGGCGAAGATCGTCGGCGGCTGGAGCAGCTCGACGACTATGAAGCCGTATCTCGGCACCGGCTACCTGACCGACAACAACGAGGATAAAGGCCGTCGCACCGTCACGTTTATGCCGGTGATTCCTCAGACCGGCCACTACGAGGTGCGTTTCGCCTACACCCCGCAGCCCAATCGCGCGACCAACGTCCCGGTCACCATTCTCCACGCCGACGGCGAGAGCACCGTGGTCGTCAACCAGCGCACAGCGCCGCCGCTCGCGGGGCACTTCGTGAGCCTTGGGCAGTTTCGCTTCGAGAAAGACGGCGCCGGCTACGTGCTCGTGTCGAACGAGGGCACGGATGGCTTTGTGATCGTGGACGCGCTGCAGGTCCTCGCGGCTGATGGGCGCGCGGAACCGACGCCCGTCGTCTTGGCCGGCACCGCCAATCGTGCGAAAAAGGCCGCCAAGAAAACGGTGGCCGATCCCGCCGATCCCGCGGCCCGCAAAAATGCTGAGGAGTTACGCGGGCTGGAGGCCGATCTGAAAAAACTGACTGCGAGCGGACCCAAGCGTGCGGTCGCGATGAGCGTGCGCGAGGCGACCGGCGAAATCGGCGACACTGAGATCCGCATCCGCGGCATCGCGCGCAACCTCGGCGCGAAGGCGCCACGTGGCCTGCTGCAAGTCGCAGCGCACGGTGCGCCCCCGCAATTCTCACCCGGCGAAAGCGGTCGGCGTGAGCTGGCCGACTGGATCGCGAGCGCCGCCCATCCGCTCACCGCCCGTGTGATCGCGAATCGCGCGTGGGGTTGGCTGATGGGTGAGGGCCTCGTGCGCACGGTCGATAATTTCGGCACAACGGGTGAGCGCCCCTCGCATCCCGAGCTGCTCGATCACCTCGCGCAGCAGTTTGTGGCCGACGGTTGGTCGGTTAAGAAGCTGGTCCGCGCCATCGTGCTCGCGCGCACCTATCAACTCGCCGCCGCGCCGCCGCCTGACGCCGCGCGCCTCGATCCGGACAACCGCCTCTTTTCGCACGCGAACCGCCGCCGGCTCGAGGCCGAGGAAATCCGCGATGCCATGCTCGCTGCGAGCGGCCAGCTCGATTTCGCGATCGGTGGGCCGAACATTGCCGGCCCCGCCGCAGCAGCGGTGTCGGGAGAATACGGGTACGTGTTCACCGATACGCGTCGCAGCCTCTACACGCCGGCGTTTCGCAACCGGCGGCTGGAGCTCTTCGAGGTCTTCGACTTTGCGGACATCAACGCGTCCATCGGCCAGCGCGCGGCGACGACCGTCGCGCCCCAGGCGCTTTTTCTAATGAACCACCCCTTCGTGATCGAGCAGGCGAAACTCGCTGCGAAGCGCACGCTCGGCAGCGGTGCCGCCGACGATAGCGCGCGGCTTGATCGGGCGTATCGCGTCGCTCTCGGCCGCGTGCCGACGGCGAAGGAGCGCGCGCTGGCGCTGCAGTTTGTGAGTGGCGCGAGCAGCGAAGGTGCCGGCGAGGCCGCGCGGGCCGACGCGTGGGCGCAGTTGCACCAGTCGCTTTTCGCCTGCGTGGATTTCCGTTACCTTGAGTGATGCTCCCACCGACTACACTCGAACCATGATTTCTAACTTAGTTAATTCCTCAATCGTTCTGACTGAGCCCAACCCCATTTTCCCATGAACCCGAATCCCCTCCTTTCCCGTCGTCAGGCCCTGCAACAGCTCGCGTGCGGTTTCGGCTACATGGCATTTGCCGGTCTCGCTGCGCAGGCCGCCGCACGCAGCACGGCCAATCCCCTTGTCGCCAAGGCGGGCCATCTGCGACCGCGGGCTAAGCGCGTGATCTTCCTCTTCATGGGCGGCGGCGTGAGCCACCTCGATAGCTTCGACTACAAGCCCAAGCTCTATGAGCACGACGGCAAGATGATGGACTTCCTCGACCAACGCGCGATCGCCAAGACCGGCGTCGGCGCGACGGGCCGCGTGATGAAGCCGATGTGGGATTTCAAGCAGCGCGGGCAGAGCGGACGCTGGGTCTCGGATCTGTTTCCGCACATGGCGGAGCTGGCCGACGATTACTGCGTTGTCCGCTCGATGCACACGGAGGGTGTGGCGCACGGGCCCGCGACGCTGTTTCTCCACACCGGCTCCACCAATCTTATCCGCCCCTCGATGGGCTCGTGGGTCACCTACGGTCTCGGCTCGGAGAGCGAAAATTTGCCGGCGTTTGTCTCGCTGAGTCCGACGCTCGCCAACGGCGGACCGCGCAACTACGGCAGCGCGTTTCTCCCCGCCGTTTATCAGGGCACCGCGATCGGTCGCGCCGGGCAGAAGGCGATCGAGGCCGGCCTGCGCAACGTGCGCAACCCCAGTCTCACCGCCGCGGAGCAACAGCGGCAGTTCGAGCTCGTGCGCGCGCTCAACGAGGAGCAACTCCGCGCGAAACCCGGCGACTACGAGCTTGAGGCGGTCGCAAATTCCTACGAACTCGCGTGGCGTTTGCAGAACCACGCGCCCGACGCGCTCGATCTCACCAAGGAGTCGGCCGCGACGCTCGCGCTTTACGGCATCGGTGAGGAGCCGACCGATGACTACGGCCGCCAGTGCCTCCAGGCGCGGCGTCTCGCGGAATCCGGCGTGCGCTACATTCAGGTCAATTATTCGGACAACACCAACAACCCGGCGTGGGACCAGCATTCCAATTTGCCGAAGCACAAAGACCACGCCCTGCGCGTGGATAAACCCGTCGCCGGTCTGCTCCAAGATTTGAAGGCGCGCGGCTTGCTCGAAGACACCATCGTGTGGTGGGGCAGCGAATTTGGCCGCACGCCCTACGCCGAGAAAAACGGCACGGGCCGCGACCACAACCCCACCGGATTTTCGGTGGTGCTCGCTGGCGGCGGCTTCAAGCCCGGCTTCGCGTATGGCGCGACGGATGACTTCGGTCACTTCGCGATCGAGAACAAGGTCCACATGCACGACCTCCACGCGACGATCCTCCACCAGCTCGGCCTCGATCACGAGAAGCTCACCTTCCGCCACGACGGCCGCGATTTCCGGCTCACCGATGTGCGCGGGCACGTCGTCAACGACCTCCTCGTTTAATCGCTGAGGGTCCAGCGATGCCCGCTGAACCCAACGCCTCCGCCTGCGTTTCGTTTCTCCCGATTATTTACCCCATGAAAACACCCAAGACTTCGACTTCACCCCAGACGCTGACGCGGCGCGAGTTTGTCGGCCGGACCCTCGCCACCGCCGGAGTCATCGCCGGAGCGCCGGCCTTCCTCCGCGGCCAAAATCTCAACAGCAAGTTGAATATCGCGTTCATCGCCTGTGGTGGCCGCGGCAATACGAGCTTGAACGAGCTCACGATCGTGCCGGGGAGCGGCACCGCCGCCGGAGGTAAAAAGGGAGGCAAGGGAGCGGTCCCGGAGCCGGCGGCGGGGCCGCATCCCGACGAAAACGTCACGGTGCTCTGCGATATCAACCAGGTCGCCATCGACTCTGCGGCGCAGCGTTACCCGCGGGCGAAGACGTTCACCGATCTCCGGCGGGTCTTCGACCGTCCGAACGATTTTGACGCCGTCGTCGTTTCCACGGCGGAGCACACGCACGTGTTCGCCACGTGGCTCGCACTCACGCAAGGCAAGCACGTCTATTGCGAGAAGCCGCTCGCCTACAATATCTGGGAGACGCGCCTCATCCGTGAGACGGCCGCGAAGTTTCCGAAGCTCTCCACGCAGATGGGCAATCAGGGTCACGCCTCGCCCATGCGGCGCACGATCAAGGAAATCTTGAACACCGGTGTCATCGGCCCGGTGCGCGAGGTCCACGTCTGGGCAGATCGCGCTTGGGGACTCCAAGATGCCGCGTCGGCCGAAAAATTCGACAAGCCGCATGGATTTTACAACGGCCTCCCGATCGTGGATCGTTTCAAAGAAGAGATGCCGATCCCGGCGAATATGAACTGGGATCTCTGGACCGGCCCCGCGCCGGCGCGGCCCTTCCATGCGACGTATTTTCCGGGGCCACGCTGGTATCGCTGGTGGGAATTCGGCAATGGCACGATGAGCGACCTCGGCAGCCACGATAACGACGTGCCGTTCACGGTGCTCGACCTTTGGCGGCCGGACGGCAAGGGAGGGCGGGTGTTGGCGCCGGCCACGATCGAAGCCGTCTCGCCAAATGTGCCCGTGCCTCATCCGGAACTCGCGCCGGCCACGCTGATGGCGACTTTCCAGTTTCCGGCGGCGGG
>Ga0209550_10004982_pt1 | contig 12519 bp, 9 predicted proteins | sample LauGreSuBDMM15SN_2_FD_187567 | JGI IMG/M metagenome (GOLD analysis project Ga0209550, IMG submission 187567) | Freshwater lake microbial communities from Lake Michigan, USA - Su13.BD.MM15.SN (SPAdes) (version 5) | ecosystem: Environmental > Aquatic > Freshwater > Lake | place: Lake Michigan, USA... | reverse complement strand
GCGGCGGCGGAGTTGGGGGCGAGGTCGGTGGCGGCGATGGCGAGGGCGGCGGCGGCGACGGTGATGGTGGTGCACTGGGCGGCTGACAGAAGGAATGACGCGCCACCGCTTGGCACGTGCTCAGGCCGCTTTGGAGGCGGCGGAGGTTGGGATGCAGCTCGCGTGCAGGCGACGATGCTGCGGAGGAAGATGCAGGGATGGGCGAATGGAACACGCCGACGCTCGCTTGCCCTATGCGAGCGCCGGCTGCCCAAAAAGCTGCTTGAGTCGTGAGCGGAGCTCCTCATCCTTGATGCTCGCGGCGACCTCCGGATGCTCCACGAGGTAGCTGCTCACGTCGCGCAGCCGGTCGCGAAGGATCTGCATCTCAACTGCGATGTCGAGCGGCACCTCGGTGTCCATGCGCCGGCCATTGCTTGGGCCGCACGCGATCTCGCATTGTTGGGTGATGGAGTTGGAGTAGGTGCCAGCGCCGCATGTCATGGACGGGCCACATACCATGGGTGGTGGCGCAGGAGGCGGCGAGGGCGGCGGCGGTGGTGACGGCGAGGGCGGCGGCGGCGAGGGCGAGTGCACCCGGCACACGGCGCCAGAAGATATGTCGGAACACGGTGCATCATTCCACCGAGGATCAGCCGGCGTTAGGTCATCATTCATTTCGACACAATCCTCGTTGCCCGCGTTGTCGGGCTGATTAGGCCACCAGTTGGAATAGTCCCACGGAGTGCCGTCGGACCACCTCCAGGTGCCCTCACCTACAGCATCATTCCCACCGATCCACGCCTGGCCGCCCCTCTGAGAGACGATGGCCCACACTGCGGCGTTCTCCGCGGCGCTGTGGATGCTTGCGAGATCGCCGCCGAGAGACTGGCACGCTGCGCGCCCAGCCGCCCATGTGCCGAGGGATGGTAATGGTACGTAGATGAATTGTCCCGTTGTGCCGCTCAGCTGGAGGAGAAGCAGAACAAACGTGAGCATCGAATGGCGGGGTGAGCAGCTTGGAACTTGGCTCGTGTGGTGCCGGTAAAAAAACATCGTGGTGCCGGTAATCTTTCGGAAATGAATTTCCCAACGCCACAACGCTCCGTAGGCCTACGGTGAGCGACGACCTGGCTTTTCGTGGTTCACACGACTCAAGCTTGGAACGGACTGTGAACTGCTAGACGGAAGACGCGGGCTTGCCAACCAAGAAACCAAGGGCAAGAAACGGTGCTTGTAAGCGCTGTAATGGCTGTTGGGTGTTCTTGGGATGAGTCATCTAGGACGGCCGCGGTGCCGGATCGAATGTCCGCGCTCTTCGTCCCGCGGTTGCGGTGTTGACGGCCGGGCGGGGCGCGGCGCCGGGGGGCCCAACTGGGGGGCCGCGAGTCAGACCGGACGATGAGCGGAATGCGACAGTAATATCCACGATTTCGGATCGCGTGCGGGACGGTTGCACGCCTCAACGACCCGGTCTGGCGGTCTCGGTTATGCTCGGTTTACGGTTCGCCGATGTCGCGTCAACGGCCCGACACAACAAACTCACTCCTGGGCCGCACCATGTCACATCACACACCGTAGCTACGGAGCCCGCGGCCACTCTAGGATGCCGCCTTCGCCCCCGGCCCGCCGCGTGCCACGACCTCACCTCCGGCCCTCGTTACACTGAATAGCCACTTCCCCCGACGCCCACTCTGTAACGCTAGCACACGCGCTAGCACACGCGCGGCACACATGCCCCCACAAGCCACGAGCACAGCACAACCTCACAGCGCAGGTCGCCACCGTCGCAAGATCACGACATCAGATGAAGCACAGTCCCGTGCGTCCCCCGTTCAGAGCCCGCGCCGTCGTGGCGCTCGCAGCCCTGACCTCGCCGCCGCTGATGCTAAACATGGGCCGTCCTCTGCGTCGGGCGGCGCGCGCGAGCGGTTCCGCCGGCGCCAGCTCGCTCACCAGAGCTTGATGAAAGAGGTCTTCTGCTGCTTGAGCTCCTCGACCGCTTTATCCGCAATCTGCGCTGCCGCCATAGCGGCCTCTGCTGCCTTGCGTGCCTTCTCGGCCGCGTACGAGGCGGCGGAGGTGGCCATCATCTCCGCATCGAGCTGGCGCTGCAACCTGAGCAGCTCCTCCTGGATCGCCTTCTCGCGCGCGTGCGCGTGCGCCTCCTTCTTGTCCATCCGCATCTTCGCAAGCGCCGCCGCCTCCGCCTTCAGCCGCGCCGTCTCACGCTCGTACCACTCTTGGAGCTGCCGCTTGCGCCGGTCCCTCTCGTCCGCCTCCTGCTCGCGCTTTTCCGCCTGCTCGCGCACGTTGTCCTTCTCGCGCTTGTCGTGCATTTCCTTGGTCCAGTCCGCGAGCATCTTTTTCGAGTACGCCTCGTCCCTCTCCTTCTTCTCAAGCACCACCTTGCGCTCGCGCAGCGCGTCCATGCGCTTGTCCTTGGCGACCATCTCCTCGCGCTCGCGCACCTCCTTGTTCTTCAGCTGCATCTCCTCCTTGATGCGCCGCGCATCCTCCTTCTTCTGAGCCTGGTCCGCCGCCTGCTTCAGCCGCACCTTCTCGCGCTTTTCGCGCTCCGCCAGCTCCGCACGTTTCTGCAGCTTCAGCTTGAAGGCGGCTTCCTCCTGCTCTGACGCCTCGCGCTCGGCCTGGATGCGCCGATCCATCTCCTTCTGCGCCCGCCTGCGTTCGGCCTCGCCTTGCGACAGGAGGCCATCGACAGCGGCGTCATTGCGATTGTCAGCCATCGTGTCCCAGAGGCCGTTGTGCTGGTGGTCAATCACCGGCTTGTCGAGCTCCGACTTCTGCAGTTCGCGCAGCTGCTCTTTGGCCGTCATAGATTCCTTCTTCTCTAACTCCGAGAGCATCTTCGCGTCAGCCTTCTTGCGCTGTGCGATGGCCTTCTTCGCCTGTGCCTTCTTCTTCTGCAGCTCGCTTAGGAGCGTGCTCTCCTTGTCCTGGCTGATCGAACCGGGCTCCAGCACAAGGTTAAGCGGAGCTGCCGGGATGGCCGAAATGTGGCCGTCCATGTAGGACATGTTTTAAGATGCTGCTGCTGTGCTCTCCCGACCAGCGCAACCAAGCAGAGGTTCTTTGGTCGCCCGCCCAAACTTGCTCGAAACGCAGTTTCCAAATTCGAGGCGGACCTTTTTTCCGTTGTGAACTGGGGCATTTCTGCGAGTCTGGCGGGTGCCGGGTCCTTGTCGATCGGTCCGGAGACGAGGCCATCCGGGATCAGTTCGTTCCCAAAATTCGAGTTTCGGGTCACTGTATGGCGTTTATGTGGTTTGATTCGGCTTTCGGGGTCCCGCGGCTCCCTGTCATCTGGGTTCTGCGTCTCTCCTATCCTACTTAGCAATAAATAATTTCCAGCCGCTGCTTCGCGCGGGCCGCATCGCCGTCCATGCTGCGATGATGCTTGCAATCGCCAGCGGCCTACTGTATGGCCTCCGACCCTCTGTACAACGTTGAACGTACCATACCAGCCCATCTAGACTAAAATTCTAGTCGAACTCATCGATGTCCTCGTCCTCGTCATCTTCAGCCGATGCCCCGCAATCGTCCCGGTCCATCGCAGTATCCTTCTGCTCTGGCTGGCTTGCCGCCTCGCCGCCATCGCGCTCGATGGGCGCCTCAAGCATCGTCACCTCGCTCAAGCTCTCTGCTGTCGCCCGCACATCGTCGCACTCGGCGCGCCATCGCAGAACACGTGCCCGATGCGTGACGAGCAGCGCGTCCTTGGCGTCGATCTCGCGCTGCAGAGCGTCAATATCTCCTCGCAGCGAAGCAGCGTCGTCGTGAGCTTCGAGCTCCATGTCAGTCAATAAGGCGCGCAGCCGAGCGGCCGCAAAGGCCTGCTGCAACCGCAAGGCACGCGCGGTGAAAGCGGCGACGGCGACTTCATACCCACCTCGCGCCTTATCGGCGGGCGGAGCTTCGCCAGCCACGAGCTTCATCAGCACGGCCAGGTCGGCGCGGAGCGCATGAGCCTCGACAGAAAACATGGAGCGACTCATCTTCGGCGTGTGAACGACGAAACTTTTTCGGCGTGTGAACGACGAAACTTTAACTTTTGGCTCACCCGCCGCATCTTAAAACTTCCAACTGAGCTAATCGTCCACTTTTCACATGGAATTTTCCCCCAAATTTGGACGGACCTTTTCAGATGTCCACTGAGCTCATCGCCGCGCTACTGCGGGTGGCGCGCTCCGAGCCTCTTCGCGACTCGCTCCGCGGCTTGCACCTCGGCGTCGCGGGTGGCACTGCGATCGCAGATGCCATGAGAGCTTCGACCCCGGCGATGCTGAGCTCCTTGGACTTGTACGGCTGCGACTTGACTGATTCGGGAGCAGAACCGCTGGTGCACATGCTGTGCGAGCGCGGTGGCTGCACCACTCTAGATTTGGGTGCGAATGCGCTTGTGCATGCCTGCCAGTTGCTCAGCCCACTGCTGCTCCAGAGGGCGCATGAGGTTGACGACGATGACAGCAACGGCTGTGGCGGGCTGCTTGAGCTCAGGCTCTCCCGCAACTATCTCGCCGGCGAAGCCATCGGCGCGATGCTCACTCCGCCATCGATGACCTCGCCCAAGCCGCTGAGCCTGCACTCGCTCGCGCTCGCCTTCAACCCGCTCGGAGCGGCTGGCGGCGCGTGCCTTGGGCGTGCCCTCGCCGAGAGCCAACTGCCGCATCTGGCATGTCTGCTCCTGCAAGGCTGCCAGCTGGGCCCGACGGGCGTGACGATGCTCGTCGCCGGACTCGAGCGCGGGCGCGCGCTCACGCACCTCGACCTGAGCGATAACGCGTCGGGCGATGCGGGTGCCTGCACGCTAGCGGCGGCGCTGCCGCACACGTCCCTCGCTGACGTCATGCTCGCCCGCAACGGCTTGAGCGACCAGGCGGGTCAGGCGCTCGCGGCGGCGCTTGTGCGTAAGCGCAGGGGCTCCCTCCGCCAGCTCGTGCTCGCATCCAATCGGCTGCGCGATCCGAGCGCGATCGCCTTCGCCGACGCGCTCGGAGCGGCGCGGCCTGTGGGGAATCGCTCGCTCGAGTCGCTCGACCTGAGCGGCAACAGGCTGCGCATGCAAGGGGTGTTCGCGCTCGGCGACGCACTCGTGTCCAATGGCAGGCTCACTGCGCTCGACCTGTCGCGCAACCGCCACGTGGACGCTCAGGCTCTTCAGGCCATCGAGGGTCTGCTCCGTCACAATAGGAGAGCTGCCGCCGGTGCGCCGCCGCCGTTGCCAGTTGTGGAGCCGACGGAGCACGCACGCGAGCTAGCGAGCCGTGATGTTCTCAAGCTGTTTACGAGCGAGGGCCTCCGCGCGCCACCGCATGGGATGCCGCCGCCGCCGCCGCCCGGGGTCGCACGCGTTGGAGGTGCAGCCCGTCACGACTGCCGCACGCTGCCAAGCACGGAATCCCTCTCTGTGCACACAACGGTCCGGCAGGCCGGAGCGTGCGCAAGCGCTAACACAGCCCTGCGGGAGGTGCAGGCTGCGCTGGATGATGCGGGCAACGAGGTGGCGAGGCTGCGGCACAAGGAAGCGACGCTCATGCGAGCACTCTGCATCGCGCGTGGTGAAGGCACTGTGACATGTCAGACTATCCTGTAGGTCGCTTCCAAGTCCCATGATCGCTCCTCGAGTCCTCGTGAGCTCTTACAGCCTACGTTTCTTTTCTGCTCGTCTCTATGTGTGGGGAATCTCTTCTTCCTGCGCCCAAGCCTGCGCCGTGATGGTTTTGTTTTCTGTCGGCGTTCCGGCCTTGTTCCGCCGATGTGACTCAGTACTCGTACTTGTGTGACCTCGTGTTGACCGAGGGGAGCGGAGCCGTCCCTGGAGACGGTGTGGTGAGCACGGGGGGGGGCGGGCGCGACGAAACTGACTTGACTTGACTTGACTTGGTTGCCTAAGTTTTGCGGAAGATCAAAGTTGCTCCAAAAGTCCAAGCAGATCGTCCTGTTCACGATGTCGGCCAAGCTCACAACTGCGCAGGAGCAGGAGCTGATGAATGTGTTTGTCATGATGGACAAGAACGGGTCCGGAGGCGTCGAGATCAGGGAGCTCAACTACTTGATGTGCAAGCTGCTCGGCCAGGAGGTGGATGAGTTGACGCTCTCTGAGATTTTGAGCGAGTTGACAGACAGTGACGCACCTGGACGGTTCATCTCGTTTCACACCTTCAAGGAGTACATGGGCCCGATCATTGCCAACATCAACGTAGACGACATGTGCAACCGCGCCTTCAAGGCGTTAGACAAGGACGGGAGCGGCTCCATCAGCGTTTCGGAGCTGCGGCCCATCTTGTCGGCGACTGCGGGCTCCAAGTTGTCGGAGGCGCAGGTGGACTCTGTGCTTAAGGTCGCAGCGGGCTCGGACGGCACTGTACGGCTAAAGGACTACATGGCGGTCATCAAAAGCGACTTGCCGACCGTGCACAAGGAGGGGTACCTGTAATGAGGTGCGATTGGAGCCGAGTACAGCAGGGTTCCTCCGCGAGCAGTCGTCGCCATCGGCTGCCATGAACAGCCAAGTCCAATCTCGGCAATGCATTTGCGGCCCGCCCGTGCATTCCATCGTCAGCCAGCACGCTCACTGGTAGTCAAGGGTTTGGGCTGTGTTCTTCAGCGCGCGCAGCACAGCATCGCTCGGACGCCCCCCGCGCTGCAGTACCACTATTTGTTAACGCAGAGGCGCTTTCAAAGCCTGATCCGAGCTAGATATGTACTCGAGTACTTCATTGTGTGCGCGCGCTAGGTCCCTGAAACGGGAAGAAATGCATGCCTTTTCTGCGTGTTTCCTTGATGAACGGACAGTCGCGCGATTCCCGCCCCTCAACGCCATGGCGGAGGGCACGCCAGTCGAACCAGGTGCTCGAGTGCTTGCGCATTCGAACTACAAGCTTGGATTCGGCACCTTCCGGCCACTCACCAGCCCCGCTGGGTCGGTCGGCACGACGCGGTTCACGCCGTACAGTCCCCATGACCCCTATGGGCCCACGAGCGGCCGCTCCTCGCGAGCAAGCCCTCGTGCTGCTTCCGACCAGGGCGTTACCATCGCCGAGGACGGCATGGATGCATCACTCGCTGATCTTGCTGCCCAACCGTTGCTCGAGTACTGCATGGTGAAGCCAGTGGCCGCGCCAATCGTCAAGCCGCAGCCTGTCATTGCAGTACTCGGAAAGCCGTGCGCATGGATGCGATTCGAACACTCACGCACCCCCCGACATCCCGCCGAGGGTGTGCCCATCACACATGAAAGCCCCAGACACTAAATCATGCACGTGTGCGCCTCGTCCCACAGAGCACTTGCAACGCTGCTGCACGTGCGCACGCCCTCGAATGGCACTCTCTTTGACGACAAGGACCTGTTCTCCGGGGGTTCGTTTTCCTTCGACGCGACGACGTCAACGAGCGTGCGTATCGAGACGCCGGCTCCCAAGTTCGCAACTGCAGCTGAGGTTTCGTTGGCGACACCCAGTGTCCCAACGCGGATGAAGCCGCAAACGTCAGCAGCAGCCACCCCATCCATGCCCCCGCATTCCGTGCCCCCTTCGGGCCCATCGTCGGGTGCAAGTGTGCGCACAGCTGGCGGTGCGGTGCTCAGCTCCCGCGCCAAGCGCAAGAGCGCCGTCTCGGAAGCGCGCACGGTGCAGTCTCCATGCGGTCTCCAGCCGCCGCAGCCGTTTGTGATCTCGGTGCCGTGGTCGATGCCCGGGACGAATGCTTCATCGATCCTCCTCCCCCTCAGCCGGCAGCCCAGCTGCTCGCCGAGCGCAAGCCGCTCAGTGAGCCGTGCGGGCAACGCGCCGCCGTCAGGTGCCGCGTGGCGTGACACGCCATGGCCCAGCCCAACGGCGAGCCCCGCCATGTGCGAGCCTCGTGCATTCGGAGTGCTCGCATTCGGAATGCTCGCATCAATGGAGGCCCAAGCAGCAGAGCTCCAGGCGGACTCCATCCCACAACCAGCCCATCCAAGCACGGAGGAGAACGACGAGGAAGAAGTGGACGAGGGCAAAGACGAGGGTCTCACTCTGCTGGAGGTGCTCGATGGCGTGTCGCCAGCGAAAGACGACCTCATGTACGCCACAGCGCACGCTCAGCAAGCCGCCGAGCAGGCTAGAGCGGCGCCCGCAGACGCATCAGCGGCGGCGGCGGCGCCTGCGGCAGCACATCCACCGCTGGCAGCGAGGGATTGGCCTGGACATGGCCGAGGAAGTAGAGCGAAAAGCAAGAAGCAGAGCGCCGTTCTCCCCTCGCCTGCAACTTCGACGCGACCGTCTGTCTCATCCACCTTGACCTCGCACGTCGATTCGTCGAGCGAGCCGCCGCCCTCCATGCCGCCGTCGCCCTTCATGTCGCGGCTGCAATTGCCCTCGTCCTCGCCCGATGCGACCGTTGCGGTCGAGCATGCGGGCGCTTCTTCAGTGCCCGTGCTCGCCCTGCCCCTGTCTCTCGGGCATGTGCGGGATGTGCCTGTGAAGGACAGCGACTCGAGCCAGGCCGAGAGCAGCCGCTCAGATTCGAGCGGAGCTCGTGCGAGCGCATACGTGAGCGCGGGTGGCGACGACGACGACGACGACGTTCCGAACGGCAATGCCTGCGGCAAGTGCGTATCTTGCCTTGACAAGATTCGATTCGGCGGCCAGGGAAAGATCCGAAAGGCGTGCTTCACGATCTTCGGCCAAGATCCCAAGGGGCCGAGCGACGCAAGGGGGTCGAAGCGCTCCAAGGCCATGTCGATGGAGAGGGAGACGCAGGCGCTGCTGTTTGACGTCGTGAGCTCCAAGCTCGTTGGGGCGCTGCCCGACGGCCGAGCCAGCCGGCGCGCCAAGGCCACCGCTGCAGCGGCTGCTGAGAGAGCGAGCCTGTTCCCGACGGTTAGCCTGACCGACCTGTTCTGCTACGACACGCTGCCGCTGCAGCTGCCGCAACCGCAGGAGCAGCTGAGAGGGGGCACGAGCGAGCCAGCAGCCGTGCTTGAGAAGAAAGCTGCTCGCAAGGTGATCAAGACGTCACCGGCCGATGTGGTGGATAAGGAGGCTGCAAAGGAGGCAAAGGCAACAGGCAAGGCGGCAAAGGTAAGGAGCAAGGCAGCGAGCAAGAAGGCCAAAGCGGACCAGGCAACAGCGGCCATAGCAGTGGAAGCAGAGCAGCTCGACGCCAAGGCCTCGATCGACGCACGGCCGCATCTTGCGACCCACTGCGTGTCCCAAGCATCGCAAGGCTCAGCAGAGCGCCACATCCGGGGCACGCCGTCCCTACGTGCTTTCCCGGATCGCGTTGACAACGAGCTTCCCCGGATCGCCGAGCCGCCGCTGCCGTCGCCGCTCACACCCTTGCAAGTGAACACGCCCTCGTCAATGACGCCGATGCCCTCGCTTGAGCCGCTCGCCCCGCCAGCGCGGCCGCCCTGGGCGCCCCCGCCCATGCGCTCGAACGACTTGCTGAGGCTCTTCGAGGAAGAGTCGTCGCCCTCTGCCGTGAGCGCCTGCACCGGCGTGAGCACCTCCACGGTTCTGCCATTTGCTTCGCCGCCTCTTGCAGCGGCAGGTTCAGCGATTGAGGTTTTTGCGGAGGCTGTCACAAGGGCCATCTCATGCAGTGACTGGGCCGTGTCAGCCGCGGCAGTGTGTTCGCCGAGCGGCCGGGCGGCAGTCGCGACGGCGGCGCCCGATGCGTGCGCCGTCTCACCTCTCTTTTCAGAGGCGCTCGGCTTGTCGCCTGCGCTCTCCGAGATCTTGCGGCATGGCGATGTACTCGAGGACGAGGCGACATTCCAGCAGCTCGAGTCAGCTGTGGCGGCGCGGCTCCTCGAGAGAGAGTTGCAAGGGCCACGACCCTCTACTCTCAGCGCCCAGCGCAATCTCGAGGTGGAGCTGCACGGGCTGCTGCCCTCTGCGGAAGACGTCGAGGCGCTCGCGTTGGAGGCCGAGCGCCCCGAGGACGGCGATGAGGACCGCGATGAGGACGACGAAGAGATGGATCGCAGCGGCGATGCTCGAGCAAGGGAGGCGGCGTCTTGTGAGCTGAAGGGGCATCCTCTACCCAAACATAATCAGGCTGAGAAGAAGCGTGAGCGGCGCGAGAAGAGCAGGACATCAACCAAGGCACAGCGCAGCCTCGAGAATGCAGCGCTGCCACTGCCGGCGGTGCCTCTGGGAGAGCCTCTGACGGGGTCTCTAGAGGCAGCTGCTGTGGCGAAGCCGCCCGAGCTGCCGCCGCTATTGAAGTCGGCGCGCAAGAGCCTCAGCAAGAGCCGCAGCACGCTCCTCGCTCCGCAGCTGCCGTGCCCCAAGTGCGCCAAGCCCTTCGACCACCACAAGAACGTGGCTGCTCGCAACAGTCACATAAAGTCCTGTCTGCTCAGTGAGCAGCCGCCGAAGCGGCACAAGAAGGGGACAGAGCTCGTTACAGCGCTCGAGGCCGTGCTCACGACGGCCCTGGAGGAGGTCAAGGAGGAGGCGACGACGGCCTCGCTAAGGGCGCACGTAACGACGGAAGCGTCGATGGACGGCCAGGCCAAGCAGGAAACCGTCGAGGCCGGCTCGGCAGCAGACGCAGCAACCAATCCGTCCATCCCAATGGGCGTGGAATGCGACGCCGACGCGAGCGCCGATGAGCTCATCGGTGCGGCGAAGAGCGACGGCGCGGACGCCGGGGGTGGCGAGGAGGTTGGGACGAGCGAGGACATGGAGGACGAGGGCGTGATCGAGGACGAGGACGACGACGTGGAGGACGAGGACATGGTGGACGAGGGCGAGGGCATGGAGGACGAGGACCAGGACGTCGGAATCGACGACGAGGAGGACGGCGAGGGCCAGGAGCATGCTAAGGAGCATGCGAGCAGCTGGCTCGACAGCGAGGAGACAAGAGAGCAGCTGGAGCCGCAGCTGGGGTGAGAATGAGAGCCGCGAGCGAGCGTGAGGGCGTGCGTGAGGGCGAGCGAGGACTGCAGCGAGGCTGGCTTCAAGCTGAGTAAGGCGGACGACAAGGATGACGACGACGAGAGGGTGGACGAGCTGTTCAACAAACAACAGAGCGCCGGCGAGGGTGGAAACGTGAGCCACAGAGGGCAGCAATGACTAGAACGACGGCGGTTGCTCACTCTGTCACCTGCCCGCCGCCTTTTCTTTGCATGGGCAGCGTGAGTGCGTGTGATGGATGGACCAGGCAGCGCGCCACCATCGCCTCCAGCCGAGAGCGACGAGCAGAAGGGTAGGGATCACCGCGCCCACAGAGTGGCGCAGACGCACAGCGCAGGGAGTTGGAGGGGGGTCAGGCTCCACACTCCCGGACAATCAGCGCGGGATGACAAATGAAAGAGGACTGCCAAGGGTTCGGAGACGATAGATTGTTTCTGCTTTTCGTGGGAAAGAGGAGCACCGGTTGCTCCGGTTGAACCGGTTGCTCCGGTTGAACTAGTTGCACCGGTTGCACCGGTTGCCCGGTTGAAAGACTAAATCGCTGTTCACAGCCAATGTTTCGAAGGGCAGTGGTGTGTTTGTGTGTTCATACCGGGTATTCTTATGTAGAGTTTTTTTCTCCGCGGCATGCGATTCGGCGCATCTGCACTCACGCTCGTGACTCGTACAAGCGCGATGGCAGCGGCGGTCGCAGGGACACGCACACTACCACCATCCATCCTCATTACAGATTTCGATGGTACTGTCACCGCCATCGACACGACGCCGCTCGTACCCCACCTTGCTGCCCGCGGGCAAGGTGGCGCAACAGCAGGGCTTCTGCGCTTCCGCGAGCTGGAGGAGAGGTATATCTCACAGCTCAGCCAGTGCAAGGATACTATACGTGCACAGCGCGCCGACGTTGGCGCGGCAGTTTCCTTTGATGCTGAGGGCCTTGAGGCGGCACTGGCATCCATGGATGACATATCCAACACAATCACTGAGGAGCTTTCGCAAACTGGCGTTCTTGCCGGAATTGCCGCTGCGAGCGTGGCGCCCGCGATCGCTGAATGGCGAGCGCAGCCGAGCGCCGCGCCTTGCCAGGTACCTGCGCTTCGCGAGGGCTGCGAGCAGACGCTCGCGGGTGCGCTCGCTTGCGGCTGGCGGCTCGGCATTCTGTCACTCAACTGGTGCCCGCCGGTGATCCACGCGTTGCTGCCGGTGCTCAAGTCCTCCCCGCCTCCCGCCGACGTGTGGTGTAACAGCATCGACGAGGCGAGTGGGCGCGTCTCCAACACTGTCAACGGCGCCGTGGCCAAGCGGGAGATCATCGAACAGCTCGTCAAACAAGTGCGCGAGTCCTCGGCGTCGGCGTCCGCCGAGGGTGGCCACAGACCCCTGGTGGTTTACGTGGGCGATAGCGCGACGGACCTGCTCGCCATGTTGGCGGCCGACGTCGGGATCCTCATCGGTGAGTCTGGGTGGTCGCGGGAGATTGCAGAGCGCTTTGGCCTCGTGATCGAGCCGCTCGACCAGCAGGATCTGATCGGCACCGAGGCGCGGCGTGAGGTCGTCTTCGAAGCGCAAAGCTGGCTCGACATCAAACGGTGCCTCGGGATTTGACTTGATAGTC
>Ga0209550_10004981_pt1 | contig 12519 bp, 13 predicted proteins | sample LauGreSuBDMM15SN_2_FD_187567 | JGI IMG/M metagenome (GOLD analysis project Ga0209550, IMG submission 187567) | Freshwater lake microbial communities from Lake Michigan, USA - Su13.BD.MM15.SN (SPAdes) (version 5) | ecosystem: Environmental > Aquatic > Freshwater > Lake | place: Lake Michigan... | reverse complement strand
TTCTTTGACGACGTGATGGTCAACGCCGAAGCCATGGACCTGCGCCTGAACCGCCAGGGCCTGCTCAAGTCGCTGCATGTGGCCATGAACCGCGTGGCCGACTTGTCGCGTCTGGCGGCTTGATCGACCGACCCTAGCAAGTTTCCTGACCCATGCACGCATGAACACCCATTTGAAACTCGTCATCCTGGACCGCGACGGCACCATCAACCGCACGGGTGACGAGTTCGTCAAATCGCCGGACGAATGGCAGCCCTTGCCCGGGGCGCTGGAGGCGATCAGCCGCCTGAACCACGCGGGTTTTCATGTGGTGCTGGCGACCAACGAGTCGGGTCTGGGTCGCGGCCTGTTTGACATGGCCGCCTTCAATGCCGTGCACAGCCACCTGATCAAGAAATTAGCGGCGGTGGGCGGGCGCATCGATGCCTTCTTCTATTGCCCGCATGCGGCCGATGAGGGCTGCGGTTGCCGCAAACCCTGGCCGGGTCTTTTTTCGCAAATTGCCGAGCGCTATGGCGTGGACCTGAACGGTGTGCCCTGCATTGGCAACAGCCTGATCGACATGCAAGTCGCCGAAGTGGTGGGTTGCGTGCCGCACATGGTGCTGAGTGGCCGTCATCCCGAATGGCTGGGGCAAGCTTTGCCACCGGGTTTTCCGGTCGGAACACAGGTGCATACCGATCTGGCCGCCTGTGTCGATCATTTATTGCGCTCTGAATCGGGCTCGCGCTTACCTTTGACAACGACGCCAACATGAATTTCATCCGCTCTCTGGTCCATGTGTTGTGGATGGCCATCACCGTCATCCCTTGGGCCCTGTTTGTGGTGCTGATCTCTTATTTCGTCAGCAGCACACGCCTGTACTGGTTTTGCGCGGGCTGGTTGCGCCTGGCGGTGAACAGCGGCACCTGGATTCTGGGCATCGAAAACCGCATCCAGGGCATGGAAAACTTGCCCCAGGGCACGAAGGACCCAGCCGTCTTGTTGGTCAAACACCAGTCGACCTGGGAGACCTTTGTGATGCCCGCGATCATGCCGCACCCGCTGGCCTATGTGTTCAAAAAAGAGCTGCTGCATGTGCCGTTCTTTGGCTGGGCCATGGCGCGCATGGACATGATCCACATCGACCGCAAGCAGCGCTCGCGTGCCTTTGCCAAAGTGGTGCAACAAGGCCGCAGGCTGATGGCCGAGGGGGTTTGGGTGATCATGTTCCCCGAAGGCACACGCATTCCGCGTGGCCAAAAGGGCGAGTACAAAAGCGGCGGTGCGCGCCTGGCCATTGCGGCCGGTGTGCCGGTGATCCCGATTGCCGTCACCTCGGCGCGTTGTTGGCCGACACGGGCCTTCGTCAAAAAGCCCGGCGTGGTGGACATCTCGATTGGCCGCGCCATTCCGAGCGAAGGCCGCAGTGCCGACGAGTTGATGCAAGAGGTCGAAACTTGGATCGAATCTGAAATGCACCGCCTTGACCCCGAGGCTTACCCTGCTGCCTCCGGGCAATGACCAAGGCTGGGCGAAGCATGCGCGCGCCTTTGCAGTTTGTGCTGGACTTCTTCACCGGGGGTGACCCGGTGCAGCCCACACCGCCCGCCTCGGTTGCCCCCACAGCAGATGCGCGTGTGCCGGATGTTTCATCTGGACCTTCTTCGCCTTCTGCGTCAGTCCCCAGCACAGGGGATCAAGAAACGCCTTCGGCTCAGCCAGAGAACAGTCCCTGGGGCTTTACCCACCCCGCCGCTAACCGCCACGCTCAGCTCCAGGGCGTCACGGTGTCTTACCGTTTTGAACGCTCGCGCCGCAAGAGCATCGGCTTTTTGGTGGGGGCCGATGGTTTGGTGGTGCGTTCGCCCAACTGGGTGACGATGCGCGAAGTGGATGCCGCGGTGCAAGAAAAAGGCGCCTGGATTGTGGCCAAGTTGCAGCAATTCAAAGAGCGGCAGACCGAGCAGTTTCAAAAAGCCATTGAGTGGCGGCACGGGGCCGAGGTGCCGTTTTTGGGGCGCACGGTGCAGCTGTGTGTGCTTGAGCGCGGTGTGGGGCGCGTGTTGGGTCAAGACATTCCGCCCGAGCAGGTGCTGCCCGTGACGGTACCGCCCGGTGCCTCGGTGACCCAGGTGCGCGATGCTGCGCAGGCGTGGCTCAAAAAGCAGGCCAAGGTCTTGTTTGAAGAGCGCCTGCACCACTTTGCACCCCTGTTGGGCGTGCGTTGGCAAAAGCTCAGCCTGTCCAGCGCCAGCAAGCGCTGGGGAAGCGCCCGCGTCGATGGTCACATCCGCCTGAATTGGCGGCTCATCCACTTGCCCATCAGCCAGATCGACTACGTGGTGGTGCATGAGCTGGCGCACTTGCGCGAGATGAACCACAGCCCCCGCTTTTGGGAAACCGTGGGCGAGGTCATGCCAGACTATGCCCAACGCCGCAAAGCCTTGCGACAGGCCCCGGTGGACCTGAAAGAAGACTGACGCAGGGCTGCCAAGCTGACCATGCGTGCCAGGCTCGTCTCGGTTTCATTTCTGTCGTCTGTCATCCTGGCCTTGAGCCGGGATCCATTGAATGCAGCAGGTGTATGCATAGGGCCGCGGAGCGCAATGGATCCCGGGTCTTCGCCCGGGATGACAAAACTTCATGGCTGCTTCAACGAAGAGGGCAGGACGGTCCGGCAATCAGGTCGACTTGGTGCTGAACCGCACCACCCCATCGGATCCTCGATCGCGCTGCATTTGACCGGATAGCCATAGCAGGTTCAGGTGGGCCACGGCTTCGCCCAGGGCGAAGGTGGTTTGGTGTACGTCCAAGGGGCGTTTGAAGAGCACGGGCAGCAGTTTGTGGGCGCAGTGCGCTTGCACTGTGCAGGCGCTCAGCAGTTCGGCCAGACGATCTTGGTGGTGGGTTTGCAGTTGGGAGATGCGGGTGGCTGCGCCTTGAAAAGGCCGTCCGTGCGAGGGCAGCACCAAGGTGGTGTCCGGCAGGTGCGCCATGCGCTGCAGCGAGTCCAAAAAGAGCTGCAGCGGGTTGCTGTCGGGCTCCATCGCATACACACTGACATTGGTGGAAATGGACGGCAGCAGCATGTCGCCGCTGATCATCAACTGCTGTTGCGCATCGAGCAAAGCCATGTGCTCAGGAGAGTGGCCATAACCGCTGATGCACTGCCAGATGCGGTCGCCAATGCGCACACGCGCACCTTCCATCAAGCGCACATAAGCGTTGGGAATTTTCGGCACCATGCTGGGGTAATAACCGACACGGGCCTGCACCTGAGCCAGTTCGTCGGGTTGGCTCCAGCCATGCGCGGTGAAAAAAGCCACGGTAGGTGCCCCACCAAAATTGGACAGCCCGCTGCAAGCGAGCAGCGACGACTGGTATTCGCTGGTGCTCATCCACAAAGGGGCTTGCCAGCGCTCGCACAACCAATGGGCCAGACCCATGTGGTCGGGATGCATGTGAGTGACCAGCACGCGCAGGATCGGCAAGCTTTGCAGCGCCTGCGTTTCGATCTGCTGCCAAGCCTCTCGGGTGGCGGGGTTGTCGACGCCGCAGTCCACCGCCGTCCATCCCTCTTGCATCACGCCAGACTGGGTGGGGTGGGGCAGGCGGTCACGCAGCAGCCACAGGTTGATGTGGTTGAGGGCAAAGGGAAGGCCCATGCGCAACCAGAACACGCCAGGTGCCACTTCGGTGACCGTGCCGGACTGCGGCAGGTGATCGCCCAGGGGATAAAGCAGTGGCGGCATGGCCGTTCGTAACTCGGGGGCGGGCGGGGCGTGGGACGAATCGGGCATGCGGGGGGTGGTTTCGGTTAGCATTCGGACCATTGACGTTAACGTTAACGTCAAATATGAATCATTATTCTAGGAGGCGGCTTTTCGCAAGGCTGTCCCCCTTGCGCAAGACGGTGAGGACCCCACGCCATGGCGAACACTTACACGATCAGCGATCTGGCCCAAGAATTTGACCTGACCACCCGTGCCATTCGTTTTTACGAAGACATGGGCTTGCTCGAACCCGAGCGTTCCGGCCCAGGGGGGCGCAACCGCGTGTATTCGGCCCGCGACCGCACCCGTTTGAAACTCACCTTGCGCGCCAAGCGGCTGGGCCTGTCGCTCAACGAAGCCAAGGGACTGATCGACATGTACGACAGTCCTCGCGACACGGTGCCGCAGCTCAAAAAATTCCTCGTGGTGCTGGCCGAACACCGCCAACAGTTGGAGTCGCAGTTGGCCGACTTGGAGGCGACGCTGGACGAAGTCAAAACCCACGAAAAAGAAACCCGCAATTTGCTGAACAAGGCCAATAAGGCCGTTCCAACCAGTTGATCACCCCTGTTTGGGCCGTGCTCAGACCCCGTGTTGAGGGCATCCTAGGCGCCGGCTATTGGTTGACGTTGACGTAAACGTCAATTACAGTTCGGCTTGACCTTAACCACCGGATGCGATGTGACCTCAGCCCTGACCCCTCACGAGCGTGTTGCCCAGAGCCTGGCCCGTCAGGGCATGATGAACCACTTGGGTGTTCGCCTGTTGTCGGCCACGGCCGGGCAAGTCGAACTGGCGGTGCCCTACAGCGACAAGGTTACGCAGCAACAAGGGGGTTACCACGGTGGTGCCATTGGCGCACTGGCAGACATTGCCGCCGGTTACGCTGCACTGACCGTGTCACCAGAAGGCTTGGAAGTCACCACCGTGGAATACAAGATCAACTTTCTCTCCAACTTTCAAGGCGGAGAAATTCGCGCCACCGGCCGCGTCACCAAGGCGGGCAAACGCATCATCGTGACCACGGCCGAGGTGGTGCACATCGACGACACCGGCAAACGCTCAGACTGCGCAGTGATGCAGTCGACGCTGGTGCCTGTAGCCAAAACTTACTAGCTTGTTGAGGGTTCAGCGTTTGGCGTTTGGCGTTCAGAGTGAAAACCACCGCACCTGCACAACCAACCAACGCTCAACGCCCAACGCCCAACGCCCAACGGAGAAACCATGAACAACTTGCCTGGCCTCAACTTCCAACTCGGTGAAGACATCGACGCCCTGCGCGACGCCGTACGGGACTTTGCCCAAGCCGAAATCGCCCCCCGCGCTGCCGAGATCGACCGCAGCGACCAGTTCCCGATGGACCTGTGGCGAAAGATGGGTGACCTCGGGGTGCTGGGCATTACTGTGGGTGAGGAGTACGGCGGCGCGAACATGGGCTATCTGGCCCACATGATCGCCATGGAAGAAATTTCCCGCGCTTCTGCCAGCGTTGGCCTGTCTTATGGCGCGCACTCCAATTTGTGCGTGAACCAGATCAAGCGCAACGGCACGCCCGAGCAGCGCGCCAAGTACCTGCCCAAGCTGATCAGCGGCGAAGATGTGGGCGCACTGGCGATGTCCGAACCCGGCGCGGGCTCGGACGTGCTGAGCATGAAGCTCAAGGCCGAGGACAAGGGCGGCTACTACCTGCTCAACGGCTCCAAGATGTGGATCACCAACGGACCCGATGCCGACACCTTGGTGGTGTATGCCAAGAGCGAGCCCGAGCTGGGCGCGCGCGGCGTCACGGCCTTCTTGATCGAAAAGGGCATGAAAGGTTTTTCCATCGCGCAAAAACTCGACAAGCTGGGCATGCGCGGCAGCCACACGGGCGAGCTGGTGTTCAACAACGTGGAAGTGCCCGCCGAGAACATTTTGGGTGGCCTGAACAATGGGGCCAAGGTGCTGATGAGCGGCCTAGATTACGAGCGTGCAGTTCTGACGGGTGGCCCGCTGGGCATCATGCAGGCCGTCATGGACAACGTGATCCCCTACATCCACGACCGCAAGCAGTTCGGCCAAAGCATTGGCGAGTTCCAACTCATCCAGGGCAAAGTGGCCGACATGTACACCGTGCTGCAAGCGGGTCGCAGTTTCGCCTACACCGTGGCCAAAAACCTCGACTTGTTGGGCGTGGAGCATGTGCGCCAAGTGCGCAAGGACTGCGCCTCGGTCATCTTGTGGACCGCCGAAAAAGCCACTTGGATGGCGGGCGAAGGCGTGCAGATCTTTGGTGGCAACGGCTACATCAACGAATACCCCTTGGGCCGCTTGTGGCGCGATGCCAAACTGTACGAAATCGGCGCGGGAACGTCCGAAATTCGCCGCATGCTGATCGGCCGCGAGCTGTTCGCCGAAACCTGCTGAAGCCGTCAGTCATTCAGCGGCAGGCCAGTCCAGCGACAATCTCACCATGACTACTTCACTGCAACACCTTCTGGACAACAACCGCGAATGGTCGGCACGCATGGTGCGGGATGACCCGGCGTTTTTCTCGCGCTTGGCCAACCAGCAAAACCCCAAGTACTTGTGGATCGGTTGCTCTGACAGCCGCGTGCCCGCCAACCAAATCACCGGACTGGACCCGGGTGAGGTTTTCGTGCACCGCAACGTGGCCAACGTGGTGGTGCACTCTGATCTGAACGCCTTGTCGGTCATCCAGTACGCGGTGGATGCGCTCAAGGTCGAGCACATCATGGTGGTGGGCCATTACGGTTGCGGTGGCGTGCTGGCCACGCTGCGGGGCATGCGCGTGGGTCTGGCCGACAACTGGCTTCGCCATGTGCACGATGTCAAGGTGCGCCACCGTCGCCGTCTGGACCACCTGACCGTGCCCGAGCAAGAAGACGCCCTGTGCGAGATGAACGTGATCGAGCAGGTGGGCAACGTGGCCCTGACCAATGTGGTGCAAGACGCCTGGACGCGTGGGCAAAAGCTCAGCGTGCACGGCTGGTGCTACGGCCTCAAGGATGGTCTGGCCAAGGACCTGGGCGTCAGCATGAGCGGCAGCCACGAGGTGGTGGACGTGTTCCGCAGCGCCTTCAAACGTTACCCACGCGGCGGTCTGTGAAGTCCGGCATGGACAGGCGCGTTATAGATTCTCTGGCTTGATTTTTTTCGTTGAGTCCGAGCCCCACAGTTGAGTTTTTGAATATTCTGGAGAAAACCATGTCTGACCCCATCGTCATCGTCAGCGCAGCGCGCACCCCCATGGGCAGCTTCCAGGGCGACTTCTCATCGCTTGCTGCGCACGATCTGGGCGGTGCCGCCATCCGCGCGGCTATCGAGCGCGCCGGCATCAGCCCTGAGCTGGTCACCGAAGTGCTGTTTGGCAATTGCCTGATGGCAGGCCAGGGTCAGGCCCCGGCGCGTCAAGCGGGCTTCAAGGGCGGTTTGCCCAAGAGCGCGGGCGCGGTCACGCTGTCCAAAATGTGCGGCTCGGGCATGCGCGCGGCCATGTTCGCGCACGACATGTTGGTGGCGGGCACGCACGATGTGCTGGTGGCCGGGGGCATGGAGAGCATGACCAATGCGCCTTACCTCATGCTCAAGGGCCGAGGTGGCTACCGCATGGGCCACGACAAAATTTATGACCACATGATGCTCGACGGCCTGGAAGACGCCTACGAAGCCGGCCGCAGCATGGGCACCTTTGGCGAAGACTGCGCGGCCAAATACAGCTTCACCCGCGCCGAGCAAGACCACTTTGCCACCACCAGTGTGCAGCGCGCCAAGGCCGCCACCGAGACGGGCGCATTTGCGGCCGAGATCACGCCCGTCACGGTGAAAGACCGCAGCGGCGAACGCGTGGTGTCCACCGACGAAGGCCCCGGCAAAGTCAAGCTGGACAAGATCAGCAGCCTCAAGCCCGCCTTCAAGAAAGACGGCACAATCACCGCCGCCAGCAGCTCGTCCATCAACGACGGCGCAGCCGCCATGGTGCTGATGCGCGAAAGCACCGCCGCCAAACTGGGTTGCAAGCCCCTGGCCCGCATCGTCAGCCACGCCACCCACGCGCAAGAGCCCGAGTGGTTTGCCACCGCCCCCGTGGGCGCGACCCAAAAGGCCTTGGCCAAAGCGGGCTGGACGGTGCAAGACGTGGACCTGTGGGAAGTCAACGAAGCCTTTGCCGTGGTGCCTATGGCGCTCATGAAAGAGCTGGGCGTGTCGCACGACAAGGTCAACGTGAACGGCGGCGCCTGCGCCCTGGGTCACCCGATTGGCGCCTCCGGTGCGCGCATCATGGTCACGCTGATCCACGCCCTGAAAGCCCGTGGCCTCAAGAAGGGTCTGGCTACGCTGTGCATTGGCGGTGGCGAAGGCACGGCTGTGGCGCTGGAACTGGTGTGATGCATGAAAAATGTCCTCCTCATCGGCGCATCGCGCGGCATCGGTTTTGAACTGGCCAGCCAATACATTGCCGACGGCTGGCGTGTGATCGCCACGGCCCGCTCGGACGAAGGCATCGCAGGCCTGAAAGCGATGGGCGCGCAAACCTTGCGTCTGGACGTGGCCGATCCGGCGAGCAATTCGGGGCTGTCCTGGCAGCTCGACGGCGAAAAAATCGACCTGGCCATCTATGTGGCGGGCGCGATGGACCGTGCCTCAGCCAGCACCCCGCCCACCCGCGACAGCTTCGATGCCGTCATGCACACCAACGTGATGGGCGCGATGCAGGTCATCCCGCAAATCGCGCCCATGGTGCAAGAAACTCAGGGCGTGATCGCCTGCATCAGCTCGGTCATGGGCAGCATGCAAGAGACCACCAGCGGCAACGCCGCGCTCTACCGCGTGAGCAAGGCCGCGCTCAACATGGTGGTGCGCTGCACGCAAGCCGAGCAGCTTGATGTGACCGTTCTGGCCATTCACCCTGGCTGGGTGCAGACCGACATGGGCGGCGCGGCCGCGCCCCTCACCCCCGAGCAAAGCGCGAGCAGCTTGCGCCAAACGCTGAACCGCATCCTTGAACAACGCGACCCGACACAGCGTGGCGCATTTTTGAACCACGACGGCAGCCCTCTGCCCTGGTGACCCGATAAAGAAAGAGCGCCATGCTGCTGACCCCCGACCAGGAAATGATCCGTGAAGCGGTGCGCGACTTTGCCCAACGCGAGCTCTGGCCCCATGCTGCCGAGTGGGACAAGAAGCACCACTTTCCGAAAGACGTGCACAAAGGCCTGGCCGATCTGGGCGCTTATGGCATTTGTGTGCCCGAAGAGTTGGGCGGCGCAGGTCTTGACTATGTGACGCTGGCGCTGGTGCTCGAAGAGATCGCGGCCGGTGACGGCGGCACCAGCACCGTGATCAGCGTGACCAACTGCCCGGTCAACGCCATTTTGATGATGTACGGCAACGCCGCGCAAAAAGCGCAGTGGCTCACGCCCTTGTCCCAGGGACAGATGCTCGGTGCGTTTTGCCTGACCGAGCCTCATGTGGGCTCTGACGCCTCGGCCCTGCGCACCACGGCCGTCAAAGACGGCGACGGTTACGTGATCAACGGCGTCAAGCAGTTCATCACCAGTGGTCAAAACGGCGACGTGGCCATCGTGATCGCGGTGACCGACAAGGGCGCAGGCAAAAAAGGCCTGAGCGCTTTCATCGTGCCCACCCGCAGCCCCGGCTACAACGTGGCGCGCCTGGAAGACAAGCTGGGCCAACACAGCAGCGACACCGCGCAAATCAATTTCGACAACTGCCGCATCCCCGCCGAGAACCTGATCGGTCAAGAAGGCGAGGGCTACAAGATCGCTCTGTCGTCTTTGGAGGGCGGGCGCATCGGCATCGCCGCGCAAAGCCTGGGCATGGCCCGCAGCGCGTTGGATGTGGCGATCGACTACGCCAAGCAGCGCGAAAGCTTTGGCACCGCCATCTTCAATCACCAGGCGGTGGGCTTCCGCTTGGCCGATTGCGCCACGCAACTCGAAGCCGCGCGCCAGCTGATTTGGCACGCGGCCAGCCTGCGCGATGCCGGCCGCCCGTGCCTGAAAGAGGCTGCCATGGCCAAGCTGTTTGCCAGCGAAGCCGCCGAAATGGTGTGCTCGGCCGCCATCCAGACCCTGGGTGGTTACGGCTATGTGAGCGACTTCCCGGTCGAGCGCATTTACCGCGATGTGCGTGTGTGCCAGATCTACGAAGGCACCAGCGACGTGCAGAAAATCATCATCCAGCGCGCACTTTGAACGCCTGAATGACCGTCTGACGCCGGTCATTGACGTATGATTTCAATTTATGAATATCATCATCCTCGGCGCTGGCCGCGTGGGCGAAAGCGTCGCTGAAAGCCTGGTTTCCGAGCAAAACGACATCACCGTCATCGACCAGGACCCGGCTCGCCTGAGGCTGCTGGAAGAGCGTTTGGACTTGCGTGGCGTTGTGGGCAACGGCATCCAGCCTTCGGTGTTGCGCGAGGCGGGGGCCAAAGACGCCGACATGATCATTGCCTGCGCGGCGGCCGACGAGTCGAATTTGGTGGTGTGCAAGATCGCCCACGACGTTTTCAACATCCCCACCACCATCGCGCGTTTGCGCTCGCCCGAGTTCAACGAGGGTGACGAGTTGTTGGGCAAATCCGGTTTTGCAGTCGACCATGTGATTTGCCCCGAAGAATCGGTGATGCGCTACATCGAGCAGCTCATCCAGTACCCTGAGGCCTTGCAGGTGTTGGAGTTTGCCGAGGGCCGCGTCAGCCTGATCGTGGTGCGCGCAGCGGCCGACAGCTTGCTGGTCAACCACACCATTGCCGAGTTTCGCGAACGTCTGCCGCATGCCGAGATGCGCGTGGTGGCCCTGTACCGGCAAGACACTCAGATCGACGCCACGCCCGAGACGCGCATTCTGCCCAGCGACGAGGTGTTTGTGCTGGCCGACACCAGCAAGATCCGCATCGTGCTGGCGGGCATCCACAAAACCGACAAACCTGTGCAGCGCTTGATGCTGGCCGGGGGCGGCAAGGTGGGCTTGCGCCTGGCGCGCATCTTGGCCAGTCAGTACGACGTGAAGCTGATCGAGCGCGACAAAAAGCGTTGTGAATACCTGGCCAGTCAGTTGCCATCCAGCACCCTGATCCTGAATGGCGACGGCGCTGACGAAGACTTGCTGCACGAAGAAAATGTGGGCGAAATGGACTTGTTTTTGGCGCTGACCAGCGACGACGAAGACAACATCATGTCGGCCATGCTGGCCAAGCGCATGGGCGCTGGGCGTGTGATGGCCTTGATCAACCGCCGCGCCTATGCCGACATGATGCAAGGCAGCACCATCGACATTGCCATTTCACCCGCGCAAACCGTGATCGGTGAGTTGCTGGCGCATATGCGCCGAGGCGACGTGGCGGCGGTGCACAGTCTGCGCCGGGGCGCAGCAGAAGCCCTGGAGGGCATTGCGCGCGGCGACATCAAAACCTCCAAGCTGGTGGGTCGGCGGGTCGAGGAGATCAAGCTGCCCAAGGGCGTGAGCATGGGGGCTATTGTTCGCGGCGAGGGCAAAAAATCCGAAGTGCTGATGCCGCACCACGACACCTTGATCGAAGCTGACGACCACATCATCTTGTTCATTCCGAACAAGCGCGATGTGCGTGCGGTGGAAAAACTCTTTCAGGTCGGTGCGACCTTCTTTGGTTGATGTTCACGTTCTTCGCTCCCGTGTTGTCCTTGATGGCGCGCATCCTGATCGCGTTTTCGGTCACGTTTTTGGTGCCTGGCATCTGGGCCTGGTTTGAAGACCACCGTGACTTACAGTGGATTTGGCTGGCAGGGTTTGGCTTGACGGCAGCGAGCGGTTTGCTGCTGGCGGCCATCACGCAGCGCCACCGCCGTGAACTGCTGGCCAAAGACGGTTTTTTGTTGGTCAACATCGTTTGGTTGGTCTTGCCCGCTTACTCGGCATTGCCCCTCATGTTTTTGGTGCCCGACATCTCCTGGTTCAAGGCCTACTTTGAAGCCATGAGCGCGCTCACGGCCACCGGAGCCACGGCCTTGTCGGGGCTGGAGCACTTACCTGTGTCGGTGAACATCTGGCGCTGTTTTTTGCAGTTGATCGGCGGCCTGGGCATCATGTTGCTGGTGGTTGCGGTGCTGCCCATGCTGGGTCTGGGCGGCGTACAGCTGTACAAGGCCGAAACCCCTGGCCCCATGAAAGACACCAAATTCACGCCGCGCATTTCCGAGACGGCGCGCGGCCTGTGGGGCGTGTACTTTGTGTTTTCGGGCGCTTGCCTGTTGGCCTACCGCTGGGCGGGCATGAGCTGGGCCGATGCCTTCATGCACATGTGCACCACCATGGGCTTGGGCGGATTTTCTTCCTACGATGCCAGCTTTGCGCATTTCAACTCGCCCTTGATTGAAGGCGTGGCCATCGTATTCATGACGCTGGCAGGCATCAGCTTTGTGCGCTACTTTGTGGTGCTGCGCACCCTGTCGCTCAAGCCTGTGACCAACGACCATGAAATCCGCACCTATTTTGCTGTGCTGGTCTTGGCCATTGTGCTGCTGACGGGTTTGTTGATGGTCCATGGCGTGTACAACGATTGGGCCGATGCCCTGCGCGTGAGTGCTTTCCATGTCGTGTCTCTGGCCACCACCACCGGCTACGCGGCCACCGACTATGCGCTGTGGCCCGTGTTTGCGCCAGTCTTGCTGATGTTTTTGGGCTGCTTTGTTTCGTGCGCGGGCTCCACCGGTGGCGGCATCAAGATGGTGCGCATGATCTTGCTGGTCAAGCAAGCGCG
>Ga0209550_10004974_pt1 | contig 12534 bp, 8 predicted proteins | sample LauGreSuBDMM15SN_2_FD_187567 | JGI IMG/M metagenome (GOLD analysis project Ga0209550, IMG submission 187567) | Freshwater lake microbial communities from Lake Michigan, USA - Su13.BD.MM15.SN (SPAdes) (version 5) | ecosystem: Environmental > Aquatic > Freshwater > Lake | place: Lake Michigan, USA... | reverse complement strand
TTTGAATTCAACTGGCCTTACATCAAATATTTCAAAATCGAAATCAAAAAATGAAGAGCAATTAAAAAATACTAATAAAGATAACTTGATAAGTAAAATAGGACAGGCAATCAAGCAACTAAAGATAGCATCTAACGATATAAAAAAATCACCACCAGTCAATAAATTGGATATGACAAAAAAAATATCAGATCCTTCTAGTGACCCAAAGAAAGTCGTTCCTAAACCACTTCCTAAACTACCTTCTAAAAATCCAGCCGTAGTGAGTTCGAATAATTCGGTTGCTCAAAAAGGTAAGCCACTGCCAGATACACCCATTAAAAGTAAGCCGCTACCTGCATTGCCGCAGAAAATAATGCAGTCTCAGCCACAGCCCAAACCAAAACCTATTGTTCTTGCCACAACATTAGATGTGGGATTGATAGTCAAACAAATGAAGTTATTTAAAAATGCAATTAACTCTCAAGATGGCAGTCAGGCCGAGCTATTGGCTGAGCAGTTAAATAAATACGCATCTGATGATAAAAAAATATCAGCAGATATCTGCCGTAAATTTGCTATCAATATAGAGAAATTAGCTAGACCCAATTTCAATTTCACGCCTGAAATTAAGCAGTCATTAGTTCAATTTTCTTCAGCTTGGATAGCTATGAAGTCTGATCAAGGAGATCCGAAGGGGTCGGCATGGGATAGTGTTATTAATACTATGGCATTATCAATTCAGGAAAAGTCGAAAGAGTGGGGCATGGAATTCTAAGACTAGTTATTTATAATGAGTTGTTCTAGTTTTTCAGTATCAGCACAAAATAATCTTATACCCTCAGCCAGTTTTTCAGTTGCCATAGCATCTGCATTCAACATGAATCGGAATGCTTTTTCATCGCAATGAATTTTTTCGCCAGAACTTTGTAAGGCCTGTTCTGGTGAAAGTTTGCGACTGATTTTTTCATCACTTTCAGATAATTTTTGTAATAGATCAGGGCTGATGGTGAGTAAATCACAACCAGCTAATTCAATAATTTGTGAGGTGTTACGAAAGCTGGCACCCATGACTTCAGTTTTATAACCAAATTTTTTGTAGTAAGCATAAATACCTTTTACGGACTGAACACCAGGGTCTTGTTCTCCGCTATATTCTTCGCCGCTAGCTTTCTTAAACCAATCATAAATACGCCCTACAAATGGCGAAATAAGTTGAGCACCTGCTTCAGCACAGGCTATGGCCTGCGGCAAGGAAAAAAGTAAAGTCATATTGCAGCGTATGCCTTCTTTTTCTAAGACTTCAGCCGCACGTATGCCTTCCCAAGTCGAGGCGATTTTAATTAAGACGCGTTCACGTGAGATACCCGCTGCTTCATACAGCGCAATTAGCGTACGGCCTTTTTCTATCGTAGCGGGCGTATCAAAGGAGAGGCGTGCATCAGTTTCAGTTGAAACGCGACCGGGAATGATGTCTAGGATTTTTAATCCAAATGCAATCAATAGATGATCGATGATGACGCTAGTTGATTGTCCTTTATGTGCTTGCAATGCCTGATCAAGTAGAGGTCTGTATTCCGGTTTTTGTACCGCTTTAAGTATGAGCGATGGATTCGTCGTCGCATCTTGCGGGGCAAATGCTTGCATGCTTTGAAAATCGCCTGTATCGGCAACGACGGTGGTGTACTGCTTTAACTGATCCAGCTGGTTCATAACAAATTACATTCAGGTGAGATTAAAAAATAATATTGTACGCAATATTAAACGCATAGTTAGGTTTGCATAGTGATCAACTTGCCTGACGAGCTTTTGCAATCAAGCCGCTGGTAGAGCTGTCATGTTTACCAATTTGCGTTTGTGGTTCTAGTTCAGACAAAATTCGGTTTGCAAGAATTTTTCCCAGCTCCACACCCCATTGATCAAAGCTATTTATATCCCACAGCACGCCTTGCACAAATACTTTATGTTCATATAAAGCGATGAGTGCGCCTAGTGATACAGGTGTGAGTTTTTCTAATAGCAGGGTATTACTAGGTCGGTTACCTGGGAAATGTTTGTGAGCGAGTAGAGCTGAGATTTTTTCTTCAGGTTGTTGCTGGGCTTGCATATCTATGCGGACTTCTGCTTCGCTTTTACCGCGCATGAGTGCTTCTGATTGTGCAAAACAATTCGCGAGCAAAGCTTGATGCTGTTGGTGATGTGTATGCGATGGTTTTATCGCTGTAATGAAATCAACGGGAATGACATCAGTGCCTTGATGCAGTAATTGAAAATAAGCGTGTTGTCCGTTGGTGCCTGCGCTACCCCAAATAATGGGCGCAGTTGGTGAATTAATCGCTTTACCATCACGCGTCACGCGTTTGCCATTGCTCTCCATTTCCAATTGCTGCAAGTAGGTTGGAAATAATTGTAAGTCTTGGTGATAAGGTGCAATCAGCTGTGAGCTAGTTTGAAAAAACTTGCGATACCACGCAGCGATGAGTGCCAAGATCACTGGCATGTTGCGCTCTAGAGGCGCTTGTTGAAAATGCTTATCCATTACATGCGCACCCGCTAAAAATTCACGGAAGTGCTGCATACCGATAGCAATAGCCAGTGGTAAGCCTATCGCAGACCAGATAGAGTAACGACCACCTACCCAATCCCAGAATGGAAACATGTTATTAGTATCAATACCGAATGCTGCTACTGCTTTTGCATTCGTAGAAACGGCAACAAAATGTTGCGCTAGTGAGGATAGTGAGCCATGTTGCAAAAACCAATCACGCGCTGCATGCGCATTGAGCATGGTTTCTTGCGTGGTAAAAGTTTTTGAAGCAATGATGAAGAGCGTGGTTTCAGGCTGCAAGCCATTTAGTTTCGCATCGATATCATGTCCATCTACATTCGACAGAAAATGAAAACGCAAATCGGTTTGCACAAAGGGACGCAATGCAGCGTAAGTCATGGCAGGGCCTAGATCTGAACCACCAATACCAATATTCACAATATCGGTGATGCGTTTGCCGCTATAACCTTGCCAACTACCGCTCCGTATCGCTATTGAGAATGTGTCTATACGCGCGAGGACAGACTGTATATCTTGATTAATGTCTTTGCCATCTACTATGCATTTTGCGTTTGAAGGTAAACGTAAAGCGGTATGCAGAACAGCACGGCCTTCAGTTATGTTGATAGCTTCACCACGGAACATGGCATCGCGTTGTTCTTCTAATTCACATGCACGTGCCCAATCAGTCAGTAGACTAAGGGTTTGGTCATTAATATGGTTTTTAGAGAAATCTAAAAATAGACCGGCAGCTTCAAATGAAAAACGGTCAAAGCGTTTTGCATCACTATCAAATAGTGTGGAGAGTTGCCAATGTTGCGCTTGTTCATAATGTGAAGCGAGTGCTGACAATTGATCTGCTGGGCTAGTGTCTTGAGAGTGCTTGCTCATAGGTCGAGTTAGTAAGAGCGTTCTTTTGGGAATCGAATAACCGCACTATACGGGAAATGGATGAACAGCCCAGATTCTACTGGCTTAGTAAGCGGTGAATGACGATAGCAAAATAGCTGACTTATAAAATTACCTAACGGCAAATTTCTATTTTCTAGCAATTCCCTACCCAAATTGGCAGACAAGCCCATGAGAGCTTGCCGTCACCGAGTACCCTCGAAACCACAAAAAGTGTTCGATTGATAACAAAAGTGTCTGAAAAATGCTATAGTTTGTTGTCAATTTAGAATTATTTCTCTGCTTACTAGCGTATTTGTGTTTTTCGCTAGCTTCTTCGGCAAGAGGAACTCAGGGTAGATAGGGGGAGGTGAGGTGCAAGTTTATTCAAATACCATCCGCGATTTATATGCATTAGCTGAATACGCTACGCCAGAGCAATTTCTGACTCAGGCGATTACCTTACTTAAAACTTGGATTCGTTTTGATGGCGTTCTGTTTGGAACTGGTGAAGCAAGATTGGTTAAAAATGAAGCCACTGCATTAAATCCTAACCATCAAGAAATCGAACAGCATCAAGAGCAGCAAGTGAGGCAAGAACAGAGAAAGCCCATCCCAGATTCTATTCTATTCGGAAAAAACTCTCCCATAAAATTCAATGAAGATTTATTAGTACGTGGTTATCGTGATGCACCGCATGCTCCAGTGCGCGGAGGTATACGTAAAATTTATAGAAAATCATCAAAGAAAAATAATAATGATCAAACTACTAGTACTAGAACTCGTCGATCCACTCATCCACTCTCATTAATTCAAGAATTAAATCTTTGTCATGTCATCGTCATTGGTGATGATGCTTCTAAAATTAAACCTGCGCGTTGGATGGTGTTATATCGCCGACATGATGTGAGATTTTCTCCAACTGATGCAGCACACTTACATGGACTTTGGACACATCTCTCACGGGCATTAGTTTTAAATCGTACGCGTCATCTCCAACGTGAATCATTAGAACTAGATAAAAATGCAGCAGCGAGTGGGCTTATTTCTATGGAAGGCACTATACAAATCGCAGATGCACGTTTTTATGAATTATTAGACCATGAGTGGCCTGTTTTATCGCAGCAGTCCATACCTGAAATTGCGATGGAAGTACTACGAGCGGGTAAGGTTTTTCGAGGAGAAAAAATTGAAATCAGTCTTATACAAAGAAATGGATTTAATCGCTGCCGCATCATTCCTACTAAGACTTTAGATCTGTTGTCACCACGAGAAATCGTGATAGCAAGACGATTCTCTACCGGCATGAGTCATAAACAAATTGCACGCGAGCTAGGTATTTCATATCACACAGTAAGAAATCAGTTAGCGCATACCTGTCGCAAACTGAAAGTGCACGACAAAGTATCACTATTTGACTTTCTCAGAATGAATGGTTTGAATAAGTAATCCTATAGAATATCGTCTGTATTGATTAAGGCGATATCACATGACACAAGATGAACTCAAACAAGCCGTGGCTCGTGCGGCCCTTAATTACGTGGTGGATGGTGCCATTATTGGTGTTGGCACTGGGTCTACTGCCAATTTTTTTATTGATGAGCTTGGTAAAATCAAACAGCGCATCAAGGGCGCCGTTGCATCGTCGGAAGCGACCGCAGCACGGTTGAAATCGCATGGCATCGCTGTCTTTGATTTAAATGAAATCACCCACATGCCGGTCTATATAGACGGCGCAGATGAAATTGATGCCAGTGGCGCCATGATTAAAGGTGGTGGTGGTGCGTTAACCCGTGAAAAAATTGTCGCCTCTGTTGCAGAGAAATTTATTTGTATAGCTGATGGTTCTAAGTTAGTTGAGGTTATGGGCACATTCCCTTTGCCAGTTGAAGTGATTCCCATGGCACAGGCGGTAGTCAGTCGTGCACTAAAAGCTATGGGCGCAACACCGATATTGCGTTTGAAAGAGGGTGTACCTTACGTTACAGATAATGGTTGCTTCATTATTGATGCTGCTGGTTTACGAATAACGCAACCTTCTATCCTTGAACAACAAATCAATGATTTGCCAGGTGTTGTCACCAACGGATTATTTGCACGTAAAGGTGCAAACGTGTGTTTGTTGGGTATGGTGGATGGTGTTAAGACAATGACGTTTTAAAAGCAATTTAATAAAGTATTTGTAGGGCCGATTAGCGCAGCGTAATCGGCCGTATGTTTTTAAATTTCTTTCGTACGATTACGCTGCGCTAATCGTACCTACAAATTTACATTACATATTGAGGTTGTTAGGCATAAAATTTTATTCAGTCGGTGGTACATAACCTTGCGCAGCATCCGCGCCATCACCAAAAAAATGTTTTTCCATTTGCGTAGCAAGATATTTGCGTGCACGAGCATCGGCTAAATTTAAACGATTTTCATTGACCAACATGGTTTGATGTTTTAACCATGCTGCCCACGCTTCTTTAGACACACTCTCCCAGATTTTTTTGCCTAACTCACCTGGGTAAGGTGGGAAATCCAAGCCTTCAACTTCTTTTTCTAATTTAATGCAGTGAACCATGCGCGCCATTGTGTTCTCCAGAACTAGAGTTTTTTAATTAATACCAGCGACTTGCGCTGCCAGTTATACATGTTTTGACGATTCTTAGGCAGATCATCAAAAGTGGCATTCACAAAGCCACGTTTTAAAAACCAATGTGCTGCCCGTGTCGTTAATACAAATAAATTTTTAAATCCTGCTGCTCGAGCGCGATTTTCCATATGTTTGAGCAGTCTTTCACCATCACCTTGCGCTTGTGAATCTGGGCTAACAGTTAAGCATGCCATCTCCGCCATTTTTTCAGCGGGGAAGGGATACAGAGCGGCACAACCAAAAATCACACCATCATGCTCAATCACGGAGAAATAATCAATTTCACGTTCGATTAATTCACGACCACGTTTCACCAGAGTGCCATCGGCTTCTAATGGTTCGATCAAACGCAGAATGCCACCCACATCTTCAATACTGGCTTCACGTAGACTTTCCAGATTTTCAGCAGCGATCATGGTGCCTACACCATCATGCGTAAATACTTCTAGCAGCACTGAGCCATCTCTAGCAAACGGCACAATATGCGCACGAGGAATGCCACTCACACAGGCTTCTAAGGCATGACGTAAATAAAACGCTGAATCAGCTGGCAAACAGCCAGATTCCAACACGGCTTGCGCTTGATGCGTAGAGAGTTCATGAATATCTTCTCTCTCTTGGTCTTGCATCATCGGTGTCTCGGAAAGAAATATCAGCTTATCTGCTCTTAAGGCAATCGCAGCAGCCACAGCCACATCTTCCATCGCCAGATTAAACACTTCACCGGTGGGAGAGAAACCTAAGGGAGAAAGCAATACCAGACCGCCAGCATGCAAAATAGGATGAATCGCTTCATGCGCAATCTTGCGTGTCACACCAGTGAGTTCTAAATCCACACCTTCAATAATGCCCATAGGGCGAGCAGTGACGAAATTGCCAGAAATAACCCTTACAGCTGCATTTGCCATCGGCGTATTTGGCAAACCTTGGCTAAATGCGGCTTCAATATCCAGTCTGAGTTCACCCGCTGCTTCCATGGCGCATTCCAATGCAGCTGTGGTGGTAATACGCAAACCTTGATGCAGACGGGTTTCACATTGACGTAAAGCGAGCTGCTCTTCTACTTGCGGACGCGAGCCGTGCACGATCACGACTTTAATCCCTAAGGCATGCAGTAGTGAGAGATCATGCGCTAATACCGGCAAAGCACCCGCCTTGACGAGCTCGCCAGGAAAGGCGACCACAAAGGTCTTACCGCGGAAGGCATGAATATAGGGCGCGACTGAGCGCAGCCATGCTACGAATTGATTCGAGGTTTCCATGGGCGCATTATAATTCGCTCCGCCATGTACGCACCCGATTCCTCCGAAAAAACTAAGAACGCAGCAGTTGGCGCTACGCATCAAGCCCGCTCGCCCCGTAATCCCTTACCCGAGATACGCTTTCCTGAAGAGCTGCCGGTTTCCGCTCGACGTGAAGAAATCGCAGCAGCGCTAGCAAAACATCAGGTCATCATTGTTTGTGGAGAGACGGGCTCAGGCAAGACCACACAATTACCCAAGCTGTGTTTGGCCATGGGACGCGGTGAGCACGGCTTAATTGGACACACCCAGCCACGCCGTATTGCAGCATCATCCACCGCAAAACGCATAGCACAAGAGTTAGGCTCTGCACCTGGCGTGCATGCGGGCTTTAAAGTCAGATTTAATGACACCCTGACAGCAGGAGCGTGGGTCAAGCTCATGACCGATGGTATTTTGCTGGCAGAGACACAAGGCGATCCTCTACTCAAGCAATACGACACCATCATCATTGATGAAGCGCATGAGCGTAGTTTAAATATTGATTTCTTGTTGGGCTATTTAAAACAGTTGTTGCCCAAGCGTCCAGATCTCAAACTCATCATTACCTCTGCCACGATTGATGCCAATCGGTTTGCACAACATTTTGGAACGCCTGAACAACCCGCGCCTGTGATTGAAGTCTCGGGACGTTTATATCCAGTAGAGATTCGTTATCGTCCAGTAGAACCCATTGTAGTGTTAAAGATAGGCGCATCACAAAATGTTCAACAGAGCGCAAAACAAAAAAATAAAGAGCAACGCGATTTAATGGATGCCATTGTCGATGCAGTCGATGAATTAGCTTTATTAGGTCAGGGTGATGTGTTGGTGTTTCTGCCGGGTGAGCGTGAAATCCGCGATGCAGCAGAAGCATTACGTAAACATCATCCACCTCATGTAGAAATCCTTACCTTGTTTGCACGCTTATCTGCAGCAGAACAAGAGCGTGTTTTCAAAACTTCTAATGCCCGCCGTATTGTGTTGGCGACAAATGTCGCTGAGACCTCATTAACCGTGCCTGGCATACGTTATGTGGTTGATGCAGGTACAGCACGAGTAAAACGCTATAGCTATAGAAATAAAGTTGAGCAATTACAAATTGAACCGATAGCGCAATCCGCCGCAAATCAACGTGCAGGGCGATGCGGTCGTGTAGCAGCTGGTGTATGTATACGTTTATATGACGAACAAGATTTTTTACAACGTCCACCATTTGCTGAGCCAGAGATACTGCGTTCTTCATTAGCGTCAGTCATATTGCGCATGAAGTCCCTGCATTTAGGTGATGTAGAAGATTTTCCCTTTATAGAGCCACCCCTCGGTCGTGCAGTTGTCGACGGCTATCAATTACTACAAGAACTAGGTGCAGTCGATGAAGATAAACAGCTTACGAAATTAGGTAGAGAGTTAGCTGCATTACCTCTCGATCCACGTATAGGTCGCATGATATTGGCAGGCCGTGATCATCTCTGTTTAACAGAAATGCTCATCATTGCTTCTGCACTTGCTGTGCAAGATCCGCGTGATAGACCGATTGAAGTACAAGCTGCAGCAGATGAAGCACATAAAAAATTCGCCGATGAGAAATCCGAATTTCATAGTTATTTAAAAATATGGAATTGGTTTGAAGACGCAATAGATAATAAAAAATCGAATCGTCAGTTACAAGAACATTGTCGCGCACAATTTTTATCGCATTTACGTTTGCGTGAATGGCGCGATGTGCATAGTCAGTTATTCACCATGGTGCGTGAGCAAGGATGGCGACTCAATGAAACACCGGCCACCTATGAACAATTACATTTAGCGCTACTCACTGGTTTATTAGGCAATGTCGGTTTTAAAGCAGAAGATGAGCCACATTATCTTGGTGCACGTGGGATTAAATTTCATATCTGGCCAGGATCTAGTTTGCAAAAAAAAGCAGGCAAATGGATATTGGCGGCTGAACTGGTTGATACCTCACGACTCTATGCACGTAACATCGCACAGATACAGCCAGAGTGGTGTGAAAAAGTCGGTGCACATTTACTAAAAAAATCTTGGGGTGAGCCACGCTGGGAGAAAAAAAGTGGGCAAGTCTCTGCTTATGAACGCGCCACTTTATATGGTTTAGTGATTTATAGTCAGCGTCGTGTGAATTACGGCAAATTCAATCCTGAACATGCGCGTGAAATTTTTATACGTGATGCACTAGCTGGAGCTGACTTTGAAACGCGCGCTCCGTTTTTTGCGCATAACCAAAAACTCATACGCGAGATTGAACATCTCGAACATAAATCTCGGCGTTTAGATGTATTGGTAGATGAAGAATTAATCGCTGCAATTTACGATAAAGCGATACCTGCTGATATAAATAATGCAGTTGATTTTGAAAAATGGATACGGACTGCTAGCGCAAAAAATCCACGCTTACTGTATTTAGAGCGTGAAGATTTAATGCGGCATGATGCAGCCGGCATCACTACTGATCTCTTTCCTAAAATGATGCGCAATGCTGGATTAGAAATGGCATTGACCTATCATTTTGAACCAGGCTCATTACGTGACGGTGTCACCTTAGCCATTCCCTTGTTTGCACTGAATCAGGTTTCGGCTGCACGCTGTGCATGGTTAGTGCCGGGTATGCTGAAAGAAAAAACCCACTTATTACTCAAATCATTACCGCAAAAATTACGCCGCCATTGTGTGCCCATACCTGAATACGCAGCAGGATTTTGTGATCGACTCGCAGCAGCTAAAAAATTCGGCCACGGTGAATTACTTGATGCACTGATTACTGATATACGACAGCAAACTACGATTGCAGTAGCCAGATCTGATTTCAAACCTGAGACCTTATCTGCGCATCATTTCATGAATTTTAAAGTGATAGACGAGCATGGACGTCAGTTAGAAATGGGACGTAATCTCGCGCAACTACAATCGGAATTAGGCTTGCAAGCAAGAGAGCAGTTTCAAAAATTAGCAGAGCAGAATGCGTCAGTTAGTGAACAAGCTAATGAGCAAGCAGATGACCATCAAACAAAGAAAAATATAAACGCTTCATCGACATCATCAACATCATCGGCAAAAAAACAATCAGGTAGCGTCATCAATAACGCCGCCTATCAACAACTCACCACATGGTCATTTGGTGAGTTACCTGAGTTATTAGAAATCCAACAGGGCAAACAAACTTTAATTGGATATCCCGCTTTAGTCGATCGTGTCACGCACTGTGATCTAGAAGTATTTGATGATCCTAGTGAAGCCGCTATTTTGCATGTGCATGGTTTACGACGCTTGTTTGCTTTGCAGCTTAAAGAACAACTTAAGTATCTAGAAAAAAATGTCCCTGGGTTACAGCAAATGGGCATGCAGTTCATGTCATTGGGCTCGCAAGAAGAGTTGCGTGATCAAATCATTCAAGCCGGTTTAACGCGCGCATGTTTACAAGAGCCTTTACCTAAAAATTCAGGAGAATTTAATACACGCCGCGATGAAGGCAAGGCGCGTTTGAATTTATTAGTGAACGAGATCGCTAGATTGGTAGGACAAATTCTTGCGGAGTTTCATGGTCTTCCCAAAAAACTACAGGCAATTAAATCAGCACCACAAGTGCAAGCAGATATGCACATGCAGTTACAGCAATTAATCGGAGCACGTTTTGTGTTGGAGACAGAGCATACGCAACTTGCGCATTTCCCTCGTTATTTAAAAGCCATGCAAGTTAGATTAGATAAGTGGAGAGCTGATCCTGTGCGTGATACAAGGCTGATGGCTGAGTGGCAGCAAGCTGCCATGTTATGGCAACGAGCAGCTAAAACACATGCTGCGCGTGATCCAAAAATGCAGGAATATCGTTGGATGTTAGAAGAACTCCGGGTCTCACTATTTGCACAAGAATTGAAGACACCCATGCCAGTCTCTGCCAAGCGCTTACAAAAAATGTGGGAAGCCATGCAGCGTTAAATAGAAGATGTATTAAAAACGAGAGATTGTCGTAAAATTACAGACTTACTGAAGTTTCACCTAAATTTTTGAACATCATTGACTTGCTAACATGACTATAAAATCTGACAAATGGATACGCCGTATGGCTGAACAAACGGGCATGATCGAGCCTTTCGAGCCCGGTCAGGTACGTGAAGCAAATGGACATAAAATCGTATCCTATGGCACTTCATCCTATGGTTATGACATACGCTGTGCGGATGAATTTAAAATTTTCACCAACATCAATAGCACCATTGTTGATCCTAAAAATTTCGATGAAAATTCTTTCGTTGATGTGAAGAGTGATGTCTGCATAATTCCTCCTAACTCTTTTGCTTTGGCGCGCACCATTGAATATTTTCGTATTCCGCGCAGTGTGCTGACGATTTGTTTGGGTAAATCGACTTATGCGCGTTGCGGCATTATTGTAAATGTCACGCCATTTGAGCCTGAATGGGAAGGTTATGTCACTTTAGAGTTTTCCAACACCACACCACTACCTGCAAAAATTTATGCTAGAGAGGGATGTGCACAAGTCTTGTTCTTTGAGAGCGATGAGGTATGTGAAACCTCTTACAAAGATAGAGGTGGAAAATATCAAGGACAACGCGGCGTTACTCTGCCTAAGACATAAATTTAAGTTCAACATAAAAAAAGGGAGACTGCAGTCTCCCTTTTTTATTGCCTGAAAATACTGACAACACTATTGCTTAACGCAATCCACGTAATAACCTTTAACGCCATTCACTACGGTTTTTACTAGTCCATGTACATCGGTTTCAAAACCTGGGAACTTCTCATTGAAGTCACGTGCAAAACGCAAGTAATCCACAATCGTTTTATTAAAACGTTCACCTGGAATTAATAAAGGAATGCCGGGTGGATAAGGCGTGAGTAAGATAGCAGTCACACGGCCTTCGAGTTCATCAATGGCGACACGATCAATTTCTCTGTGCGCCATTTTTGCAAATGCATCCGAAGGTTTCATAGCAGGCTGCATATCGGATAAATACATTTCAGTAGTCAAACGTGCGACATCATGCGATTGATACATAGTATGAATTTGCTGGCAGAGATCACGCAAGCCAGTACGTTCATATTGCGGATTAGCGACTGCAAATTCAGGCAAGATGCGCCACAAAGGTTGGTTTTTATCGTAGTCATCTTTAAACTGCTGTAATGCAGTCAACAGTGTATTCCAACGACCTTTGGTAATGCCG
>Ga0209550_10004970_pt1 | contig 12539 bp, 7 predicted proteins | sample LauGreSuBDMM15SN_2_FD_187567 | JGI IMG/M metagenome (GOLD analysis project Ga0209550, IMG submission 187567) | Freshwater lake microbial communities from Lake Michigan, USA - Su13.BD.MM15.SN (SPAdes) (version 5) | ecosystem: Environmental > Aquatic > Freshwater > Lake | place: Lake Michigan, USA... | reverse complement strand
GTTGTCTGACCGTCACTCGCATCGACATATTCACCATTAATAAAGTTCTTGAAACTCTTCATTCTCTAAGGATTCCACATATCAGACCATGGCGTCCACACTCCACCTAATTAGTGGGATATACCTAGGACATGGCAATGATTGCATCTATTGGAGTACCACGAGAAGTAAAGACAGCTGAGGGTCGCGTGGCGATGACTCCGGACGGTGTCAGAGAGTGCGAGCGGTACGGCATAGCCGTGTGCGTGGAAACTGGTGCTGGCGAAGGTGCCTCTATTTCAGATTCTGATTTTGTTGCAGCCGGAGCGACAATCGTTCCCACTGCTGCTGACGCATGGTCGCAACCGATGGTGGTGAAGGTTAAAGAGCCAAAGAAAGAAGAATTTGGTTTCCTTCGCCGTGACCTCACGTTGTTTACGTACTTGCACCTGGCGGCATACCCGGAGGTTGCTACAGCACTCATTGCCGCTGGCACCACATCGTTTGCATACGAGACAGTACAAATGCCAGATGCCTCATTGCCGTTGCTCGCACCAATGAGCGAAGTGGCGGGCCGATTGGCGCCACAAATGGGAGCGCACTTCTTGGAATCACACAATGGTGGACGCGGAGTATTGATGGGTGGAGCACCCGGAGTGCGTCCCGCCAAGGTTGTTGTACTCGGCGCCGGAAATGTCGGCTGGAATGCTGCGTGGATTGCAGCAGGCATGGAGGCAGAAGTTATTTTGATTGACAAGAACATTGATCGCTTGCGATACGTAGACCAGATACATCGGGGCAGAATTTCTACTCTTGCATCTAATCGCGGTTCTATTGAACGAAGCGTTCTGGATGCAGACCTTGTTATCGGCGCCGTACTTGTTGCAGGTGGTCGAGCACCTGTTGTTGTCAGTGAAGACATGGTTCGTTCAATGAAGCGTGGCGCTGTCATTGTTGACGTGGCCGTAGACCAAGGCGGATGCATTGAAACCACACACGAGACAACCCATACAGACCCCGTTTATGTGCAACACGGTGTCGTGCACTACGCCGTAGGCAATATGCCAGGCGCCGTTTCACACACCAGTACATATGCGCTGACAAACGTTACGTTGCCGTATCAGTTAGAGATTGCCCGAGAAGGCGCGCGACGCGCTGTTGAAAAGAACCCTGCTCTTGCACACGGGCTCAGCACTCGCCATGGTCATGTGACCTACGAAGCAGTAGCAACTGCTCTATCCCTACCGTTCGTTACGCCGCAGGATGCTGTCAGCGAATAGGTTGTAGCGATGGCATCGCTTGCAACTGACCTACAAATCCCCAAAGTTCCACTCATCATTGACCAGCAACGGTCAGATCGTCATGCTCTATTGCGAGGGATTGCGAAAGACAGCTGGCTCGCACGCACCGATATTGGGTATTCAGTCCTGACCTATGAATCGGTCATGGGAATTCTGCGCGACAAGAGATGGCACTCAGCCACTGGCATGATTGCGCAACTGCAAGGAATCACCGATGAAGCTTTTCTTGGCCGTCGCCAAGTTTCTATCTTGAATGCAGAAGGTGACGTGCATGTTCGCTTGCGACGCCTAGTTGCACCAGCATTCTCACCTCGCAGCGCTGACCGCCTTCGCCCGTTTATGCGTGAGACCGTGAATTCACTTCTTGACCCGTTTGCTGCTTCTGGCAAAGCCGAAGTGGTGAGTGACATCTGTGAGCCGTACCCCATTCCTATTATTTGCGAGTTGTTGGGTGCGCCAAAAGAAGACTGGAAACTTTTTAGCCGACTGGCCACTGAGATCTTGCTGATCTTCAGCGAAAATTTGGCAGAAAATATGTCGGTCTTTATTGCCGCACAGCAAGAACTTGAAAAGTACACCGAAGGACTCATTGAAAAACGCAGAAGTGTGCCAGCTGATGACCTCATCACTGATCTCATCGCAGCCGAAGAGGCTGGCGACAAACTCAATACTGAAGAACTCACAATGATGGTGGACGCTGTCATCGTTGGCGGGACTGATACCACTCGAAATCAATTAGGTCTTGCACTCGCCCTGTTTGCCGAATATCCGGAGCAGTGGGCACTACTTGGCAAGGACCCCTCACTTGCACAACGCGCAGTTGAAGAAGTGTTGCGTTTCTCTGGAGCCGTTGGCGGCACTATTCGATTCGCATCGGAAGATATTGAATACAATGGAGTGTTATTTCCTAAGGGAACATTTATGAGCACGTCTATGAGTACTGGTAACTACGACGCCTCTGTCTTTCCCACGCCAGAAAAATTCGACATCACCCGCGAACCAGTCGGACAGCCTCACTTATCGCTTGGTGCTGGTATTCACTATTGTCTCGGTGCATCACTTGCTCGCGCAGAGCTGCAAGAAGCATTCACTGTGTTGTCACAGCGCATGTTGAACTTAGAACTCGATGGTCCCGTTGTCTACAAACCCTCTGGCGTTGGTATTTTTGGGCCAGCGTCACTTCCAGTGAAATTCACTGCGTCGAACTAGTCACAGCAACTATCACGCCAACCGCACGTACGACATTTGAAGTGCGCATGTTCCGGCGTGAGATCACCAGTACATAACGGACATTCAGCGAATGTGCCGTACCGAGTACGGCAACTATCAACGTTGGTCGTTTCGGACGTAACTGTGGTGGGTGAATCTATTTGCACCCTGTCATTATTGTCACATTCTGACCCGTGCGCGTGGACCAACACGCCAGACGCATGCAGAGAGAAGTAGCGTCGACTCGTCCCTTATGAACTCATCTCCCGAACCAGATCGCACAGACCGTAAACCTGGCACTATCAGTGCGGCCTTGAGCTACCGAGATTTCCGAGTGATGTGGATCAGCAGTTTTCTGTCAAGCATCGGAGTATGGATGCAGCAAGTGATCTTGCCGGCCTACATTTATTCTCGAACGGGCAATGCCTCGACGGTGGCCTTCTTCACTTTTGCCCAGTTGGGGCCTTTGCTTCTTTTGTCCATTCCTGCAGGGGTGATGGCCGACAAATTTAACCGCCGCAATTGGCTGATATTTGCGCAATGCATCCAGATGGCAGGGTCCGTAATGCTCGGAATCCTCACTTCTATCGATAGTTCGATTGCGGTTCTGTTTTTCGCGCAGCTCACGGTTGGCATTGGCAATTCGTTCAATGCTCCAGCATTCTCTGCGGTCTTGCCAAGCCTTGTGCGCCCAGAGGACCTTGGCGGATCCATCAGCCTGTCGTCTACGTCAATCAATGGCTCGCGAGTAGTTGGCCCAATCCTCGCTGCACTATTGATGCACTGGGGTGTCACTACCTCACAGGTGTTTTTCATCAACTCCTGCACTTATCTCATTGTTATGTCAGCTGTTGTTCGCATTGCGCTACCGGCGGCAAAACGCACTCAAGAATCTGGTTGGAAGTCTTTGACCTTAGGCATACGTACCGCACGCGCCCGCCCGGTGCTACGAAGACTGCTTGTCACAATGTTTTCATTTTCACTTTTTAGTCTTCCCTTTGTCGGATTATTTCCCGCCGTTGCTGACCTCACATTTGGCATCCAGCCACGCACACCTGTGTACAAATGGCTCTACGCCACATGGGGACTTGGGGCAATGTTCGGAGCACTTGCAATTGGCACTGTGTTGGCAGGAGTCGACAAGAGAAAGGCTGCACGCGGAGGGTTTGTATGTTTTGCAATCTTCATGACCGCATTTGCCTCTGTGCGCTCCACTCCTCTTGCGTTCATCACTGGGTTTTTCCTCGGAGCGTCATACTTCTCAACAACAACCGCTCTCATGACGATTTTACAAAGTCGCCTTGAGTTAGAGATTCGTGCTCGTGTTTTGTCGTTGTGGTTTATGGCCTTTGGTGGAACAATCCCCATTGGAAACTTGATATTCGGACCGATCATGGACCGCGTCGGATCGCGTCCCGTTTTATTGTTTGGTGCGGCGTGGGCACTTTTTCTTGCATGGTCCTGCAATATTGAAAAGATCGATCTGCACGTCGATTCTCAGACCACTAAAACTTGAACGACTCGCTCTGCAGCCGCAACGCGCGACCCCTTGACAAGCACAACAGTGTTTGAATCACGGCCACCCAAGGCGCGTGCAATGTCGGACAGTGACAACGCATTAGTTTCATAAAGATCTGTCTCTAGAGCCAGCAACTCGATTCCCAACTGCTCACATAATTTTGCAATCTCCTGATGAGCCAGGTCTGAGTGAAGAACCTCAGCCATAACCCCCAACACTGCGTATCTCTGCTTGGCCGGAGTCTCTGCCACAGTACGTAATGCAGCAGCAACTGACACTGGGTTTGCGTTATACGAATCATCAAGAATGCGAATTCCATTCCGACCAATGACCCACTGCATTCGTTGACTAGCACTTTGTGTATTCGAAAGCGCCTCAACACATTGGGCAATTCCGATTCCACATGTAATGCCAACAGCGACAGCCGAAGCAGCATTTGACGCCATGTGAATTCCTGGTAGCGGAACAATGCCGACTGCGCTTTCATTGCCCGCCATGAAACGCACCGTGCAACAGCCGCGTTCATCCGACGAGACAATCTCCCATCGAACTGCAGCAGTTTCAGAAGATCCAAAGGTCATGACGCGCGCTGCAATGCTGTGCACGGTTTTCATTGCATTGACAGAGTCTGAATTAACAATCGCAATCCCGGATTGCGGCAGGGAGTGGAGCAATTCAGCTTTGGCACGAACTACTCCTTCGATTCCACCCACTCGCTCGCTATGTGCATCACCAACTTCAGTAATGACCCCGATTTGCGGTTGACCGACGTCGCACAATCTGGCAATTTCACCGAGGCCGCGCATTCCCATCTCCAGAACCAACGCTTCGCAGGAATCGGGTGAATTGACAATCGTGACAGGAACCCCAATGTCATTGTTCAAGGACTTTTCAGGTCCGTGTGCGTTCGCATACTTTGATCGCAGAACAGCCAGAACTAAATCTTTTGTGCTGGTCTTACCAACTGAACCTGTAATACCAATGACCCGACCATCAAGAGTTGTTGCGAGACGATCACGACAATGACGACCAATTGCGGTTAATGCTGCATCACAATCATCAACTTCGACACATGTCAAAGCGTCGATAGATTTTCCTCGCTGCACGATGGCAAATGGTGCACCGGCAGTAACTGCGTCACGAAGATAATCATGACCATCCGCTTCGCCGCCCAACGCCACAAACGCTTGGCCGTGGCGCAGGGTTCGAGAATCAAAAGCAATGCCTGATGCCTCACAATCAAGCCCCACAAGCGTTCCATGAGCAACTGATGCCACTTCAGAGGCGGTGATGAGCATGGAACGACCCTAGTGGCGAGTACCGTCTTACCGATGGACACCACCGACCGGCGCACCACCCTTGTGGTTATTTTCGGTGGGCAATCAGCGGAACATGACGTGAGTTGTGTGACTGCCGCTCATGTTCTTCGCGCGGCGAACCCCGACACCTATCGCACCATGCCAGTTGGCATTGCCCGCGACGGAAGATGGCACCTGCCTGATATGGCCGAACTACCTCACGGTGGTGTTGACCCTGCGTCGGTACCAACACATCTGATTGCTGCGGGAACAGTGACTACACCAACAGTTGTTTCCCTGTTGGCCGAATCTGGCCCCATCGTTGTGATGCCACTGCTTCATGGTCCACTTGGCGAAGATGGAACAATCCAGGGCCTCTTAGAAATGCTCGATCTTCCCTATGTCGGTAGCGCGGTCTTAGCGAGCGCAGTTGCTATGGACAAAGGTGTCTCGAAGTCTCTTTTTGCACACGCGGGAATTCCACAAGCACGACATGCCACATTGCGAGAGGACACAGTGACGACTGACTTCCTGAACGACGTTGTTCTTTCTCTTGGCTTTCCGATGTTTGTGAAGCCAGCCAACATGGGCTCTTCCGTCGGTGTTTCAAAAGCACATGACCTGGATGAACTTGGCGCAGCAGTACGACTCGCTGCTTCCTATGACCAGTGGATTGTGTGTGAAGAAGCAATAGTCGGAAGAGAAATTGAAGTTGCAGTTATCGGCAATCGCACTCCGCGTGCTTCAGTTGCCGGTGAAATAACTCCTGGCAATGACTTCTACGACTACGAAGACAAGTACGTCACCGATGCTGCCACTCTGAATATTCCAGCGCGACTTACATCCGAACAATCTGATGATGTTCGTGCGTTAGCAATCGCAGCCTACGAAGCGTTGCATTGTGAAGGAATGGCACGAGTTGATTTCTTCTTTGAAGAAAACGGTCGTGGTTTTCTCTGTAACGAGATAAACACAATTCCTGGCTTCACACCAATATCAATGTACCCGAAGTTGTGGGCGGCCTCAGGTTTGGCCTACTCCGATCTCATTGACGAACTAATTGTTCACGCACTAGAACGTCACGGTCGACGCAAGCGCAACACGACGCACTAACTGCCAGCGGCAGGAATGTTGATTACTTGACCAGGTAACAGCAATTGGCTGCTATCCGGCCAATTATTTGCAGTCAATAACGAACCGAGCGACACGCAGAAATTTTTCTGAATTTTGTAAAACGAGTCGTTCGCAGCAATGGTGTACGTACCAGCAGGCCGAGTACCGCAACCAGGGCCGACTGGCGCAGCCGGCACATTTGTAGCTCCTGGTGTAGTCGGATTTGCCGGTGTGGCATTGGGATCAACAGGCGCCACTACTGCTTGCGGCGGTATCCGTAATGTTTGACCAGGGTAGGGAAACTGAGCCGGACTAACCATTGCGTTGTACGCCAACAATGTTGTGAGCGAAATCCCGAACCTATTAGCTACTGCAAGTGGCGAATCGCCCGCAACCACCGTGTATACCGTTTCGGTACCCACAGCATTAGAAGGCAACGTAGTTGTAATGCCTGGCAATGTGCTTGCAACCGGAGGAATAGTTGCAAAGTTGGTCGGCGTTACGTTCACAACAGTGGTGGCAACACCCAATGTGTCTCCCCCACATGACGAAAAACCGAATCCAGAAATCATGACTAGGGCCAGAGCAAACGAAGTGGACTTCGATTTCGAAAACACGCGGCTACCTAACACAGGTACTAACAGTAGAGCCTGAGAGGGCCCAAAGGGTGACGCTTCGCCACCGCCAGCATCACATCAAGGGTCGCTCGGTGGGAAGGATTGGCGACGGTAACGATGTTTCACCCATGAGATAGGTGTCAACGCCAGCAGCACATGCACGGCCTTCAGCAATCGCCCACACGATGAGGCTTTGGCCACGACCCATGTCGCCCGCCACAAAGATGCCCGGAACGTTTGTCTGATATTCGTTATCACGGGCGATATTGCCTCGTTCATCAAGGTTGACACCCAACTGACCAAGCCATGAACCCTTGTCAGGACCAACAAAGCCCATTGCAAGAAACACAAGGTCAGCAGGAATCTCTGAATCGCTTCCTTCTTTCTTTACGAATCGACCATCAATCATTTCCACTTCGTGGATTAAGAGTGCGCGCACATTTCCGTTTCCGTCATCAACAAACCGTTCGGTGTTAACGCTGAAAATACGCTCGCCACCTTCTTCATGTGCTGAAGATGTGCGATAGATCAAGTTGTACTGTGGCCATGGGTTACCCGCAGAGCGAGTCTCTGGAGGGCGAGCCATAATCTCAAGTTGAATAACCTGCGTGGCGCCTTGACGCAATGCTGTTCCTAAACAGTCAGCACCTGTGTCTCCGCCGCCAATAATGACAACGTTTTTTCCCTTGGCATCTATTTGATTCGACACATCATCGCCCTCTTGCACCATGTTTGCCATTGGTAGGTATTCCATTGCCTGGTACACACCATGAAGATCACGGCCAGGAATCGGAAGATCACGCCATGATGTCGCGCCACATGCAAGAACAATCGCGTCGTGCGATGCACGAAGGATTTCCATATCAACAGTGCCGCCAACGTCAGCATTTGTACGAAACTCAGTTCCTTCTTCGCGCATCTGCTCGAGGCGGCGATCAAGGTGACTCTTTTCCATTTTGAACTCGGGAATTCCGTAGCGCAATAGGCCGCCTATGCGGTCAGCACGTTCAAGAACAACGACAGAGTGTCCGGCACGAGTCAGCTGTTGAGCAGTAGCAAGCCCTGCAGGGCCGCTACCGATAACGGCAATGCGCTTTCCTGTCTGCAACGAAGGAATCTGTGGAGTAACCCATCCTTCAGCCCAGGCACGATCAATAATCGTGACTTCAACTTGTTTGATGTTCACCGGGTCTTGGTTGATACCAAGTACACACGCTGATTCACACGGTGCCGGGCATAGACGACCTGTGAATTCTGGAAAGTTGTTTGTTGCATGAAGTCGCTCGATGGCTTCGTGCCAATGTTCGCGATACACCAAGTCGTTCCAGTCAGGAATGAGGTTGCCGAGCGGGCATCCGTTATTGCAAAACGGAATACCGCAGTCCATACAACGGCCAGCTTGGCTCTTGAGAATTTCGGCATCAAAAGGTTCGTACACCTCTTTCCAGTCCTTTAAACGAAGCTCGACTGGTCGACGTGTTGGTCCGCTGCGACCCCACTTTAGAAATCCTGTTGTCTCACCCACGGGCTGCCTCCATCACTCGATCGGACGTTTCTTGTTCCGTTAAACCATCAGCCTTAGCCGACGCCATAACAGAGAGAACCAGTTTGTAGTCGCGCGGCATCACCTTGCGGAAATGTGTGACTTCAGTGTCAAAATCAGTCAAGACTCGCTGCGCTACAGCTGATCCGGTGAATTCCAGGTGACGCGCAACTGTTGTACGCAACCATTCAGCATCAATGCCTTCAACGGTCTCAAGTTCCACCATTTCATAGTTCACTTTGCCAGAAAACTCATTCTTTGGGTCATAGACATATGCGATACCACCCGACATCCCTGCCGCGAAGTTGCGTCCCGTTGCGCCGAGAACCACAACGTTGCCACCTGTCATGTACTCACAACCATGGTCGCCGACACCTTCAACAACTGCTGTTGCCCCAGAGTTACGAACACAGAAGCGCTCGCCCACCATGCCGCGAATAAAGATTTCGCCGCCAGTTGCGCCGTAACCAATGACGTTGCCCGCAATCACGTTGTCTTCAGCCACGAATTGAGAATCACGATGTGGGTGCAACACGATGCGACCGCCGGATAATCCCTTACCCAAGTAGTCATTGCTGTCACCTTCGAGACGCATATCAACACCTGACGGCACGAATGCTCCGAAACTTTGACCAGCAGAACCTGTGAAGTTGATAGTGATGGTGCCATCTGGCAAGCCTTCGCCTCCCCACTTCTTGGTGATCTCATAGCCAAGCATTGTTCCGACAGTTCGGTTGACGTTACGAATAGGCAACGAGATAGACACTGGGGTTGCATCAGCCAGAGCGGCCTTTGATAATGCAATCAATTGATTATCGAGAGCATCTGCCAAACCGTGATCTTGAGCAACGGACATGTATGGAGTTGACGAATAAGGATTCTGTGGAACCACGAGCATTGGCGAAATGTCAAGGCCCTGAGCTTTCCAATGATTCACAGCCTTCTCAGCATCGATTAATTCAACGTGACCAACAGCTTCCTTCAAGGTGCGGAATCCAAGTTCAGCCAAATACTCACGAACTTCTTCTGCAATGTATTCAAAGAAGTTAATGACAAATTCGGGCTGGCCATTAAACCGTTTGCGCAATTCAGGGTTCTGCGTTGCAATTCCTACAGGACAGGTATCCAAATGGCACGCGCGCATCATGATGCACCCGCTCACCACTAGTGGGGCGGTAGCGAAACCGAATTCTTCTGCACCGAGCAGTGTTGCAATGATGACATCGCGACCAGTTTTCATTTGTCCGTCTGCCTGCACCACAATTCGGTCACGCAGACCGTTCAACATCAGTGTCTGTTGTGCTTCAGCAAGACCCAGTTCCCATGGGGCGCCTGCATGCTTCAGCGAAGTCAATGGTGAAGCACCAGTTCCACCGTCATGACCTGAGATCAGCACAACGTCTGCTTTTGCTTTACTGACGCCAGCAGCAACTGTGCCGATTCCAACTTCGGCAACCAACTTCACATGAACGCGTGCCAATGGGTTTGCGTTCTTCAAGTCATGAATCAGTTGCTTCAAGTCTTCAATGGAATAAATGTCATGGTGAGGAGGCGGACTAATCAGTCCAACTCCAGGAGTTGAGTGACGTGTCTTTGCAACCGCTGGGTTCACCTTGTAGCCAGGCAACTGTCCACCTTCACCGGGCTTTGCGCCCTGTGCCATCTTGATCTGCAAGTCATCAGCATTCACCAAGTATTCGCTCGTCACACCGAAGCGACCAGAAGCCACCTGCTTAATTGATGAACGCTTTGAGTCACCATTAGCCATTGGTACGAACCGCTCTGGGTCTTCTCCGCCTTCACCGGTGTTGCTCTTTGCGCCTAAACGGTTCATTGCAATTGCAAGGTTCTCGTGTGCCTCAGCAGAGATAGAACCGTAACTCATTGCACCAGTTGAGAATCGCTTCACAATTTCTGACACTGGTTCTACTTCATCGATAGAGATTGACGGACGGTCTCCTGTACGCAGGTGAAACAATCCGCGCAATGTTGCAAGGCGTTCCGACTGGTCATCAACGTCACGTGAGTATTGCTTGAACACGTCATAACGACCTGCACGCGTGGCGTGCTGCAAGCGGTACACAGTCTCTGGGTTAAAGAGGTGATATTCACCTTCACGGCGCCACTGGTACTCGCCACCCAGTTCAATGCGTCGATGCGCACGAAGATCAGGACGTGTTGGGTGCGCCAAGGCGTGACGGGTAGCAACCTCTGCAGCAATCTCGTCAAGACCAATGCCACCTAAACGCGACACGGTTCCTGTAAAGAATTCGTTTACCAATTCAGTAGACAAACCAATTGCTTCGAAAATCTGAGCACCTGTGTAAGAGGCAACAGTTGAAACACCCATCTTCGACATGACCTTCAGAATGCCCTTGCCAGACGCCTTGATGTAATTCTTCACGGCCTTCAATGGATCCATTGAGCCGAGCAAGTACATGTCGTTGGAAATAATATTTTCAACGGTCTCAAAAGCAAGGTATGGGTTAATTGCACCGGCACCAAAGCCCACCAACAACGCCATATGGTGCACTTCGCGTGCGTCGCCGCATTCCACAACCATTCCTACTTGCGTACGGCGCTTCTCACGAATGAGGTGGTGATGAACTGCACTTGTCAGCAACAGTGATGGAATTGGTGCAAACACCTCATCTGAGTTGCGGTCTGACAACACAATGATGCGTGCACCATTAATGATTGCTTCTGTTACTTCAGCACGAACATCATCAAGCGCTGAGCGCAAGCCAGCACCACCATCGGCCACGCGGTACAAACCACTGATTACTACCGCTGCAAGATGCGGATGCGTGTTGTCATCGTTGATGTGAATGATTTTTGCCAAATCATCGTTATCAATAATGGGGAATGGCAGAACAAGTTGGCGGCAGCTCTCTGGCCCAGGGACCAACAGGTTTGCCTCTGGCCCAACGCTGGTGCCAATAGCTGTCACCACTTCTTCACGAATTGCGTCAAGTGGCGGGTTAGTGACTTGCGCGAATAACTGCTGGAAGTAATCAAACAACAAGCGCGAACGATCTGACAAAACAGCTATCGGAGTATCTGTTCCCATGGAACCAAGTGGCTCAGTCGCAGTTCGTGCGGTCGGACCAAGAATGACCTTGAGTTCTTCTTCTGTGTATCCAAACATCTGTTGACGGCGCATCACGCTGTCATTGCTGTGAACCACATGCTCACGATCCGGCAACGACGACAGTTCGGTGAGGCCTTCTGTCAACCACTGCTCGTAGGGGTGCTGTGCAGCCAAATCAGCTTTGATTTCTTCGTCATCAACAATGCGACCAAGTGACGTATCAACAAGGAACATCTTTCCTGGCTGCAAACGGCCCTTGCGAATAACTCGCGATGGTTCAATATCAAGAACGCCAGCTTCAGATGCAAGAACTACGAGGTCGTCGTTCGTGACCCAGTAACGACCCGGGCGCAAACCGTTGCGGTCAAGAACTGCACCAATCAATGTGCCGTCTGTGAATGCGACGTCTGCTGGACCATCCCATGGTTCCATCAATGAAGAATGGAAGCGATAAAAGGCACGCCGTGCTGGGTCCATGCTGGTGTTGTTTTCCCAAGCCTCTGGAATCATCATCAAGAGTGCATGTGGCAGTGAGCGACCAGACAAGTGCAACAGTTCAAGCACTTCGTCAAAACTTGCAGAGTCGCTCATGTTTGGCGAGCAAATTGGGAAAGCACGCTCGAGACCAGGAATCATGTCGCTATCAAGCAATGCTTCGCGCGTCGCCATCCAGTTGCGGTTGCCTTGCACTGTGTTGATTTCGCCGTTGTGGGCGATGTACCGGTACGGGTGCGCAAGCGGCCAAGAAGGAAACGTATTTGTAGAGAAACGACTGTGCACCATCGCGAGGCACGATTCCATGCGCTCATCCCACAAGTCAGGAAAGAAATCTCCAAGCTGAGGAGTCGTGAACATGCCCTTGTACACCA
>Ga0209550_10004969_pt1 | contig 12539 bp, 5 predicted proteins | sample LauGreSuBDMM15SN_2_FD_187567 | JGI IMG/M metagenome (GOLD analysis project Ga0209550, IMG submission 187567) | Freshwater lake microbial communities from Lake Michigan, USA - Su13.BD.MM15.SN (SPAdes) (version 5) | ecosystem: Environmental > Aquatic > Freshwater > Lake | place: Lake Michigan, USA... | reverse complement strand
GAGCGGGGCGAGAGGGCGGCGCCACCCGGGTTCTCGCGGTTCTTGCGGGCGGTTGCAGAATCATGCATGTCGTGGTACAACGATTCAACGTACATGTACACGCTCCCAGGTGTGTATACGCAGGTGGGCGCGTTTATGCTGAGCGCTGGGAGCGAATACGCAGTTACCTGACGTGATACCTCCATTCACAATCGTCGTCTGACGAGTGACGTCTCACGTTGCCACGCCAACTCCGAGTTGCGAACTCAGTTCAAGTTTTTCGCTAAATGCCATGCACACAGCTCACTATACTCATACACTCCAGGATGGCATTTCACCACACACAGTCAGTCAAGAGGCAGGACTCGCGACGCGCTCGAGGTCGCGCGTCGTCTGCGCACACAAATCCTTTCACGTACGTCGATCGTTCGCGTCACAGACTGCCTCGCTCTGAGTGTACAGTGCCTCCCTCTGGTTCCTATCGCCTTCATCGTCGCCACTGTCCTCGTCGCTCACCCTCGATGCTTTCTTGTCTTCAGATCCTCTCCGCGGAGCTCGAGCGATGGCGTTGCGGCTCGTCAGCCAGGCTCAATCCTGGCTGAGCCCAGGACTGAGTGAGTCTCAGCGTCGTCCTTGGGAGCGTCGGCCTTGACGAAGCTGAGCTGGACGGGTGGCATCTCACCAGTAGTACCCGGCATGTCCTTGTCCATGTTGATGATCAGCTTCACGGTGCTGGTCATCATCACGGCAACGAGGATCGAGTAGGTGCCATCACCATTGTCTACAACGTTGAGCGAGTTGTTATTCGGCTGGAGGACCGTGTTATCCGACTGGCTCTGCTTGACGATCGCCAGGCGGCCCGCGACGCGCAACCCTCCGACGATGCACCGGTTGCCATAGCGATCATACGTGTGCAGCGTCACGGTCGAAGGGGCCTCAAGATCGGCACGGAGCGCCTCCGCATTCTCTGGTAGCACGAGCTTCGAGTGCTGTGGCACTGGTGCTGACGGCTCGACGTCGAATTTAATCGGCGAGTTGACAATGGGCACGCCCCCGAGCTCGACGGCGAGTTCATATGTACCGCTCGTGATCGCCTCAAGACGCACCTCGTACATCGTCGACGTGCTGCCTTTGGCCTGGACATCTTTGCCCCCCTTGATGGCCTTGGTTACGTCCGACATCGGCTGCTGGAAGGATGTCTTATCCGGCTTGACGACGATCGCCCGGAGCATCTCAGGCATCATGTGCGCCACATTGCCGTACTGGTCGATGCCCGAGGCGCGCACGCTCACCGTGTCGCCCGCGGTGGCTACCCTGGACTTGACCATGGCAGCCGATTCGGCCGCTTGCTCCTTGGTGCTCTTCGAGTTGGGGCTACCTTTCGACTTGGAGGACGCGACGGCGGCGACCGACCACTGGTCTAGTTTCGAATTGCTCGCGACGGCCTCGCCCGAGGTGACATGCACCGAAAAGGGCGAATCGGGAAAGGCCTCGCGCGCCGCGCCCTCCATCTCACGCCAAACGTGTAGATCGGTGGACCCTGCCTGCGTGGCTATGTACGAGACATTGTACTCACCCGGCACCGTCAGCGACCACTCGCCTTTGTAGTCAGTCTTGCCGTCCTCGATGTCGTTCAGTTTCTTCTTGCTGTTAGTGATCGCGAGAACGACGCGCCAGCCCGCCTCCGGCGAGGACGCGTTGTTGTACTCGTCTGAGAGAGCCAGCTTGATCGGCGCTGGCCGGCCCGCAACTGCCATCTTGAGCCCTTCGCCGCTCAGGACCGTCTTGTGCAGCAAGGGCTTGGTCGACACGAAGTCGAGCCGGGTGGGCGAGCCGCGTACAGGCTGCCCGTTGATGAGTACCTCGACGTCCACTGGGCCTCGCTTCTTGCTCTTCCACGTGAGCCTGTACGTGCCGTCCGCGTTGTCGATGCACGTAGACCGGAGGTCGTCGATGATACCGCCTTCGACGCCTTGGCCCTGCAGCTGGAGCTTCCTACTCATCATCTTCCCTGTTGTGACCTTGGCGCCACCCGCCCTGCACATGTTCCCCGTGCGATCGTACGTTCGGACCACGAGCTGGCAGCCATCCCCGGCGCTCAGGCCCACCTCCCCGCGCATCTGGCCATGCTCGGGCTGCAGCCACGTCTTGTGCGGGCTCGCGACGCCTGGCTCGACGACGAGCGCAAAGGGCGAGCCGGCGATCGGCCGAGACTGGTCACGCACGCGCACGTGCAGCAGGTAGCGGCCCACGCTGTTGATGGAGTAGTTCACCTTGTGTGTCTCGTGCAGCAGTCCCTTGCCATGTAGGACGCCGGGGAAGACCGAGCCGTACGCGAAGCCGACGCCGGTCGGGTCGAGTGCCGCCTCGCCGCCGCCGCTCTGTCGCTGCAGACGGTCATTGAGCTGCTGCATCTTCCACAACAGGTTCGCCTGCTGACGTACCCATGGCTCCAATCGCACGCGGCTGCTCACCTACAACACGCGGCACACACACACACAGGCGCGCGAGGCAGTCACAGACGCGGGGGGCCAGCAGAATGGAGTGGGTAGTAAGTGGGTAGAGATGCAGCCACGCAGCAGGAAGGAGCCGGCCAAGAGCGTGGCAGCGAGGGTCGGAAACTCACCAGCTTCTTGCCTTGGGCTTTGATCGTGATCCAGCCGACGTGCACCGTCGGTGGCTTCGAACGGCCGGGCGAGCCCAGTCGACCCGAGTGTCGCCTCGAGCCTAGTGCAGGCGAGGCTGGTCTCGAGGTGAGCAAGTTGAGAGAGCCGCTCAGGTCGAGTCTGAAGATCGAACTCGGGTGCCGTAACGGCGAGTGCGGCCTCTCCGGCTGGACGAACGGCGAATCGTCCCGCGGCGGCTCAGTGGTGCGTTTGTTGTCGGGCAACATCTGCATGACGGCCGTGGCGCTGCTGCGGGGCGAATCGGGCGATGCGAGGTTGACCTCCTCGAACATGACGCAGGCGTACACTGTGAGACCGTCGCTTGAGATATGCTCCTCGAGCACGGTCGCCAGCTGCTCCGGCTCGAGCTGCACGCCCAGCGGGTCGCTGCCCGGCTCGGGCTGGCGGCGCGCGTGCAGGGGGTGTCGGCCGACTTGAATCGGAAACGCGCGTCGCCGCCGGGACACACCGTCTTTGAGCGAGATCAGCTCCTCCGCCGCCTCCTCCGCCTCCTCCTCCGTCTCCTCCATCGGACTGCGCGGGCTACCCTTGGCTATCTGCTTTCGAGTCGATGCTGCTGCATCCTTGACGGCCCCCTTGGCCGTCGTCTTGGGCGCCGCCGCCGCCTGCGCGTCCTCTCCCGTTGGCGATCCAGGCCTCGATCCACTCGACGATCCACCTTTTGGCGAGCCTGCGCCCTTCGTCACTTTGCCGCCCTTGATCGCCGCCGTGCCACCGCTGCCACCTTTGCCGTCGCCACTGTCTTCACGATTAGCTTTGTTCTTGGAGAGGAAACGCATGTCGCTGGCTTGTGTCGCCACGTCCCACGCCGAATGCTGGACAGGACTCGACATCAGGCCGTCAGGCACGGGCGTGACGTACACGTCGAGCTCAACGGCGTGCGCAGTGTTGCCAGCACGGTCCCGAAAGCTGATCTCGAATGTCGAGGGCACGCGGGCGGTGGTGCGAAAAAGCGCCTCACCGCGTACCTCACATCGCGACGGGTGCGGCACCGGCCCATCAACAGTCACCTCGAACGGACTGCCCTTCAGCGCCTCACCAAAGAGAGAGACGCAGATCTTGTATTTGCCACTGATAGTTGGCTTCCACGCCACGGTGTACGTGCCGTCGTGATTGTCCGCCACTCGCGCACGTGCACGGTCTGCGCCGCGAATGTGGACGAAGAATGCATCGCCGCCTCCCTCAAGTTGCGTGTCGTTCGCATCCTTGGCCGTGATAGTGAAAGTAGACCGCTGGTGGATCGTCGGCTTGGATTGATCGCCGAACATGCCGCTCACGGTGCAATGTCCCGGGACTGGGATAGTTTCATATTCCGATATGCTGTAGCCACTCTCCATGAATCCATGAAGTTCACGCATGAGGAACCTCGGCCTCCAAAGACTCCAAAAAGAAAACTGGACTGCATTTTCGAAAAAACGAAACGCATGCAACCCTCGTGATGATCTTGAAGCAGAAAGCTAGCAAGCAAGCAGGCGTTTAGGTACTTGTGTTGTTTCGACTAATTAGCTTGCTTGCTTGCTTGAAGCAGAACATTTACGCGACTGGACACGACACATACACCATCGAACATCGAGAGATGAGTCACAGTACACAAAGCCGAAAGCGTACCGGGAGCGGCGGTCGAGACGTAATGTGACTGCTCGTGCCCCCCGTTGCCCAGATCGAGAGATACCGATTACAACATGTACACGAGGACTACAGGCGTAGCACCTACCACGCCGTTCCGCACGCGGTTTCCGCTGCCGCAGTTCTTGTAGCCAGTACACACATCCTCACACTCCATCGGCTCCACCGAGTGCGCGCGGCCCTCGTGTAGCCCTCGTGCGAGCTGAAAGGGCGACCTGTCGCCGATGCTGACGAGACCGACGTGCCCGAGCGCCGAGAATGCCTTCCTCGGCCACACCCTCTGCACTTATCTGCACTACCGGGCCGCATCGCCCGCGCCACCGGCAGCCGCTAGGCAGCCGCGTCAGGCGGCGCGTGCGTCCGGCGGCGGTGGTGGCGGCGGCGGATCTGACGCTGCCGCCACCGCCGGATGTGCGCCAACTTTGGTCGCTACCGGATCTGCGTCCACACAGTCGGAACGCCATTGTGTGCGCACAGTCGCGAAAGAGAGGTGCAGGCATCGGGCCCCTGCTGGCACCGCTGCGCGTTGTCGGGCGCAACAGAGTGCTGCCTCTTCCGCAGTCGAGAAGAAGCCCAGACTCATGACCTTCTTGCTGACCATCATCTCGGCTTTGAAGGGCTTGCGCATGCCGCGGATGCGAACCACATTCTTATAGCCCGTCGCTGAGCGTTTTGAACGTTCGAGCACTAGACCGGCCTCATCGGCCTCTTGTTTTGCGGCGGCCGAGATAGGAGAAATCTGCGCGTCACTTGTCGCAGGGTGCAACAGGCGGGTACCCTCGTTTTCGGCGTATGCCGCCGTCTTGGACCTAAGTCGCTCACCTGAAGGTGCCACGTAGGTGTACCGGATGGTCCCACGGGCACATCCCTCGGCGTCTGCCCTCGGAACAATGCGCCAGCCATCTTTATAAGCGCCATCCCACAGCCGATCGTCAACCTCGTCGTCGCTCAGCATCATCGCAGCCTCCCACTCTGCGAGGCCGTTCTGCCGCTGCTGCCCCTTCGGCATCACTCCCGCACAGTGCGAGTTCGAGCCCCGAAGCTGATAGTTCGGGCCCCGACGCAAAACAAATCACAAAAAGCCAGGAATTAGGATCTAGGGATTCGTCGCCGACGGCGACTTTCCTAAATGATATGCTATTGTAATGACACTATAATGAAAACTAAGTTCCCGAACTGCGACACAGAACCTTGGTCTCATGCAACTGCAGACACTCGCTCGCTCCAACTCCAGACCCTAACAAACCCCTAACATGAGACAAGGGGTGGGGGAGTAAGTGCCTCTGGCAGTATGATAACATGCAGGTGCGGGTTTCAGTTAATTCAATACGATTTGGTGGGGTTTGTTATACGTTACATGTACGTATCCTGATGTGAGTGATGTCAATGAGTGATGTAGTTTAATGTAGCAGGATCGCGGAGCAGCGGCGCATGCAGGAAGCTGGCGAGAACGCCAAGGAGAACGCAAAAAGAAAGACGTGCGAGACGCCGTGCGTTCGCGATTTTGATGTTCGCGCTTAAGCGACTCACACTCGGCCTTTCTGGAATTTGGTCACATACTAGCTAGCAGCTGCCAAGCGAAATGCACGTAGCCCGTGCGACTCGAAGGCAATTATTCACAGCGAGTTTCGTCAGATTTCGTACAAGTCATTTTCTTTCGCGCTGGGCCCTGGTGTGATGACCTCGGTCTTGTTGGTCGTGTCAGATGCACACTTCCACGTATGACCCAGCGGCCGAAGCTCGCATCATCGCCGAACGGCTGCACAACGCACAGTATGCGGAAGACGGTGCAGCCTTGATCGGTTGCACTCCAGATGCTGCACTCCAGAGGCTGCCAGATGCTTGGACAGCACATGGGTACACGGGCTCATTGTACGAGCGCTTCGCCGAGCTCTCCATATCACTACTGGGCGAAATGTTGGTCAATGCAGCCTCGGCCTCGTGCACCACTGAGACAGAGCTGCGTAACCATCTCGAAGCTGCGGAATCTGCTACTAAACTGCACAACATCTCAACGGTTGGCTTGCTTCAAGTGCTCTCCCGTATGCCGGAGAGAAAGCTTGCTGTCGTTGCACGGGCGTTCGATGAGCAACGCATTGCTCTCGGCGAAGGTCAGTCGGTTTTCGAAAGACGCACGCTCCTTCACCACATTCAGCGTACGTGCCCAGCCTCGCCGACGCGGACCATGCTCTCTCGACGCGTGTCACGTGTTCTCAAATCGATCCCAGATGGCGCTGCAAGCGCTGCCGACGGCTGCGGCGGGAGTCTGAGAAACGCAGACGCCGCACGGAAGGCTCGGCAGCTGCACGCAGCTCGAGAAACGTGCTTCTTCGGGTGCATCCGTGAGGACGTGTTCATCGACGTGATCGGCTCAGCCGACCTGACGACGGCACAGGCGCTTCGGCCCTTGCGGCGTTTTCGTGAGGACGTGTTCATCGAAGTGATCGGCTCAGCCGACTTGGAGGCGGCGCAAGCACTGCGGTACGAGTACGCCATGCTGCACGGACAGACGTTAGAGTCGCTGGTGCGAGAGCAGTTGAGAGGTGACGTGAGGGACTTGCTCCTCGCTTTTCTGAGCCCGCCGCCATCTGCACTGGCTGCTGTTCCTGACGTTGATCTTGCCGCGGAGCAGGCAGCAGAACTCAGCTTCATCGATGAAGGCACGACTGCGGAGCCATTTGTGCGCATCTTTGGCGGCGCGAGCAGTTCGCAGCTGGTAGCAATCATGCTCGGCTTTGCATGCATGTTCGACGCGTCGCTGCCCGATGAATTGTGCCATCACGGATCTGTGCTAGAGGAAAATCTCTGTAAACTGCTTTTGACGCGCTGCAAATGGGCTAAAGAAGCTGTGCGGCAAGCGGCTTCGCAGCAAGCGGCCTTGGCCGCCGCGTCAGCCGAACTCGAGGCGGCCAAGAGGTATTACGCGGCGGCGAAGGCTGCCGTGGCACTCGAGGCGGCAAAGGTGGAGGCGGTGGCAAAGGCTGCCGAGGCCCTCGAGGCGGCAAAGGTGGAGGCGGCAGCAAAGGCTGCCGCACTAGCAGTTGCTCGTGCTGCTTTCGAAACCGACACGACGCCAGCCGCGTTTCGCGTGCACGCTGCGCAGCCCATCATTGAGGAGTCAACTGACGAACCAAGTGACGAACCAACTGCGCTGCCCATCGTCGAGGAGTCATCACGAGCTCTAGAGCCGACCCCTGTGGAAGATGCTGCAGCAGCGGAGGCGGTGCCGGTGGAGGCGGCGGGTCTGATCCGGCGGGTCTGATACGGGCCGCGGTCTGATACGGGTCGTTTGATCCACGGACGTTTCGTTCGCGTGGAAGTGTCGGTCGTCGGTTAACGATACGGTAACCGAGCGCGCGTACTGAGGTGACCCACAGCGAACAAAGTCGAATGCGTCGAAAAAATACTCTATACTGTCGACGTCAAGTCTCTTTTAACCTCGACACAGGCACCACACGCATTCACGCGTTCCACACAGGCACTGACACATTCTCCCTACTGTAGCGCTTCACATCTCTCCTCTGTCGAAGCCTCCAGGATGCGCCTCACAAGACACATATCGATATTCAATTTATCTCACGCCGTCACGTCGGGGCCCTCCTCAAGCTCGAGCACGCGCACTGGCCACGCGCCCTTGACGATTGCGCCCTTCATCACCTCGTCGGGGACAGGTCCCTTGGGTGGCGTGCTCATGCGCGCGCGATCCATTCGAACGCCTTCGAGGGCTGCCGCCGCCGCGGCCGGAGGGCTGGGTACCTTCGAGAGCTTCGAGAGCTGGGCATCAGCCGCGGCGCTTGCGGCCACGGCGGCTCCGACGGCTCCGCGGATGGCGGCGGCGGCCTCGGGGGCGATAGGCGCGGCGCTGGCCTTCACCTCGGCAAGATCCTTGTGCACGCGTGCAAGCTCGGTCGCGAGGCGCTCGAGCTGTAGCGCGGTGGCGGAGTGGACGGTCGCGCTGGGTACGCCCGCGAGCAAGGGCTGCGGGTGCAGCATCTGGTACGCCTGCGTATACTGTGCATGCTGTGCGTCTGGTGCGTGCATCTGGTGCATCTGGTACGCGTGCTGTGCATGCGTGAGCTGTGCCAGCTGCGCCTGCTGCTGCTGCATCTGTATCTGCATCTGCTGGAGGGCGATCTGCTGTATCGAGAGCTGATGCGCATCGAGGGACGAGCGGAGCGTCTGGTGCATGCGCACCTCCATAGCCTCCATAGCCTGCCGATAGCCGTCGCGGTCGCGGTTGGTCAGTGCGCCCACCATGGTTTCCCCACACTTGAGGGCTGCCTGACCCACCGCGCCAAAGACCGGTGCGACCACGTTCTCCTGCACCTGAGTTCCCCACTTGGCGATGGCGCGTGCCTCACGGCTCCGCTGCCACCGCTCGAGCTCTTCGCGGCTTCCGGCGACGCACTGTGCGGTCACACTCGCGGATTGCTCGACGATGTGGGCGGCCGAGCGCTTGCTCGCCACCACGAGAGAGTTGGTCAGGATGGTGAACGCCTCGGAGAGTGCAGGCGGAGCCTCCGGATCCAGAGAATACGTGATCGCGCCGGCGCTGGACATGGAGGGCGGCCGGCTGGCATCGCTCAGCACAGCACTCAGCACAGGACTCTCTGGTAACTGCACCTGCAGCGGCGACGTGCCTTCTGCCGGCAGACTGGCGGCGACGGGCAAAATGGTGGGCAGCTGCTTGGTGCGAAGCGGCAGGAAGCCCGTCGCGCCGAGATCGTCCGCCCATACTTGGGTCGTCTCCGTGCCCACCCATACACTCGCACCTGCGAGGTCGGTCATGCGCTCCCAGCCGTGGGCGAGCGTGCCTTGCGCGTGTGCATGCGCCGCAAGCACCCGGAAGCCACCGATGGTGAGCTCCTGAGTGAGCAGCAGCTGACTCGAGCTCACGACAGAGGACGTACCGCTCGGCACGGCGCCACCCATTCCAAACGTTGGGAAGACATGCGAGAGGGAGAGGGCGATCAGGCGCGCAATCTCGACGCCGTCGGGCGTCCAGCCGGCCTTGGCAGCGGCCTCGAGGTCCGCAGGATTCCAAAGCGACGGGTCGAGGAAGACGTCGACGAGCGCATGCGTCGTCGAGAGTGCATCAAGCACCGCCGCGGCCGCCCCGACCGCCGCCGACTGGGGTGTACTTGCGGCCTCTGCGGCGGCTGCGGCCGCGGCGGTCGCTTCGTCCAGCTCCATGCACGCAAGCAACGCGTCCGGCGAAAAGGGACGGCCCGCCATGAGTATCGCCTCGATGGCGCACAGCGAAAGCTTGAGTGCGGGCGCGGCGATGCTCAGCGCGGCGCGCCCATCCGGGATGAGGAGCGGCGCACCGACGGCACGCAGCGTCTGCGCGCACAGGAAGCGCACCTCGAGAGTGCCCGAGACGGCGTCGTCCGCCGCGTCCATCGTCCGCGTCGACGGCGTCTCGCCCCGTGCCAGGTGGTAGGTGAAGGCATCGCCAAAGCTGGTGCGCACCGCTCCACCTGCACCGTCGTCGTCGGCCGGGCTGCGAGGTGTGTGCAAGGCACTAGCCGCCGTCATCATCCGGTCAAGGCGCACGGGCAGCATGAGCAGAGGCATCTCAACTAGGCCCCCCGAGAAGAACCCGAGCGCCCGCAGCACCACCGAGACTTGGTTGGCCGCACGGTGGAGCACTGGGCCTGCGACGCGCATCGCGAGCCCGATCGCCTCGATCGTCCGCTCTAGTCGCTCCGCCTCTGCGCCCAGCGCCAGCGCCAGCTCGTTCTGGTAAGCATGCAGTGCGCGCTCCGCCTCCACCGCTGCCCCCTCGGCGTTCTCGAGGAAGCCCTCAGCCGCCCTCTCGGACCCAAACCGCATCTCCTCCGCCGCAAGAGGGCTCACATTCGCCTTGAGCCACTCGCGCATCGCCCTCTGCTTCTCGGCGGCAATGGGGGACGCGCCCTTGGCGCTCACGGCCGCCCGGGCGGCGGCCTGAGCGGCTTGACTCGCCGCATGCATCTTGGCGGTGAGTCGTGCGAGCTCGGCTTCCTCTTGTGGGGAAGCCCGCTCCGGCAGCGCCTCGTCAGGTGGGCCGTGGATTCCGAGGCGCGCGCGACGCGCCGCGTGCACGCCGTCCCGCTGCGCTTCGAGCGCCTGGATGCCGCGTCGACAGCACGCCCGCGTCGCGCTGGCGAGCGTGGACAAGCGTGCCTGACTCGCCACTTGTGCGGCGGCGGCCTCGGCTGCATCTGCCTCATACGTGGCCAAGAGCAGCGCGGTCAAGCTCACAGTCGTCTCGCTGATGATGGTGAGGGCGGCGCGAGCGCGCGCTTCGGCGGGCACGTTGTTCACACGCCGGCTCGATGCGACAACGCTCATGTGCTCCTGCTCGCAGTCCGCGAGCGCGCGCGCCGCGTCGGCAGCCGGAATCGGCGGCATCCCGATCTCGATCCGATCGCTGAGTGAGCCGACGTGGGCGGGGCTGCCGGTGCTCACGCCGGCACTCGAACCACTACCCACGCTGCCTGCGGAGCCCATGGCCGCCGCACGGCACTGCGGTGGCAGCGCCACCGCCGGTGGCAGTGGGCGCGCGGCAGGCGGGGCCACCCCCGGGGCCACCCCCGTGGACACGTGCTTGTCGAACAACTCCGCGAAAGCCGGGGCGGAGGGTGGGGCTGTCGGCGAGGCAATCGACGAGGACGAGGAGCACCATCGAGACGAGGTGCACGAGGCCGTCGCCGAGGCCGCCACCGACTCGGCACCCAGCAGCGACTCGGCACCGAGCTTGGCCCTCGGCCAGTGGGGCCATCCATCCACATCATAGGCGCTGGGGGACCCCCTCGCCGAGGAGCTCTGGGCAGAGTCGCCGCCTGCCACGGCGTAGCCGGGTACCTCTTGGCTCGTGGCGGCGCGTACTTCGCGCCGGAACTCGGCACCGCCGCCGTGACGCAGGGGCGCGAAAGTCCACATCCCCTCGGCCGGGTCGCCCGCCACGGCGCCCGTCGTCCGCACCGGCGAGAAGGAGTCATCCTCTGCGACACCCATCGCGGTCCCGAAGCTCGAGAATCGATGCGTCGGCACCGCGGCGGCGTCCGCGAAGCTCGAGAATCGACGCCTCTCGACCAAGGGCGTGGGCTCCGCGGCCGCCACCCCCGCCGCCAGAGGCGGCTGGAGAGGTGATGACTCGATCTCCCCTCCAAAGCGCTGAGAACGGAGAAGCGAGGCGGAAGCCTTTAGAAGCGCCTCGTCAGATTCAATCCATGGTTGGTCAGATTCTATCCATGGGTTTTGCGAGTTGGCGTCGTCGGCGTCGTCGTTGACGGGGGCGGCGCCGGCGGGGTCTGCCTCCACCGCCATCAGTGCCATTTCGGACTCCGCCGCCACTGCGGTCTCATCGACTGCCTCGGCCTCTAGAGCGACGCCTGGCAGGTTTGTCGATGGGTGCGTCCACGGAGTCCGTGTGTCCATGTGCGCGGCCTCGTGCGCAGACATCTCATACTGCGGCGTGTGCATCGCGTTGTTGGCGGCGCTGGGACGCACACCTTGGACCGTGCCAAAGGAGGAAGGCCGCCGTGCGCCCCCCGGCTGCATCGGCGTCGGCTGCATCGGCGTCGGAGCTGCGCCAACGCTTGGTCGGACCGTGCCGAAGGAGGAAGGCCGCCGCGTGTCCCCCGGCGCCGGCTGCATCGGCGCTGAGGCTGCAAGAGGCGCTGGGGCTGCATGAGGCGCTGGGGCTGCATGAGGCGCTGGGGCTGGCGGCGTCGCAACGACGGATGCACTCGCGCCCTTCTGATCGGCCGCCAGCGCCCGATACGGCGCCGCCTCCTCCGTCTCAGAGACCGCGAGGGGCTCGAGGTCCTGGGCGCCGTACTGGGCGCGCGCGCCCTCCCCTCGGGCGGACGTCGCACGGGCTGAGAACTCATACAGGTCCGCCTGGGGCGTGATGCTCCCTAGCGCGGGCATCGGGCGCATGCGTAGCGTCTCGCCGCCGCCGACGTGGACCTTCTTGTACCCCATCGGCGTGTACCCGTGTGGGGTTTGGTACTCCTCTTTGGCTGCGTGGAGCTTCCGACGCGCCGTCGCGGTGAGCGCGGGGGGTAGTCGCATGCGTACAGCATCTTGGATGAGCTCGGCGAGGGCCGCCTGTCCCTGCTCCGTCAGCAGCGCCTCATCCGCCGCCGCCGTCTCGAACGCTTTGAGTCGGCGCTCGAGCGACGACCGGCGCATCGCCTCCACCTCGACAGGGCCAGGACCGCGCGCCGAGCCAGGGCCACGCGCCGAGTTGGGCGC
>Ga0209550_10004968_pt1 | contig 12539 bp, 13 predicted proteins | sample LauGreSuBDMM15SN_2_FD_187567 | JGI IMG/M metagenome (GOLD analysis project Ga0209550, IMG submission 187567) | Freshwater lake microbial communities from Lake Michigan, USA - Su13.BD.MM15.SN (SPAdes) (version 5) | ecosystem: Environmental > Aquatic > Freshwater > Lake | place: Lake Michigan... | reverse complement strand
AATCTGAATTGGCGTTTGTTAAGCCCTGATATCAAACGAGTAATAAATCGGTCATGTTTAGCCAAGTAGGGCCGTAGCGGGTTTGCCAAGTGTTACTGGTGCAGAGCATTGTGGCGCTTGGGGTTACGAGGTGTTGCACAAGAATTGACGGTAAATAACGGCTCGTACGCATGTGCAAATTTGCAACAAAACAAAAATTTCCTTTACCTACCATCTTAGAAAATCTTTAGCTGAATTCGTTGTTTTGTTGCAATATGGCAGTTGTAGAAAGTACACAAATATCAACGCTAGGAGTCGAAATGGTTCAGTTAGTTAGGGGCAGCATGTCGTCTGGCCTCGTCTCTGTTTTGGCGTGCTTGGCTTTAGCTGGCTGCGCTATCCCTCGACCCGATGGTTCTGCTGTGATTGCGGCCCCTCAACAGCTGACAGAGCCCGTCTGCATTGCTCCGTCCGCTGGCAATATGCTGGTGGGCGCGTGGTACATCCTGCGCAAACAGACGGGTGTGGTGGGCGAAATACAAACCCTGCTGACCTTGAGTCCCGATGGAAAGATGACGCACCAGACGCGCGTCAAGCAGGGGCGCAACATTCGGTCTGAGTTACGTGAAGCCGGATGCTGGGATGCGCCCGCAGGCAAACTCGTGCTACGCACCCATCGTTCGAATGGCGAATTGGTTGATTACCGTGACCCCATTTACGTATCGACCTATCTAATCGATCGCAACGACGCCAAGCGCGCTGTCTTTCGGGAAGATAAGGCCGACAGTCGTCCGATGACGGCTCAAAAGGTGCACGCGAGCTTTAGGCTGCAGTAGCGATCCTCGCGAGCACAGTCTGCTTGCCCAGGATCTCTAGTACCGCATCAATGGCTGGAGTCTGGGTGGTTCCAGCCACAGCGACACGCAACGGAATCGCTAACTGAGGCATCTTCAGTCCGTGTGTCGCGAGTAGTGATTTGATCAGCGCGGCGATCTCCACCCGATTCCAGTCGATTGTTTCCGCTTGTTTGGCGAAATCAGCCAAAGCCTGTCGCGCGGTCTCGGTGAGATGCTGCGTGCGCAAGTCTTCGGTCGCTGGAGTAAATGTCCCACAAAATAACATTGCAGCCTCCGCAAGTTGCTCAAGCGTTTCGGCTCTGTCCTTCAGCAGTTTGACCACAGCCACCAGATCAGTGTGCTGGGCGTCACCTCCACGGGCGCTCACGCGCGGTGCAACAAGCGTCGCGAGCTGTTGGTCATCGGTGTGCTTAATGTAATGCGCGTTGACCCAGTTCAGTTTTTTTGGATCCCACTGTGCAGCCGATTTAGAGAGGTGTTGCGGATCGAACCACGTGACGAGTTGTTCCCGAGAAAATAATTCGTCATCGCCGTGACTCCAGCCGAGACGCGCAAGATAATTAATCATCCCTTCGGGCAAATAACCGTCTCGGTCATATTCCATGACGCTGACTGCGCCATGGCGCTTGGAAAGCTTTTCGCCATCGGGCCCAAGAATCATCGGCACGTGGCCGTACTCAGGGATAGGCGCGCCCAAGGCACGCAGAATCGTAATTTGACGAGGCGTGTTGTTCACGTGATCGTCACCCCGCAGCACATGGGTGATGCGCATATCCCAGTCGTCGACCACCACACAAAAGTTATACGTTGGCGTGCCATCGGGGCGTGCAATCACCAAATCATCTAGCTCGGTGTTGTCAAAGCTAATCGGGCCCTTGACCATATCCACCCACGCCGTCGCACCGTCTTGCGGGCTTTTGAAGCGCACGACAGGTTTGCGATCGGTTGGAATCGGCGGGAGTTTTTTTCCGGGCTCTGGTCTCCACGTGCCGTCATAGCGTGGCTTTTGTCCGACTGCACGCGCACGCTCGCGCATGGCTTCGACCTCATCGGGTGAGCTATAGCAGTGATAGGCCGTACCCGCCGACAACATCTGCGCCACTACGGCACGATAGCGGTCCATATGTTGCATTTGAAAGAACGGACCTTCGTCGGGCGTCAGGCCAAGCCAGGTCATGCCATCAAGAATCGCCTGCACGGCCTCAGGTGTTGAGCGCTCTAGGTCCGTGTCTTCTACGCGCAAAATAAAAGTGCCGCCATAGTGACGTGCGAAGGCCCAGGAGAAAAGCGCCGTGCGTGCGCCGCCTAAATGCAGAAAACCTGTGGGTGAAGGCGCGAAGCGCGTGCGTACAGGTGTTGAAGCTGCGGTCATCAGAAAAAAACCTTTTATGGATTTAAAGCAAGACGCTTTGTAAAAAACTGGAAATATCGTCGATCTCTTGTGCGCAAACAGAGTGCGGCATCGGGTAGGTGTGCCATTGCACCTGATAGCCAAGATCGATCAGCTTTGCCCGAGAGGCTTCGGCGCGCTCCAGCGTGACGACGGGATCGTGTGTGCCGTGCGCTAAAAAAATGGGTGTCGCAGCATTGGCTGGCTCGCGCTCATGCGCCGCCATATCGATCAACGGAAGGTAGCCCGACAAGCCCATCAGGCCCGCGAGTTTTTCTTTAAAGCGTATGCCCGTGTGCAGAGTCATCGCGCAGCCTTGTGAAAAGCCCGCCAACACGATGCGTGAGCTTGGGATGCCGCGAGCGTTTTCACGTGCAATCAGCGCTTGAATCGCTTGTTCAGAAATACGTATGCCGGCCTCGTCTTCGCGCTTGACAAGATTCGGCGTCAGGATGTCGTACCACGAGCGCATCGCCATACCGCCGTTGATTGTCACGGGTTGGATCGTTGCGTGTGGAAAAACAAAGCGAACGGCGAGCCTAGCGGGTAACTGCAGCTCTGGCACGATCGGTGCAAAGTCATGGCCGTCCGCGCCGAGTCCGTGCAGCCAGATCACGCAGTGGGTGGGTTCAGGTCCTGTTTCGTGCTCAATACAGTCGAGTAGGGAGGGGGTCGTCATTCTGCGGTGTCCGAATCTTGTGTTTCCGAATCGTGTAAAGACTTAAGCGCCTGAAACAGCGCGCGGTAGTGTTTGCGTTGTGGCTCTTGACCAGGACGTAATGTCTCGTTGGCCGAGACTTCCTTGCGTCCTTCGCGGATCAAGCTGCGCAAGTGTTGAATATCCGCCTCAGGATATTTTTCGAGTAGCGTCGTGAGCGCCGCATCGTCCTTCAGTAACCGATCGCGTAGGGCTTCCAGGCGATGCATGCCCAGAGTCTGTTCACGCGATCCGTTTTTCCAGGTATCAAGCTGCTTACGGATTTCGTCGGCCTGAGCGTCTCGCATGAGCTTGCCCACGTAATGGACTTGCCGGCGCAATCCTTCGCGGCTGGTTGTTCGTTGCGCTAGCCGAATCGATTCGTATAGTCGTTCAGAGAGCGGTAGTTGTTTCAGTCGCTCCGGCGACAGATCGACGAGTTCACGGCCAAGGTCGAGCAAGGCCAGCATGTCGCGCTTAACTTGCGACTTGCTAGGCCCGTCGTAAACGTTGTCCGGGAGTTCTTCAGGAGATTGAGGTATTTCTTGTGTCATGGGGCTATCATAAAGCTTCACGCTAATGGACCAATATGGCTACATCACATTCTTTCTTGCCAATCGCTAAAAATCGTCCGATTTTTGAAGATTTGGTGACTCGTACGCTCGATTACGCACGCAGTTTGGGCGCCAGCGACGCCGCCGCCGAGGCTTCTGAAGCCCAAGGGTTGGCCGTTTCCGTACGCCGAGGCAAAGTCGAAACCGTTGAGCAAACACGGGATCGATCATTGGATATCACGGTGTTTGCCGGACAACGCCGTGGTTCGGCTTCGACCTCAGATTTTTCCGATGAAGCGTTGCGTCAGACGGTGGAAGCTGCCTGGCATATCGCCCGTTACACCGCTGAAGACCCCGCTGCGGGCTTGCCTGATGCTGATTTACTCGCAATCGGTGCGCGTCACACATTGCAATTACACCATCCTTGGGCGGTCAGCGTTGAGCAGGCGACCGAAATGGCCCTTGAGGCAGAGCACGCTGCCTTGGCGACCGATAAGCGCATCACGAATACTGAGGGGGCGTCCATTGATACCCACGAGGGGCATTTTATTCTCGGCAATACCCGAGGGTTTCTTGATGGCTACGCGTTTTCGCGTCACGGTTTATCGGTGTCGCCAATCGCCGGGCGCGGCCAGTCCATGCAACATGACTATTGGTCGACGAGTAATCGGTCTGCGAAGCGCTTGGCTAATCCGGCCGCAGTAGGCCGCTATGCCGCCGAACGCGCCTTGTCCAGATTGTCTGCACGACGTATTCCTACGGGACACTTCCCCGTGTTGTTTGAAGCGCCATTGGCTCTGGGGTTGTTGGGTGCGTTGACACAAGCGGTTAACGGCGGAGCGCTTTACCGTAAAACCAGTTTTCTACTGGACGCGCTCGGCAAAGAGATATTTCCCTCTCATATTGAGATCGCCGAAGATCCCCACATCAAAGGCGCGATGGGCAGCTCCCCCTTTGATGAAGAGGGTGTCCGCACGCAAGCACGTGAGTTGGTCTGCTCGGGCGTACTGCAGGGCTATTTTCTCTCGAGCTACACCGCGCGCAAACTTGGAATGACCACGACGGGGAACGCGGGTGGTTCGCATAACCTGGTGATGCGTTCAACAGAGACACGCAGGCAAGACAATTTGGATGCGATGTTGCGCAAAATGGGGACGGGGTTGTTGGTGACGGAGTTGATCGGGCAGGGCGTGAACTATGTCACCGGAGACTATTCGCGCGGTGCTTTTGGTTATTGGGTTCAAAACGGCAAGATTCAACACGCTGTGGAAGAAATTACGATCGCGGGCAATCTCAAAGAGATGTTTGCGCAGATCGTGGCGGTTGGCGCGGACACGATCACCCGAGGTAGCAAAACCACCGGTTCAATATTGATTGAACGTATGGCGATCGCCGGAACCTAGGGAATGCCCGAGCTTGGCTCTGATTGGGGTATTTCCTAGCTCACAGCGGTGTAATATTGCCAGAATCAGACGTCTTGATACGCCTGAATAAACTTCCCGAGGAGACCTCGTATGCAACGTCGTTCGTTTTTAAAGAAAGCTAGTGTCGGCGCAGTCGCCGGCAGTGCGGCAGTCGCCGCACCTGTATTCGCACAAGATACGCCCACGCTCAACTGGCGGTTGGCTTCGAGCTTTACGCGCGGTTTGGACACGTTGTGGGGCACCGGCGAGTTGTTCTCGCGTTACGTGCGTGAAGGCACAAACGGCAAGTTCAATATCCGTAATTTTCCCGGTGGCGAGATTGTTCCGCCGCTGCAAGTGTTGGATGCTGTACAAAAGAACACCGTCGAGATGGGTAACTCCAGTGGCTACTATTACCACGGTAAGGACCCTTCGCTTAGCTTCGATACGGCGGTTCCCTTTGGCCTGAACGCGCGCCAGATGAACGCCTGGATGTGGGAAGCCGATGGCATGAAACTCATGCGCGAAGTCTATGGTGACTACAACATCATCAACTTCCCCCTGGGAAACACCGGCACCCAGATGGGTGGGTGGTATCGCAAAGAAATTAAATCCGTTGATGACCTAAAAGGTCTCAAAATGCGGACAGCCGGTTTTGCGGGCGAAGTCCTCTCCGTGCTGGGTGTTGTGCCCCAACAGTTGCCCGCAGGTGATATTTATCCTGCCCTTGAAAAAGGCACGCTCGACGCGGTTGAGTTCGTCGGCCCCTACGATGACGAGAAACTGGGTTTCGCTAAAGTCGCTAAGTTCTACTATTACCCAGGCTGGTGGGAGGGCGGTGCTCAGACGTCGCTCTACATCAACAAGGGCGAGTGGGAAAAGCTGCCTAAGAGCTATCAGTCGATTATCGAAGCAGCCAGCCGTGCGGCAACTGTGACCATGACCGCTCGCTATGACAACTTGAATCCAATCGCGTTGCGTCGTTTGCTGTCGCAAGGTACACAGTTGCGCCCCTTCCCCCGCGCGGTGATGGATGCATGTTGGGATGCGGCGCAGAAGGTTTACGAGCAAACCTCGGCTAAAAACGAACGATTCAAGCGAATCTTAGCGAACTACATGGGCTATCGCGACGAGTTAGTGCCTTGGTTCCGTGTCGCTGAAGCTTCTTACGACCAGTACATTGGTGCGGCACTGTCGCGTGCCAAGAAGTAATTTTTAGTCCGTTCAGGTCGTCTAGCGGCGACTTGGGCCTTGAGCGGGTGCTGCCATTTGGCTTGCACCCGTTTTTTATTGTAAAATCAAAGGCTTTCCTCGATCTGTAGGGTTTTTAGCACGGGCGGCACATAACGCTTTGGCAAAAATCAGTTGACCGAGGGTCTTTCCGGGATGGTCCCAGAGAGAATTTTTAGGATCCAATCATGAAGACATTTGTGGCTAAGCCGCATGAAGTCAAGCGTGACTGGTTCGTGATTGACGCGAAGGGCAAAGTCCTCGGTCGTGTGGCCAGCGAAGTCGCACGTCGTTTGCGCGGTAAACACAAGCCAGAGTTCACACCCCACGTTGATACGGGCGATTACATCGTCATTATCAATGCAGCTGATATCGTCGTAACCGGTAACAAGTCGCAAGACAAGAAGTACTTCCGTCATACGACCTACCCAGGCGGTATTCGCGAAACGAACTTTGCGAAGTTACAAGAGCGTTTTCCGGGTCGTGCAATTCAAAAGGCCGTTAAGGGCATGTTGCCTAAAGGTCCTTTGGGTTACGCGATGATTAAAAAGCTGAAGGTGTATGCCGGTGCCGAGCACCCGCACTCTGCCCAACAGCCACAGACCCTCGAATTTTAAGGACAGGCCATGATCGGTAATTGGAATTACGGAACCGGCCGCCGCAAGACTTCGGTGGCTCGTGTCTTCATGAAAAAAGGTGCAGGCAAAATCGTCGTGAACGGCAAGCCCGTTGACGAATATTTCGCTCGCGAAACAGGCCGTATGGTCGTGCGTCAGCCACTTGAGCTGACCGGACATACCGGCTCATTTGATTTTCATATCAACGTGCATGGCGGCGGCGAAAGCGGTCAAGCTGGCGCGGTGCGTCACGGCATTACCCGTGCGCTGATTGATTACGATGCGACGCTTAAGCCAACCCTGTCGAAAGCCGGTTTGGTTACGCGTGATGCCCGTGAAGTCGAACGTAAGAAAGTCGGTTTCCACAAGGCGCGTCGTCGGAAGCAGTTCAGCAAGCGCTAAGCAAGGCATGCCAGGGACCAGAGCATTGGTCTCAACGCAAACGGGCCGCGCAAGCGGCCTGTTTTTTTTCTTGCTACGTTTTTGTCTAGCGGGCTTCTACGAGACCACCTCTGCGTGGGATAATTGACCGTTACCTAAGCAAACATCATGGCGAATTGAACATGGCAAACACTTCAACGAAACGAATCAAAGTTGGCATTGTTGGCGGCACGGGCTACACCGGTGTCGAGCTATTGCGCATGCTTGCACAACACCCAGGTGTTGAATTGACAGCTATCACTTCGCGCAAAGAAGATGGGATGCCGGTTGCTGAGATGTTCCCCAATTTACGCGGGCACGTAAAGCTTGCGTTTTCAACGCCTGAAAAAGCGCCCCTTAATAGTTGTGATGTCGTATTTTTTGCGACGCCGCACGGCGTGGCAATGAGTCAAGCCAAAGAGTTGTTGTCCGCAGGCGTGCGCATCATTGATTTAGCGTCGGACTTTCGCTTGAAAGACATTAAGACGTTCGAGCACTGGTACAAGATTCCTCATACATGCCCTGATATCTTGGCTGAGGCGGTGTATGGTTTGGTTGAGCTCAATCGCTCCGCTTTAGCGAAAGCGCGCGTGGTCGGAAACCCAGGCTGTTACCCCACGACGATTTTGTTGGGGCTGGCGCCCTTGCTCGGTGGCAAACCTCTGATTGATACAAGCGACATCATTGCCGATTCAAAGTCTGGCGTCAGTGGGGCAGGGCGCAAGGCAGAAGTAGGTAGCCTGTTCTCTGAAGCCAGTGATAACTTCAAGGCATACGGAGTGGCCGGCCATCGTCATCATCCAGAAATTAAAGCGCAACTCGATCAGCTGGCGGGGCATCCTGTTGGGCTGACGTTCGTACCTCACCTCGTACCCATGATTCGGGGGATGCTGAGCACGATTTACGTTCGCATTTTGCCTGAGGCGCGCGATACCGATTTTCAAGCGCTGTTTGAAAGCCGCTATGCTAATGAGACCTTTGTCGATGTGTTGCCCGCAGGCAGCTTACCCGACACGCGTTCGGTGCGTGCTTCGAATACGTTACGTATTGCATTGCATCGTCCGGGCAGTGGTGATCGCCTGATTATTTTGGTGGTTCAAGACAATCTGGTGAAAGGCGCTGCTGGTCAGGCCATACAGAACATGAACTTGATGTTCGGGTTAGCTGAAAGCACGGGCCTGAATCAGGTCGCGATTCTTCCGTAACGCATGCTAAAGAGCGCAGGCCGAACGTTTGTTTTCTGGAGTGCCGGCGCGTTGCTGCTCATTGCAGCCGGTGCGGCCGCGGGAATTTTTTTTACACAACGACCCAGCGCGCAGGATGTGGCCTTGCACTTGCGTACCGAGAGGCTCGCCCAAGCTGGGATTCGTGGCGAACTCGAGACGCAAATCCGGGACGCTCAGACCCGCCTTGAGCAATTGCGCAGCGAACTGACGATTGAGCGCGCTGCACGCACCGAGTTTGAAAAAAATCTCAGCCAGCTTCAAGTTGAATGGAGTCGTCTCAAAGAGCACCTAGCGTTCTACGAGCAATTGCTACCCCCTGGTCCCCAGGGCTCGATTGCCTTGCGCGCCGTCGAGCTTGAGCGTAACGGCCAAAATCTGAACTATCGCGTGTTATTGATGCGCAGCGGTAAGCCCGGCGAGCGTGTTAGTGCCCGGCTGCAGTTCGTCGCTTCTGGGGTAGTCGGCGACAAAGAGGTGGAAGTGGCTTTGCTCCCTTTGCAGGCAGTCCCAGATCAAAATATTGCGTCGACGGCTGTGCCGAGAGGCACCACAGACGTAGCGGACAGCTTAAAACTCAGTTTTGAGCAGTTTCAGCGTAGCCAGGGGGTTTTGGCGGTGCCCAGCAATATGACCGTGAGGTTTGTGACGGTGCAGGTTCTAGATGGCGATATTGTCCTTGCATCGCGCAGGGTTGATCTCTAGGCGCCTCACGGGTTTGCGTTATAGTTGACTATCTTAGTCGGGTATCATTTTTAGTATTAGTCAGTCGCCCTTCAGCAGGGCAGGAGCTACACCATGAGCACAATTACTCAGACCGTTGATTTGCAGGCACCACCCATTCCGATTCTTTTTACAGATTCGGCTGCGGCGAAAGTCAAAGATTTGTTGATTGAAGAAGGCAATGCCAACCTCAAGTTGCGTGTGTTCGTTCAAGGTGGGGGTTGCTCGGGCTTTCAGTACGGCTTTACCTTTGATGAAGACGTCAATGAAGACGACACCACTCTTGAAAAAAATGGTGTGGCGTTACTCGTCGATCCGATGAGTTTTCAATATTTGGTTGGCGCTGAGATCGACTACAAAGAAGACATCGAAGGTTCACAGTTTGTGATTCGTAATCCGAATGCGACAACAACCTGTGGTTGCGGTTCGTCCTTCTCTGTTTAATTGCGTTGAATGCCGGCGCCGCATCTGAGCGGCTAGGCCGGCCAGCAGGCGCCTAAAATACGATTGCCACGTGCCCCTGTGACAGCGGGGCGGCTCACAGCAATACGTTGCTGATACGCCCACGCTAGCCACGCGAAAGCAAGTGCTTCAACATCTTGTGTGCCAATCCCAAGCTTGTCAGTAGGCTCCACCGCGTACCCGAGTAGATCGCGCAAATCAGCCATCAATGCTCCATTGTGCGCACCACCGCCACACACAAACACTTCTTTTGCATCATGCGCGTGCGTGCGGATTGCGTTGGCAACCGTTTGTGCGGTCAGAGATCGCAGCGTTGCTTGGACGTCCTGCGCACGCGAGTAGTCCGAGACCCCAATGTTGCATTGCTTTAACCGGTGTTCTAGCCAAGCTTGATGAAAGAGGTCACGCCCAGTCGATTTTGGTGGAGGGGTTGCGAACCACGGCTCGCCCTCTAAGAGGAGGGCAAGTAAGTCCTGATCAATCGTGCCACCCGCACCCCACAGTCCGTTTGCGTCATAAGGGTCACCGGTATGCAATTGGCACCACAGATCCATTAGCGCATTGGCAGGGCCAGTATCGAACCCTTGCGGTTCCGCATGGGGACGCAGGATTGTGATGTTCGCAATACCACCGAGATTGAGAACTACACGGGTATGCGATGTGGCAAAGACCCCTGCGTGAAACATCGGGACAAGGGGGGCGCCTTGGCCTCCGGCTGCGACGTCACGACTCCGAAAATCGGCGATGATGTTGATACCAGTGAGTTCGGCCAATCTAGCGGGGGCGTTTAGCTGGACGGTGTATCCGTCTTGCGGGCAATGCCGGACGGTTTGCCCATGCGCACCGATCGCCATGACTTCTTCGCGTGTGAGGCTGGCTTGAGTGAGCACTTGCTCAACGGCTTGGGCATAGAGATCAACGAGTGCGTTGGACGCTTTTGCGGCACGTGCGAGCTCGTCGTTACCGCTCGTATTCAAAGCGAGGAGTTCTTCTTTGAGGCTTGGCGTCAAACCAACGCTGGCGCTAGACAGTATCGTTGGATGGCCTTTGGCGTCAAAACGGGCAAGCACGGCATCAATGCCGTCCAAGCTCGTGCCTGACATTAAACCGATATAGCAGGAGCTCGGGCTGGTGGTCACCGTGGAGCTTAACGAATGGCGACGTTGCTGCTTTCTGGGATCGCCTCTTGGTACTTGGCAAGCACCTGCAGCTGCTGTTGATACGGAGCAATGATCTGGGCGAATAGCGCACGGTGCTCCGGCTCAAGCGGCTTGGATACCGGCATGTTGGCGGTTGCCTGCAGTGGATCGATGGGTTTGTCCGCAACGCGGAACTCATAGTGCAAGTGCGGTCCGGTTGACCAGCCGGTCGAGCCAACGTAACCGATCAGCTGTCCTTGAGAAACCTTGGATCCGGCTTTGATGCCATCGGCGAAGCGACTTTGGTGCGCATAGAGTGTCGTGATTTTGCTGTGGTGACGTAAAACGATTGTGTTGCCATAGCCGTCGCGCCAACCAACAAAATCTACGGTACCATCCGCTGTCGCGTGGATAGGAGTACCCATGGGGGCTGCATAATCAATGCCGGGATGAAAGCCCGACCAAGCCTGTACACCGCGAATCGTACGCATCCCGAATGTCGAGCTCACGCGAGAAAACTTCAGTGAGTTGCGTAAAAAAGCACCTCGCAGGCTCTCGCCCTCAAGGTTGTAGTAGCTGCCGGTTTCGCCATCCGGGCTAAACCACACTGCATTATGTGTTTTGCCGCCGTTGATGAATTCAAGTGCAAGCACTCGGCCGGCTCCCGCGACACGACCACCGATGCTTCGAGTTTCGTAGACCACGCGAAACTGATCCCCTGGGCGCAAGCCTCGCAGGAAGTCCACCTTGCTGCTTAGGACTTCGGCCATCTGCGAGGTGATTCCATCCGGAATCCCAGCGATATCGGTTGCGGCAAACAAGGAGCTACGAATAGTGCCAACGGCTACTTCCGTATGTGACTCTAGTGGCAGTTCAAGCTCTTCCGCCTTGAAACCTGACTCGGTCGTCGAGATTTGAAGTGTTTTGGCGATGCCCTTGCCGTTGATTTCATTGTTTGGACTATAGATGTAGCGGACCCAGAGTAGGTTGCCATTGTGGTCTGACGCGGCTTGTACGGTACGGCCAGCAAATAACTTATAGATCGAGCGTGCTTTGGGTTCGCGCGCTAAAAAATTCAGTAAATCGGCGCTAGCAATATCCACACGCTTGAGTACCGAGGCCAGAGTATCCCCGGCGCGTATCCGCGTCTCGGTAATATAGGGAGTTTCGGTGGCCGTGTGCTCGGCCGGAGTCGGGTCGGCTGGAAGCGGGAAAGGCACCACATTTTGCACCAGTCGTTGTTCAGGGACTGGCTGTTCAATGAGGTCGGTTCGTTCGGTTTGAGGCGGATGCACGACACCTAGCGCAACGGCAGCCAAGCCAGCCAGCAGCACCAGACTGATGATCACGCCAGGGACAAGACTCGAACGCCGCTCGGTAGTGGGCGCTGCGGTCTGGTCTGTTGCCGGGGTGGGCCCCTGCAAGGCGGTATCTGAAACTGAATGCATCTAGCGCAAATCCTGAAGTAAAAAAATGAAAGCCAACGCCCTTCGCATGGCGGCTAACCGCTAGTTTGCGTATGATGTCGGCTTATCTATAAAGAATGTTAGCCGATTTCAGCAGACCGGACATGTTTTTTTCTGTTTTATAGTGCATTTTTACGCTTACTTCTGTTATGTCTACGATAAAATATCCTATTACGCCTGCAATTGAGTCTAACTTACGGATAGTCGAACGCGGCTGTGAAGAGCTTTTGGTTAAAGCCGAATTCGCTCAAAAGCTGGCCCGTAGCCACGCGACGGGTGTGCCTTTGCGTGTCAAGCTTGGACTGGACCCCACCGCACCGGATATTCACCTTGGTCATACGGTCGTACTAAATAAGATGCGCCAGCTCCAAGATCTCGG
>Ga0209550_10004967_pt1 | contig 12540 bp, 11 predicted proteins | sample LauGreSuBDMM15SN_2_FD_187567 | JGI IMG/M metagenome (GOLD analysis project Ga0209550, IMG submission 187567) | Freshwater lake microbial communities from Lake Michigan, USA - Su13.BD.MM15.SN (SPAdes) (version 5) | ecosystem: Environmental > Aquatic > Freshwater > Lake | place: Lake Michigan... | reverse complement strand
TAAGAACTTCTTCACCCACGCAGACGCTGTTTTGGGCGAACTTGGAAATCTATAGCTGTCATACACTGCATCTTGACTTCGCTGTTTGTTTAAGGTTAATTCAATTTGAATTTGCGCATTTTTAACCAACTCAGACCAGCGGTGATTTTTAGCACGAGGAATCTTAATTTCTGAATAACCCATGTCTGAAAGTGCAAATGGGCTCGCATTCCAAAACACGACTTCATAGCCCCTCGCCTTTCCTAACGCATAAAACTGAGTAAAGGCAAAATTGCGCAAACCCACTCCGTCGGCTAGAAAAATAAAGAGTTTTTTGGGTGGCATAGCAAACTTTTTGGACGATTGAGGAGTGAGTTTAATAAAACCGTACTACCTAATTACTAAAAATATACATTCATTTCATTCTAGCTGAGCTGATCACATCACCCTAAAAAGATGTTGCAAGCAGCAGACAATTTAGTAAGTATTAGCTCCGCAAATTAACAAATAAATAGTGTGTAAACCTGATTTTATTATGAAACTAAGGAATTCTTTAGGTCAATCAATAATCTGAAATAGTCAAAGATTAGACTAAACAAACGCATGCTAGGCAATTGAAACCTACTTAATCTGAACAAAAAAAATAATTTGACTGTAATTTTTTTACGATTGAAGGTAAATCGAGTTTGCAGCGAGATAAATTAGTTGTATTTATGGGGTATCGCGAAATTGTTTTTGAGCGTTGCGTTGCCAAAAAGTTGCCGTTGCCAAGGTTTCCATAAAGAGCTGTGCACTGCGTCCCTCGCCAAATTGATTGGAGATAGGTTGATGAACGTTTCCAGAAACCGACTGAATAGCCGATAAAATAGCGTGTTGCTCATAAGCCACATGATGAATACACGGATGTTCGGCTCGGTTTTGTTGCCGTGTACCCACATTAATCGCTGGCACACCATAACTCGGCGCTTCGCGAATGCCGGCGCTGCTGTTTCCAATGATAAAATCGGCCTGCTTGAGCAATTGTAAAAAATATTCAAAGCGTAAAGAAGGAAACAATTTAAATCGCGAATGGTTTCGCAAGGTCTCGTAGGCAGTAAAAATATGGGTATTTCCCATGTCGTTGTTGGGATAGACCACTACATAATTTCGGTTGTCGGCCAAAAGTGCCGCGACAAGTTGCTGGGCATGTATTTCCAGCTGAGAAACTTCGGTTGTAACCGGATGAAACAATACAATCGCATACTGTTCAAAAGGAATTTCGTAGTAAGTTTTGACCGTTTCCAAGCTGGGCAAATGAGCCGAAAAAAGCACATCCATATCGGGTGAACCAATTTCAAAAATACTGTTGGTGGCTTCGCCCATTTGCAGCAATCGTTTGGCGGCTTCGGCATTAGACACAAAATGCAGATGACTCAACTTACTCACGCTGTGGCGAATGAGTTCATCAATAGTACCCGAAAGCTCCCCACCCTCAATATGGGCTACCAAGAAATTATTTAAAGAGCCCACAATAGCACCGGCCAAGGTTTCTACGCGATCGCCATGTACGACAATGAGGTCGGGTTGCAGCTCTTTGCAATAGGCCGAAAATCCCTCGATGGTTTTGGCCAAGGTGAGATCCATGGTCGATTCGTGGGTATGGTTCTCAAAAGTGTGGATATTCGTAAAGGCACAGCGTTGTATTTCTATGAGCGTATAGCCGTATAATTCTTGCATGTGCATGCCGGTAACAAACACAAAAACTTCATAGTCTGGGTGTTGTTCGAGTTGCTGCAACAGCGGTTTAATTTTGCCGAAATCGGCACGAGTACCAGTGAGAAATACTATTTTTTTCATATACTAAGAAGCCACATCGTCCCAACTTAATTGGGTGTCAACAGGAATATTTTTGCTGGCACATTGGCCCAAAATCGAATCAAAATGTTCGGCCAAAATGGGCCCTGTTCCCGGCCGTTTCACCCAAATGTTGTCTTTGGTAAAGAGTTCACCTGCGGCAATTGGTGCAATGGTACACACCGTGGCAAAGGCAAAATCGATAGTCACTTGTTCTTCAAGAGTGGGTTTTTTTATACCGCCGCGCATCTGCCAAATTTCGTGACTACCTTGTATCAATTGGGCCGTAGTGGGTTCGTCCATGCTACATACAATGTCGGGCCCTTGCCGATTCATGTGGTCGGTAAAATGGCGCTCCAAAATGGATCCGCCCAAAGCGACTGCTGCCAAACAGGCGTTGTTATTGAGCGTGTGATCACTCAATCCAAACACCTTATCCGGAAAGGCTTCGTGCATTTGCCGCATCGCGCCAAGGCGAACCAAATGAGTGGGTGTAGGATATAAATTGGTGGTGTGCAAGAGGGCCACTGGCACCTGGTGTTTGTTAAAAATGGCTACCGCTTTTTGAATACTTTCTATAGTATTCATGCCTGTGCTCAAAATGACTGGTTTTCCAAACGAGGCGATGTGTTCTAACAACGGATAATTATTGCATTCGCCCGAGCCAATTTTATAGGCCGGTACGTTAAATTTTTCTAAGCGATTGGCTGCAGCCCTAGAAAAAGGGGTCGAGATAAAAATCATGCCTTTGGCTTGCACGTATTGCATGAGGGCATACTCGTCGGCTTCGTTGAGCGAACAGCGTTCCATGATTTCATAAATCGAAACATCGGCATTGCCCGGAATCACTTTTTTGGCTGCCCCACTCATTTCGTCTGCTACAATATGGGTTTGGTGTTTCACAATTTCAACGCCCGCTCGGGCAGCGGCATCTACAAATTTTTTGGCCAATTCGAGTGAGCCTTCGTGGTTGATGCCAATTTCGGCAATTACAACCGGTGGATAATCAGGACCAATATTTCGGCCCGCTATGGTGATGAATGGATTCATATTAACTAATCTGTTTTTGGACTACATATTCGGCATATTCAAAATCAGCCAAGGTATCGATGTCAACCTGCGCAAACGGATGCTCCACCGCAAAGGGAACGGCATCAGAATTAAACACCAGATCTTGTTGCAATACGGCCGGTGTAGTAATATACAACAAGCCATTTTCGTAATACAAGGGTTCCAGGTCTTGGCTGCGTTGGCCGATGGAATAATTAAACGGAAAAAAACGGTGGTTGTTGAGCTTGCCCAATTTATGTTGCGATCTACTCACCGTAAACAAACTGCTGGCCGCTTGTTGGGTAAATAATGCATACGCCTCTGGCAATAAATTGGCGGGACGCAACGGATTTGTGGGTTGCAACAGACATATGGTTTCTACTGTGTTTTGCATTTGTGCAAGCGCGTGTTGCAAGCAGGTATAGGTTGGCGATTCGTCAGTGGCCAATTCGTTTGGTCGGTCAATAACCTGGGCACCAAATTCAAGGGCTACAGCTTTGCATTCGGGATCATTCGTCGAGACAAAAACAGCCTCAATCAAGTCGGGAAATTGTTGGGCATACCGAATGCTGTGCGCCAACAAGGGAATTCCGCCCAGCAATTTGGTGTTTTTTCCTGCCAATCGTTTGGAACCTCCGCGTGCCGGAATGAGTGCAATGTTCTTCATACTACTGCTCGTAAAGCCGAGTAAAAATAACTATTTTTCTGGATTCCAATAGATTTTGGCTTCGTTTAATTGTAGGAATTGTTTGAAAAGATCAGCCTTTAATGGGCTGCGATTTTGAAGTAACAAAGGCAGGTACCTTAACAAATCAAACAAGGCCAAAAAAAGCGGTTTGACTATTTTGGGCTGTGGCTTCCATATCAATTTTTGAAATTGCTTTACTAGCGAATAAATCCAAAAATAGATGGCTTGTCGCAACGGATAGAGTAAAAAAATCGTGTACCAACCTGCACGCAAGGAATAACGGTAACGAAAATTAAATTCTGCTTTTTTTCCTGCACGTTTGGACTGATCTACCCGATGGTGAACCAAAATTTGTGGCACATACTGCACCATAAAACCTTGTCGATACAACTGCAGAGCAGCCCAAAATTCTTCGCCATAAAACTGAAACCATTCGGGATAATTTGGAATAACGTTCCAGGCAGACTTTCGCCACACATGGCCACATCCTACATAACTGTTTACCGCTTGGGGTACATCAGATGTAACAGTTGATTTGGGCAATTGCGTGGACCAAAAAATACGAAAGGCCAATACACCAACACGGGGTTGAGCGGCAAAGTTTTGTTCGATCAATTCGAGCACCCTATCGCTTAAAAAATGGGCGTCATCGTCTAGGGAAATCAAATAGTCGGCATCCACTTTGTTGAGTAGTTGATTTCTGCAATACAAATACCCTTTAGATTTATCATTTCGCCAAAGTTCAACCGCTGGAAAATGATCTTGAATAACTTGCGAAGTTCCATCGGTAGAGCCATCGTCAAATACTACGCAGCGCACAGCAGGATTGGCTATATAGACCGCTAACGATTCTAAGGTGAATTGCAGTTCTTGGCACCGATTTTTGGTTGCGATGAGGAAGGCAAAAGTAACGGGTGAGGATTCCATTTGCAGCGGGATTAATAGGAAGTAGCTTGTGGTTTTGTCAAGCCTTTGTAGCGATAAAACCAAGTTTTCACTACACGTATTTTTAAAATCTTTTTAAATACTTTGTGTTTTACCAATAGAGAAATTGCAGAGGCAGTTGATAAAGGAACTTCTGGAATAGCTGGAAGAGGGGCTTGTTCTTGATCAAATTTGATGTCGTTCATCCAAGGCTCATAAACGTTGCCCATGTGGTAGGCAAAATTGGCATACGTAGTGAGACGCCAGGTGTTTTTTCGCCAAGCCAACTCGTCGAGATGAGTTTCGCTAGTTCCTCCCATTTTATATTCGGTAAACGATTGGATCGAATCAAACAACGCGCGCTTGTAGGTGGCCACAAAATGGCCCGAACCTACATAGGCGGTAATTCCTGAAACCGATTCAACCCCTAAAGTAAGTTGACCATGCAGCGGATTAGATGGACCCCAACCAAGACTTTGGTGAAATTTTTCAATAGAGAGTGGATCGTGCACCGGAATAAAACGAAGCTGATTGGAAGCAAATAAATCAAACAATACATTTGAACAATGCTGTAAAAATAATCGGTATTGCGGCACAATACCCACCACTCCAGCTTTTGGAAAGGCCAAAAAAACCTCGCATGTAGCCTGTTGCCAACCAGGCAAAAACAGGACGTCACTATCGGCCAAGGTAACCAAGGCTTGTCGGTGGCCCACAATTCCTTTGAGTAAAGCATTTACTTTTCCGATTGCAGTCGTATGAATGAGTTCGTGAATTTTTCCTTGCTCCAACAACAGGGTTAAATAGTGCGCAGTAATTGTATCGCTGCCATTGTTAACCACGGTGATAAAGGTAGCCGGATGGCTAGTTAAAAAAAGCGAATCGAGGCAGCGTTGAAGCACGTGTAAACTGTCTGCAAAATAACCGTCTTGCTGCGGGATATACACTGGAATAACCACCTGATGGGTAAAATCACCTTGTGCAAGCGGTTGGTCTTTATGTGGATTATAGCCTACGCGCATACTTATAGGGTGGTGTCGATGTAAAATAAATTACCCAAATCTTGGTGTATCACCGATTTGGCTAGCAAGCGATATTGAACGCCTTCAAGGAATTTTGTGAGCGGCGAATGCAAATCAGCTGCTAGAGGCGTATCGGTTTCGATCACTACGAGTTTAGGGCGAAATCGATTCCAGTCGTTGGTTTTCAGCACCTCGAGATCGTATCCTTCTACATCAATATCAAAAAAATCCAATCGATCAGTGGCTGTCAAATGCTTAGACAAAACCGAATCCAAGCGATAGACGGGTATCGATTTTACCGCTTTGATCTGTGCGGTCAACTGATGTTTTTCGAGAAATGAACGGTCCAAGGTATTCATGGAACTGTGCGGATCGTTCAGCATATAATAATCCAGCGGGTCTTGTTGGTCTCCGATGGCACAATTTTCAAAAATATCGGTGGGACGATAACGGGAATAGAGTTGTTGCAATTCGGGATTGGGATCGATACAAATGCCTTTCCATCCGCGCAAATAAAAATAATAGGTATTGGATGCTTTATACGGATGCCAACAACCCACATCTACATAGGCACCCGGCGAAGTAGTTTGTATTAACTTCATGAGCTGAATGTCGTCGCCCGTTTTGGAGAAACTCACCTGGTATTTTTTATACAGGATACTGCGAATTTTATCTGCGATCATTGAGCAGTCCAATTTTGGGTTAGTAAATAGGCGCCATGCTTCCTTGCAATAGGCATTTGTCCGGTTTTATAGAAATCAGAAGAAATCACTTCGAGCTCAAAGGCGTCGGTAATTTCGTCACAAAAGCCATTTTTAAAAGCCATCCAAGTGGTTGCGCGGTACTTTCCTTCGGTGAGTGTAAACTGCGGCAACTCACAACTAATGTGCTTAATATCAGTGGAAGCTTCACGATCAAATTGGGCATCGTAGCGGTTGGACAAGGTGAACACCGGGAAATTTAATTCGTTGCGAAACACCACATAAAAAGCCAAGGCTCCAATATCTTTCTTGGGAATTGTTCGGTTGAGGCTAAAGCGCATGCGAACGGGATTGCCCACGACCAATTGCTGTTGCATGCTGTCATTCTCATCTAGCGTGATGGATTCTACATACAAATCGCCTTCGGTTTTTCGGTTAGAAAAAGCAATAGCGGGAAACAAATCGGTTTTTAAGTATTGCTGAATGGCTTGTTCGGTAGGGAATTTTTCTGAAATATGGCCTTGGTTCATAATTAAAACCGAATTGGTCAGTGCCGTAATGGCGGTCATGTCGTGACTCACAAACAAGATGGTGCGGCCCTCGCCTCTGGAAATGGCTTGCATTTTACCGATGGCTTTTTTCTGAAATTCGGCATCACCTACTGCCAACACTTCATCTACGATGAGGATTTCGGGTTCTAAATGCGCGGCCACGGCAAAAGCCAAACGCACCGTCATTCCGCTGCTGTAGCGTTTTACAGGTGTGTCGATGTACCGTTCACAGCCCGAAAAATCAATGATTTCGTCTAGTTTGGAACGAATCTCGCTACGGGTCATACCCAAAATAGCTCCATTCAAGTAGATATTTTCTCGACCGGTCAATTCGGCGTGAAAGCCGGTGCCCACTTCGAGTAAACTGGCCACTCGGCCTTTGATTCTGATTTCGCCACTAGTGGGACTCGTGATGCGGGAAAGCACTTTGAGTAAGGTACTTTTCCCAGCTCCATTTTTCCCAATTATGCCCACAGCCTCGCCTTGATTCACTTGGAAATTAATGTCTTTGAGCGACCAAACCACATTGCTTTCGCTTTTACTGCTGCGGTCATTGGTTTCGCCTACTTTGAGAAAAGGGTCGGCTTTTCCTAGAATTTTTGTGGTCCAAAATCGCTCTAAATCACGCGACAAGGTGCCTGTACCGATTTGGCCAATTTGGTAGGCTTTAGAAAGCTGTTCGACTTGTATAACTGGCTCACTCATTTAGATGGTATCTACAAAATTCTTTTCGGTGCGGTTAAATAAAAACAAGCCAACAACTAGCAACAAAAAGGCGGCTATAGTCGCATAGGCTAAACTCCCTGTGCTAAAACTGCCTTTGCCCAAGAACCCATATCGAAACGCTTCTATAATAGGCGTCATGGGATTGAGTGCGATGAGCGGTTTGTATTTTTGTGGCGCGGCGCTCAACGGATAAATTACCGTGGTGCCATACATGAGGAGTTGAACGCCAAAACTGATTAAAAAAGTTAAGTCGCGGTATTTGGTGGTTAATGCGGTAATTATTAATCCGAGGCCAAGGCCCAACAAGGCCATAAGTAATACTAAAAACGGGAATAAAAGCAAGCTAATATTGAACTGCATATTAAATCCTTGTGCAATCGAAAAATAAGCAATGGCCAACAATAACAAAACGAGCTGCACCCCAAAACGCACCAAATTACTCACCACTATACTCAATGGAAGTATGAGGCGTGGAAAATAAACTTTAGAAAAAATGGAGGCATTGTCTTTAAAGACCGAACTGGTTTTGGTGAGGCAATCGGCGAAATAATTCCAAGCTGTAATTCCCGATAAATAAAAGAGAAACTGAGGAAGGCCGTCTGTACTAATTTTGGCAAAATTGCCAAATACAAAAGCAAATACTAGGGTGGTAAATAAGGGTTGGATAAAAAACCACAACGGACCAAAAACGGTTTGCTTGTAGAAACTTACAAAATCTCGTTTCACAAAAACCACCAATAAATCGCGGTAGCGCCATAGATCTTGGATTTTCATATCCAATACGGGCGATTTTGCCTTGATAATTAAATCCCATTCGGGTTGGGTGTTTTGTGCGTTCATGGGAGATGTTACTAACATAGATGGACAAATATAAGAAAACCAATTGGTTAAAAACGCGTGTGAATAGTGTTGAAAATTGTGATTTTCACTGAAGCTAATTTGCAGTTTACAGTAACATAATGCAACCAATAAAAACTAATTACCTAAATTAGCCAATTATAATTAAAAAGCATGTTTCCTTTCCTCAGTAGAAAACCTTTTTTGAACGACTTAATTCCCAGCAACCATGTGGACATTCATGCCCATTTGTTGCCAGGCATTGACGACGGGGCTAAAACTATTGAAGATTCAATTGAATTAATGACTGGCATGCAAGCGCTAGGTATTGAGCAGTTTATCGCTACACCCCACGTAATGACTGCTGTTTGGGAAAATACTCGGAGTGGTATTGAAGCAAATTTTGAATCCACCATTAACCAATTAGTAGCGGCCAATCAACAATTCTCGTTACGACCCGCTGCAGAATATTTACTAAACGGAACTTTTTTAGAATTAATTCACCGGGAGCCCTTACTGACACTCAAAGACAACTATGTTTTAGTAGAAATGTCCTACTTGAGTGCCCCGATTCAATTGTATGATATTATTTTTGAAATTCAATTAGAAGGCTACAAGCCTGTTTTGGCCCATCCGGAACGCTATTTGTTTTACCACCAAAATACTCGAGAATACCATAAACTGAAGCAACAAGGCTGTTTATTTCAGCTCAATTTATTGTCAGTTGTAGGCTATTATGGAGCACATGTAACCCAAGCAGCCGAAACGATATTACAAAAAGGCATGTATGATTTTGTAGGTACCGATGTACATCACCAAAATCACTTGAAAGGTTTATCGCAACGCATCAAAACCAAAGGCCTAGAAAATCTGAAGGAGGCCATGTTAAATAATCAACTATTTAGAACTAAATAATACTAAAAAACAGCTTAGCGAATTACTTCAAACTAAGCTGTTTTTTTATGCTTATTTATTTTTTTTCTTGGCAAATGGATTGGAGAACCACGGTTTTTTCTCTTCCTCTACCCCGTAGCCGTAGCCATACCCGTAGCCATACCCATAGCCATAACCGTAGCCATAACCGTAGCCATACCCATAAGCTTTTCGCCAAACCGTTCGATTTAATAGAATCGACATGTTGGGTAATTTTTTCTCGATAAAGAAGCCCTCTATCACTTTCAAGAAGCGTTTGTCCAAGTAATTGGAACGAATCACATAGATAAACGCATCGGCATATTTGGCCACCAAGGTGGTGTCAGTTACCAAGGTAATTGGCGCCGTATCTACAATTATATAATCGTATTCTTGCTTTAGTTTGGCAAATAACTCTCCCAATTTTGAGTTCATCAATAAATCAACCGGATTGGGTGGAATTACACCAGATGGCAAAATATAAAGATTGTTGAGCTCCTCGATTTTCACGATGTAATCTTCAATATTCTCCCCGTTTTTGGCCAAGTAGTTCGTTAATCCCTTACTCGGTAATTTTACATACCGGTCAATTTTTGGATTCCGAATATCTAAACCAATCAACAATACTTTCTTATTGGTCATGGCAATGGTGCTCGCCAAATTCATCGTTACGAAGGTCTTTCCTTCTTTGGGCAAAGTTGATGTTACAAAAACCGTTTTGGCCTGACCTTCTGGAACTGCGCTAAGCATAAAGTCTAAGTTGGTGCGCACAATTCGTATCGCCTCGGCCGAGCTCGATCGACTGGACGCCTTGAAAATTTCATCTTCATTATCTGATTCGGGCACATCACCCAAAAACGGAACCAGTATTTTACCCTCGATATCTTGGCGGTATTTTATTTTGGTGTCAAATAAATCTAAAATATAGATTAATGAAATAGGCAACAAAATTCCTCCAGCAAAAAACAAAATATACACAATGTATTTAATGGGCGATACCGGTGCCGAAGTGGCCATCGCTGCATCAATAATTTTGGCATTTGGCGCAGTAACTGATAGAGAAATGGCCAATTCTTCGCGTTTTTGCAACAAGTACAAATACAAGGTTTCTTTAATTTTTTGTTGACGATCTATGATGCGGAATTCGCGTTCTTGGGTAGGTACTCGCGAAATTTTGGCCTGATTCAGGTTGTTCTGTTTTTCAATGTCAAACAACTTAATTTTCAATGCCGTTTGCAAGCGATTTAAACTTTCTTTGATGCCTTGACTCAATTCGGCAATTTTTTGATCCAAATTGATCATGATGGCATTTTTGGGCGTGCCGTCTTTGCTCACACGGTTACGTTGCAATACCAAATCGTTGTGCTGAATAATTTGTGGTGTGGCCGTATTTCCTTCTTCGGGCAAAATATTCACCGGAATCAGTTCGCCTTTGGTTTTGGTTTTCATGAAATCAATCATGGAGGCCACTATTTTAATTTGGGTCTCGGTCTCAATGGACGCTTTCTCAAAATAGGAGGAATTCTGCAAAAAGATTCCCGATTCTGAGGCTATGTCTGTCAACTTATTAGCTTTTTTAAACCCTTCGGCATCTTTTTCTACATCACCCAATTCTTCAGAAATAATGCGTAATCGGTTTTCAACAAAGGCTTGTGTTGATTCGGACACGTATTTTTTATCCGCTATCGCGTCTTCGTTGTAGATTTCGATAATTGTATTTAATAAATCTTCGGCTTTTTTGCGCACCGGATCATTTACGCTCAATTCGACTACGTTCGTATTTTTGTTGAGTGGGGCAATGGCTAAGCGAGAACGATAGCCTTCAACTACATCTTTGAGGCGTTTTTTGAATACCGTTATCACAAAATTCTTGTTGGCCTTTATGGCAAAATGAACGGTTTTATTAACTATAATTTGATTGCCATTCACCGGAACAACCGCGCCGTAAGAAAAAGTACCGATTTTATTTTTGTCTTTAATACTCAACTCAAAACTGTTGTTGTCTTTGGCTTTAATTACATAAGAAATGGCCAAATTATCAATCTGATTTGAATTGCTTAAAAAAACCAATTTTATTGGCGATTCGTTATACAATTCAACGTCTTTCACACGAGCTTCTTCAAAATAAATCAAATTAAAATTTAATTTTTTGAGTGATTTTTCTATTACGGTTCTCGATTTTAAGATTTGAATTTCGTTGTCTACGTTGCTTTTCACCCCAGTGAGTAGGCCCAAATCAGAGAAGGCTTGTAATTCTGATTGTACTCCGCCTTTGGATTCGTCTTTCACCAAAATACTGGCCGAAGCTCTGTACATGGGCACCGTGTAACGGATATACAAAAAAGCCAACATCAAACTCAAAATAGCCCCGGCAACTATCCATTTCCAGTGAATGAAGTATTTTTCTATTTGTTCGCTAATGTTGAGACTTTTGTCTCTATTTTCGGTAACTAAATTCTGAAGTTTTTGCATGAATATAGACGATTAATTAGCGAAGTAATACAACAATTAGGGTGACCAATACAGAAATAGCAGATATGGTTGCCGTAACATTTGGGCCAACTACAGAGGCATTCACCCTTGTTTTATTGGGCTCTACCACCACAATATCATTTTGTGCCAAATAGTAAAAAGGCGAATTTAAAAAGTCAGATTTTGTGATGTCAACCCGGTTATAGGTTTTTTTTCCCTCGGCTTCGCGAATAATTAAGATGTTGTTTCGTTTGCCATAAATTGTTAAATCGCCCGCCATACTAATCGCTTCTAAGAGCGTGATGCGTTCACTACTCAGGGTGAATGAACTTGGCTTTAATACTTCGCCCAAAATGGAAACTTTAAAATTTAATATGCGAAGGTTGATAATGGGGTTTTTAATGTACTCCCCAACAGCGGTTACCAATTTGGCTGTAGCTTCTGTTCGGGTGAGTCCGCCCAACTTTAACTTTCCAATAACTGGAAATTCGATGAAGCCAAAATTGTCAACTAAATAGGTTTTGATTCCGTTTTGGTTGTTGTTGATTTCGTAATTTCCTTGAATTTGTGGCAAATTAAACGGAACGGAGAGCTCGGGGTTTTCAGCTGAAACAATTATGCTGAGCAAATCATCGGGTTGTAATTTCGGCTCGTACAGAGTAGAACTGTCGTAGCTTTTGGTTTGGTCAATATCTTGTAGGTACACAACCTTCTTCTTGGAAGCACAGGAAAGTAAAAGAATTAAGGAAAATACAAGTAGGACTATTTTTTTCATAGTAAATATACTAAAGGCTAATTATCTAAAGTTTCAAATTCCGAATTCATGCTAATAAATTCCGGAACAA
>Ga0209550_10004966_pt1 | contig 12544 bp, 13 predicted proteins | sample LauGreSuBDMM15SN_2_FD_187567 | JGI IMG/M metagenome (GOLD analysis project Ga0209550, IMG submission 187567) | Freshwater lake microbial communities from Lake Michigan, USA - Su13.BD.MM15.SN (SPAdes) (version 5) | ecosystem: Environmental > Aquatic > Freshwater > Lake | place: Lake Michigan... | reverse complement strand
TAAAGTACGTATATAACTGTACACCCTAGTATAATATAAATATACTTACTAGGAGTGTGCTATGGCCCGTCAGGCTTTTAATTGGTCCGCATTGGATCGCAATACATTGTACTCTATGCTTTACGAGCTCAAACCAGAGATTGTGGACAAACGCCTGCCCATAGGTGAAATTACTCGTCAGATAAGCAAACATATCAAAGCACATCTTCCAATCAAAGTAGTTAGTAATAGACACAAGCCCGTTAAACCAGGCGAAGTTTGGATAGGTGGCGCTTATTACAGTGATCTCGACATTGCTGGCAAAAAGAGATTCATTGAAATCGGTTTGTCATTCCCTACAGACACTCAAACTATGAAAACTAGTTCATATCGTTGGGAACGAATTTGCACACTCTTTGCAGACACAGTGTTACACGAAATCATACACACACGCCAATATCGTGCTAGAAATTTCAAAGATATCCCCGGTTATGAAAGCACAGCCTATTATGCCAAGGATCGTGCATGGCAAGAGTACTACGGCCACAGAGATGAAATGGGCGCACACAGCTTCAATCTAGCACAGGACATGATTGATAAGTTTGGCTTTGATGCCAAAACCATCAAAGAATATTTGGACAGCTCGGTGCCAAAACGTGTTCGTCCAAACGGTTGGGGCAGATTTATGAAATCGTTTGAGTATGATCACAGTCATCCAAAAGTACGCCAAATGAAACATAAAATTATGACTCAATTGGAAAATGCCTATCTAGGCAAGCCATTTAAGACCACAAACCACTTGACATACTGATAATTACTGTATATAATATACACTTATACAGTTAACTATTGGAGTCGAAATGAGTATTTGTGCCAGTCACATCTGGAGTTTGGAAAGTCATCCCAGCCGCCTAAACAAAGAAGCTATCATAGAAGCTATTGCCCAAGAAGGCAATGATGAATTCTTCCACGGTTGTCGACTAGCATTAGACCCAATGATTACTTTTGGTGTTAAACAAGTTCCGGAGAAAAAAGATGAAGACGGCCCTGGGTTCAATTGGGATAGTTTTATTGTGCTTGCTGGCAACCTACGCGATCGTAACCTCACCGGCCACGATGCTCGCGATGCCATTGCTGAAGCCGTAAAGCTATCAACTGAAAAAGAATGGAATGGATGGTACCGACGTATACTGATCAAAGACCTGCGTTGTGGTACTAGTGAAAAAACAATTAACAAAGTAGTGGAAAAGAAATATGCTGGTTACGCTATTCCTATATTCGGTTGTCAGCTTGCTCACGATAGTGCTAATCACGAGTCGAAGGTATCAGGCAAAAAACTTATCGAAGTTAAACTCGATGGAGTTAGAGTACTTACTATTGTACGTAGTGATGGTCGGGTGGATATGTTCAGTCGCAATGGTAAGGAACTTGTTAATTTTCCGCACATTGTAGAACAACTTAGTGCAGTGGTCAAGACACATGGCACTGACAAAAATATAGATGTTGTACTTGACGGCGAGATAATGAGTAGCAGTTTTCAAGACTTAATGAAACAAGTACACCGTAAGGACAATGTGGAAGCAGGTGATGCTGTTCTCAACTTGTTCGATGTAATTCCATTGGCAGATTTTGAAAAAGGTTCATGGGACAAGGATCAATCTGCTCGCAGTGACATGGTTTACTATTGGCACAAAACCTACAAAGACATGTTGCCTAACGTATCCGTTGTTGGTCATGAGTTGGTTGATTTAGATACAGACGCAGGACAAACACGTTATAAAGAAATTAATGCCAAGGCAATTGAGGGTGGGTATGAAGGCATCATGCTTAAAGATCCAAAAGCTGGATACGACTGTAAGCGTAGTGTGGCTTGGTTAAAACTCAAGCCGTTTATCGAAGTTAGTCTTACTGTGGTTGCTACAGAAGAAGGTACTGGTAAGAACATAGGCAAACTTGGTGCGTTGGTGTGTGAAGGTGTTGACGATGGTAAAGACATTCGAGTCAATGTTGGCAGTGGACTCACAGATGAGCAACGTGATGACTTTTGGAAGTCCAAGGATGGTTGTGTTGGTATGGTGGCTGAGGTACGTGCTGACGCTATCACACAAAACCAAGACGGCACATACAGTTTGCGCTTTCCACGTTTCAAGGGTTTTAGAGGATTTGCTCCGGGAGAAAAAATATGACAGAAATCACTAGGGTAACTGCGCAAAATGCAGAAATGTATCGACAGATGGAAATTAAAAAATTGGACAAACGACACGAAGAACTTCGTATTGAAGAACAGCGTGTAAAATTAAATATCAAAGCCAACGAAGAAGCAAGAATTGATATGAATCGACGCATGAATCGCTCTGGACAGAATGTGGACAGAATGGCATAGATGAAATTTTCAATATGTGCCATTGTTGCCGCTGTTGCAGTTGTTCTTCTAATTGACTTTGTGGCTAGTGCTTCAACAACAAGCGCCCGGACATTTTGTGCATATAATAGAACATTTGTCGAATTTGAAGAACGCGGGCGGGTATGGGGTACATTGATTTTAGATTTTGCCGGCAGACCAATTCCGTGCAACGAAGGTATTGAGATAGAGATAGGCAGTACAATTTAAGGAAAACAAATGACAAATCCGTTTAGAGATCAGGAAAAATTCATGAGAGCTTGCGATCAGACAGTGGACTCATTTAATGAATTGCAATATGCAATGTATGTCAACTTGATCAATGAAGAGCATCAGGAATTATTAGAAGCTACATTATCAGAAGACCGTGTGGAACAATTAGATGCACTTATAGATATCTTAGTTGTTACAATTGGTGCTATCCATTCAATGGGTGCAGATGCAGAAGGTGCATGGAAAGAAGTTATGCGAACTAACTTTGCCAAAGTTGATCATGATACTGGCAAGGTCCGCAAGCGTGAAGATGGCAAGGTGTTAAAACCAAGTGGTTGGAAGTCGCCCGAGTTGGCGCAATTTATTAAAGGAGAATAACATGTTTGGAACAAATTATACAGGTGGCGGCGTACTGAGTTACCGTTCAGCAGAGGAAATTAACTCTGCAATGGGTCGTGTTTACGGACACATGAGTTTGGCAGTTGTTGTGTCAATGTTGGTCAGTTACTTTGTGGGCACCAGTCCAGAGTTGCTGGAATTCTTTTTTACAGGTGTTCTAAAGTGGATTGTGATCTTTGCTCCACTGGCCGCAATCTTTGGCGTCAGTTATGTACTAGGCAATAACCCTAGCAAACAAGTTGCTCAATTATGCTTGCATGGATTTGCGGCATTAATGGGCCTGAGCTTTTCCATGATATTTGCTGTGTTCAACATGGGTAGCATTGTCAGTGCGTTCATGGGTGCGGCAATCCTGTTTGGTGTAATGAGCGGGTATGGTTATTTTACCAAGAAAGATCTAAGCGGAATGGGCCAAATGATGTTTGTGGGATTGATTGCCATTGTGATTGCCAGCATTGTGAATATCTTTATTGGTAGTACAGTAATGCAGATGGTGATTAGTGCATTGGCAATCATTATCTTTTTGGGACTCACTGCATATGATACACAACGGATCCGTGAGGAACTTAGTGTAGACACTAATCCTGCCGCTGAAGTTAGCGGAGCACTAACACTGTATATGGACTTTATCAACTTGTTCTTAAACTTGTTACAACTGTTTGGCGAAAGAAAATAAAATGGCACAACATACACATTACTGGAGTTGTAGTCCTTTTGCGGACTGGCTTCGCGGTACTAAGAAACTCAGTGCGGGTACGGCAGAAGAATGGGACGACTGGACCACTGCGGCGCAGATGAAGCATAATTTTCGTTACTGGCTAGCTGAAGAAGGCCTAGGCTATATCCAGGATTTTGTAACATGGCCCGTTAGAAAGATCTACGATGTTAAGTATTACATCAATAACCGTTGGGTTACTCGTACTCACAGTCTCACCGCTCATTCTCGTGATATTAAGCCTGGTGCTTGGTGTGATGTTGGCAATCGGTTCCTGCCATGCCTATTTAATGAGTTGGTTGATTTCGTCGAAACTGAATCCGCATGGTCGCACATCGCCTGGGGAAGTAAAGAAGATCGTGCTAAGTATGATCCTCCCTTTTGGGCTTCTGGTTGGTGGCGTTGGCGCACTTGGCGTTGCCCTCAAGCAGGTATCGATCATCTTGACTGGGCAATGACTCTTACACTTGGTAACGATATGGGTGTGGAAGAAGGTGACGAAAACTACGGTCGTCCAACTGGGCAAGCTATCCGTGCAAAAGAAATCAAAGAGCTGTACACATGGTGGACTGTGACTTATCGCAATCGACCTGATCCATATGAAGCCAGCGGCTGGACTGAATACTGCGAAGCAAGTCGTATTGCCAATGGTGGCAAGTTAAGTTTTAGCAGTGATAAGAGTCCTGAACTCAAAGCTATGAGTGACAAGTCCCATGCACTACTACAAGAAATTGAATCAGCTTACGAAGCTGAAGATGAAGCCATGATGATCCGACTGATCAAAGCTCGCGATAGCCTATGGACTTGATATGAACAACATGTGGTTGCATGAAAACTTATCAGCGGTACATATAGAGTTATCATCTAAGTGTCAAGCCGCATGTCCAGTATGTCCTAGATTTTTACGCAACAGCACAAACGTAGATCCTACTTTAATTGAAACTAGTATAACATTTGAAAACTTTAAAAAATGGTTTCCCATAGATGTTTTACGAAACATAAAAAGTTGGATAGTCTGCGGAACACACGGCGACCCATTTGCTTGTAAAGATCTATACGAAATTTTACAATATATCTGCCAACATAGCCCCGGAAGTATCCAAGTAAACACCAACGGTGGCTTACGCAATCCTGAATATTTTAAAAAAATTGGAAACTTGCTCAATCATTACAAATTAGATTATGCTGATAGATTTGTTATTTTTTCCATAGACGGTTTAAAAACAACTAACCATATATATCGTAGAAATGTAGTATGGGAAAAAGTATGGGAAAATTTAATGGCATACGTTTCAACTGGTGCTGTGGCCCAGTGGGATTATTTGGTATTCGGACACAATTTGTACCAAGTAGATAAAGCTCGACAAATTGCAAACGATCATGGAATTAGATTTACATTAAAAAATCCCTTTGGTGTTGATAAACAAGGAATGTCAGTACTTGATAAAGATTATAAGTTAGACTATGTGATTGAACATTCAACTGATCACGGACATGAACCATGGGAGCCAAGTAGCCTTAATTGGATTCCTGAAATAGCAGGACCTGTGCAAGCTGAAGGTTGCATTGACTGCCATTCTTTTAGAACAGGTAATCCTCCTTTCCACAAAATCACAATTCAAGAGATATACATTAACTCACAAGGACAAGTGGTACCTTGTTGTTGGGTAGGTAATGCATTGCAAGGACAAGTCAATAGTCCAGATATTATGAAAATAAGAAAATTGCAAGAATCTATTGGTGACAAAAATAACTTGCATAAGTACAGTCTACAAGAAATCTATGACAATGGAATTTTTAAAATCTTTAGCGACTCCTGGAAGGATAAATCAATATCCATGTGCTGGGTACAATGTGGCAAAAGTATTTCAAAAACTAGAAGCATAGACGGACTGTTTGTTAAAAATATAGAAACTACATGAGTAACGAGACTAATAGAATACACCAAGTTATACCAATTGTAAATGAAATTAGTCCAACATTTTGTTTAGCAAAATGGCACCATACTACATTATACTTGCATACTGGACAAACTCATAGTTGTTATCATCCAGCACCGCATAGTATCCCTATTGCGGATTTGAAAGATAATCCAAGCGCATTACACAACACTTTACAAAAGAAAAAAGAACGTGCAGAAATGCTCATAGGTGAAAAACCCAAAGGATGTCAGTATTGTTGGAATGTAGAGAGCCTGGGCGATACGCACATTTCAGATCGCATGATACGAAATGCCAGCATTTATAATCCAGAACGACTTGCAGAAATTAAAAGTAGTGATTGGAAATTAAATGTAAATCCGGAGTATGTGGAGATAGCATTTAGCAATGAGTGTAATTTTAAATGCGGTTATTGCCACCCTGCCAGCAGTAGTAGTTATTACAGCGAAGTTAAACAATTTGGGCCTGTGCCTAATGTTAAGAATCACAGTATAACTGTGACCACATTGAAGCCGTTTGAAGAAGGTAATAACCCATATATTGATGCATGGTGGGAATGGTGGCCAGAATTAAGTAAAACTCTTAACATCCTGCGTATAACTGGCGGAGAGCCGCTGATGCATAAAAGTACATGGCGGCTGTTTGATTTATTACAACAAGAACCTAAACCACACTTAGAGCTAAACATCAATAGTAATTTAGGCATCAAAACTGCCATGGTTGAACGGTTAGTTGAAAACGTAAATGATTTAGTATCAAACAAGAAAGTAAAAAAATTCAAATTGTTTTCTAGTATGGACACATGGGGTGCTAGAGCAGAATACTTACGCACTGGTTTGGAAATTAAATTATGGGAAGAAAATTTAGACAAATATGTTCAAGGCACAAACGGTGACATAACATTTATGTGTACATTTAATATACTAAGTGTAACTTCATTTGTTGAGTTTTTACAAAAAGTTTTAGACTGGCGAAAAAAGTATAACAATATTGATATTGCAAATAATCACATAAATGCCTATCGAAGAAAAATTAGATTTGATACACCGCACTTGAAAGAACCGTTGCAGTATGACATGCACATACTTCCAAAAGAAGAATACTTGCCTTACTTTGATAGTATTTTAAAATTCATAGAAGACAATCAAGACGAATCCGATGTTACTAAATTTAGCGATTTAGAGTATGAGAGATTCAGACGGGTGCGGGACTATTTTGCCAATACGCAGTATAGCGAAGAAAAAATCATCGAGGGTAGGAAAGATTTCTACACGTGGTTCAAAGAGTATGACGTTAGACGAGATGTTAATTTTTTAGAAACTTTTCCAGAGATGGAATCTTTCTGGAATATGTGCAAAGGACTCCATGAGTAATTATAATTCAGATGCGGACAAAGCAGAAAAACAATTAGCATTTTTAAGTCCCACAATGTGTTATGCCAAGTGGGCACAAGTGTCTATGCATCTTACCAACGGAATGACACACAGTTGCTACCATCCTCCATTGCATAAAATTAATGTAGATGAAATACGAAGAAATCCATCTGCACTACATAACACTGCGGAAAAGAAAGAAGAACGAAAATTAATGCTTGAAGGCAAACGCCCAGACGGCTGTAGCTATTGCTGGCGCATAGAGGATGCTGGTGGAAGAAGTGACCGCATCTATAGGTCAGGAGAATACTGGGCACAAAATGCTAGGAAGGATATCGTTGGAACTTTAGACACAGGCGATATAGATCCCAGATACTTCGAGGTTAACTTTAATCAGGCTTGCAATTTTAAATGTAGCTATTGTAGTCCCCATTTGAGTACAGCATGGGAAGATGAAGTCAAGCATCACGGATCCTTTAAAGTTAAAGATAAAGATGGAAATATTATTGATCACAATAATACAGCATATCTAAACATGCCGTTGAAAGTAAAACAAGAAGATAACCCTTACTTAACAGCATTTTGGCAATGGTGGCCGCAACTGTATAAAAAGTTAGAAGTATTCCGAATAACAGGCGGAGAGCCTCTAATGGATTCTAACTTTTTTAAAGTACTCGACTACATATATGAAAATCCAAACACTTGGTTAGAAGTTAGCGTAACCAGTAACTTTTGCCCGCCCAAGCAAGAACTGATGGAGCGATTTATTTCTAAATTAAAGAAATTAGAAGAAATACAAATCTGGAATGATCCAGAAAGATTTAACCTGGGCTCAGGCAATCACTGGTATGTTAATATGGCAGTTAAAAACTTTGCTGTGTTTGTTAGCTTAGACTCGGTGGGTCATCAGGCAGAGTATATTCGCGATGGGTTGGATTTTAATGTGTTGAAGACAAATGTCAACACACTATTAGCTGAAACTAATAACACTACGCTAACATTTATTAATACATTTAATATCTTGAGTATTCCTAAATTCAAAGATTACTTAAAATACATTCTAGAATTGCGTCAGGCATACAGCCGAGAAGCACAGGGCATTAAGTATATTCCAATAACTGATCCATACACCAAACATCCAGATCATGCAATACATCCAAGACAACGTATATGGTTTGACATTCCGCTGTTAAGAAGTCCAGAGTGGCAAAGTATACAAGTGTTACCTCCTGAGTTAGATCATTACTTAGAAGATGCTATTACATTTATGAAGGCCAATATCAATGTTGATAATTTTGTAGGGTTCTACGATTTTGAAATTGAAAAAGCTGAACGCAATCTAGTGTTTTTAAAACAACGATCTGTTAATGCTATTAACAAAGAAAATTTTATTAATTTCTTTAAACAACACGATAGTCGCAGGAATACAAATTTCTTAGAAACATTTCCAGAGTTTAAAGAATATCTTTAACCAATCCTAAGAATTTTTCCATTTGTGTATGTACATGTTTCATATGTACGACATTATAAAAATTAAATTCTAACAATTCAGTTTGATGAAATCTCCACTCAATCTGCTGATCTCTAGTCATTGCCCGTAACTGTTTAACAGCTTCTGTTGCACTAATTAATAATTTTTTATATCGTAATATATCGTCAGGTTCATCATCAAAGTCTAGGTTGAAATAAGACTCGTAAGATTTGAATCCAAGCACATGCATATTTTTATTGATACCCTGTTGCCCATAAATTAACATGGGTTGGAAATTTATAATAGGTTTTAAAAATTTCTCAGAATAAAATAAAGATTCGCCTTTTTGATTATCAGCTAGGGTTTCATTCACTATACTAAATGCTGTGGTAGAATGTAAATCAATTAACGGATCAAACGGAACATTTTTATGAAAGAAGTCGCCGTCTGCAATAAACGGAAGTTTGTTTCTAAATTCTTCAAAATCATCAAACGTCAAACCTATTTTTCGTAAAATATCAGCATCAATATGGTTAAATGCCATCCCGTCTATTTTTTCATGAATTAGTGCTTGGCTTATAATACTATCTTCAAATATCTCAGATTTACTTAACATAAAATGTGCCAATACGCGATGGTGTCTATTACGACGAGACAAACTTAATACACTCTTTTTAAAATTCTGTTTACATAAATTATAAGAACTTGTTAAATTTATTCCAGGAATCCAAAACGGCTTTAGGCCGTTTTCAATGCCTTTTAAGTTTTCAAAACTCAAATGTAAAATGAATACTGGAATTACATTAATTGCAGTGTGATGTTCTAGAGGTTTTAGATTCCCAGTAAACAAGAATATTTTCTTTGGATTAATCTGATTACGCATACAACTATATTCTAAAGATTGCGCAATAAGCAAATCTTGCCCTGGCATTCCCTCAAATGTACAATCAAATACTAATATTGTGTTTTTATTATTGCGTAACTCGTTAAGATCTAAACTATCTAAGAATTCAAACAAATCAGTAGTAGGAGTAGGAATGCCGCCGTATCCCAATAACAAACTAAAATACGAAACATCCTCTAATCCTCTAGTCAAATGTCGTGGCAATATTTTGTTATTGTCGGACACTGTGTCAAATATGTTTGTAAGTTGTGTTAATCCCAAACCTGGAAACGTTCGATAGTACAGATTTGACTTAGCATTAAGCTGATATTTTTTCATAAAAATATTTATTAATTAAATTTTGGTGGAAAAAATTATCTATAAATATATTTTTAAAGGATCTCTTGTATGGACAAACCTCACTTAGTTCTTCGCTGGACATTTGACGTACCTAATAATAACTTGTTTTGCGAAATTGGCGATGATTTAAAGTATATTGCCTACGAAGGCGGAACATTGCCTTTTACCAAAATACACAAGGGTACAACTAATACAGTATCTGTAGAAGAATGGTTAAAAACTGAACGTCATTGGATTAGTGAACACTACGGAGATCTAGTGGGATGGTTTCAGCCCGATCCTGATAGAGTGATAACACACCCCATATATAAAAGACCAGATCGTTGCCCTAACGGATTAGGCCCTGATGGCAGATATCTTGATCATTTGCAACGTATGCAAATTGTCATGGAAGGTGAAGACATGTCAATTATCTGGGGTGGTGGTAAAAATACATTATTTCTAACTCCGGATCAAGGAAAGACTATCTATAAACGTGTTCCAACCAGAGATGTACATTATCCCGAAGTGGTAACTAATCCAGATGCATGGTGGAGTGAATGGCCACAAGCATGTGCTATGCAACCCCGCACAACAGGTCCACGTTTAAGCAATTATGCCGAAATGGCCGAAGCAGGTGTATCTTCTAACATGATTAAAAAATGCCAAGAAGGAAAGTGGCCAGTGCCATTACATCCTGAACTACAACAATGGTACATTTATCCCACAGCTTAAGATGAATTTTAAAAAATACAACAGGTTCTTTGCGTTTGGATGTAGCTTTACCAGTTACTACTGGCCAACATGGGCCAACATAATTTCTAAAGAATTCAAAGAATCTTATAACTATGGCCGAGTTGGTGCTGGCAATTTCTTTGTATACCAGTCGCTAATGGAAGCAATTCTAAAACATAAAATTAACAAAGACGACTTGGTTATGATCATGTTTAGTAATGTCACTAGAGAAGATAGATTTATCAAAAAAGAAGGATGGGTTACTCCTGGAAATTTATATTTTCAAAATGAGTACGATGATAAATTTTTAAAAAGATACCTATGCGATCACGGATACTTGATGCGAGATTTAAATCTGGTGTCTGGTTGTAAACTTTCTCTCGATAGCGTTGGATGCGATTATAAGCTGATGTCAATGGTGCCGTTTGACAGTAAACAAAGCGACTCAAGCAAGATGTCTAATATCAATTACTTGTTAAAATTCTATAACGATATATTAACAACCCTTGAACCAAATGTACTAGATACAGTATTCAATGGAGATTGGAATACTCGTGGCCTTAGACCATCATATCGAGTACATTGGCAGAAAGAAAACTATGTAGACAACCATCCAACACCCAGTGAACATTTAGAATATTTACAAACAATAATGCCTAACATAATGTTTAGCAAAGAAACATTGAATTTTGTTACAGAGGTTAACCAACAAGTGCTATCAAAAGATTTTACTATGACAACTTTTAAGCAACAAGGTGCAAAGAGATTAGGCATAGATTATGAATAAATCTTTACAAATTTTAGATATAAAATCTGTTGCAGTAGATAATCAGCTGTTTAACGTTACCGCTATTAATAAGGACAGCGACCCGTATTGGGTTGAATTTATTAAACCACACTTTGACGAAATTAATGTAGATATTAAGATACTTCCATTGAGTGAAATTAATAAAGATAAAACATGGTTTATAAACGTGGATATAAACGGATGGAATTGGCCGTGGTACAAGACAGACATATTTGCATCGTTTGGGGGAACAATACTAACCGAACTTAACAACGGTAATGCATACTTGATATTAAATCACCAATGCGAATCTTTTACAGAATCATTCTTTGATGTACTTTACCAAAAATTAAAAAACTTTCCTAGCATACCTTATAGTAAAATTATCTATATGGTAGCGGCCGCGGATGCATCTAGAGAATACAAAAATTTTGTAACAGAACGTGGTATTCCAAAAGAACAAGAAATTACCATAATGTATGCTCATCATGTGTACAAGCGATTCAAACATGAAAACACTTTGGACTTTTTCAATTACAATAGAACTATTAAAAAAGAGAAGAAGTTTCTATCACTGAATCGCAGATGGCATGATCATCGGTTGCTCTTGGTGTGTGGACTAGCGTACAATAACTTGTTAGAACACGGTTATGTTAGTCTCGGAGTAGCACCCGAAGAAGTAGCACAGGCCCAAAAAACTATTGACGAGCTACATAAACAACACAAATCAGAATACATTAGAGAGGGATTTGATAAAATAAAAAGTAATTTACCTCTACAAGTTGACATGGTTGATTTACGAATTAATCAATTTCAAACAACTTCATTGCCAATTGAATTTTATCAGACCAGTTGTTTTAGTCTAGTATCAAGCACATGTGCGTTACAGACAAGAGAAAAATCTGTAGGCTTTACAGAAAAAGAAATTAAACCAATACTGGCACGTCATCCGTTTGTTATACACAATCTTGCAGGAGCATTAGCTCATCTCAAGAACATGGGATTTTTAACTTTTGAAAGATGGTTTGACGAAAGCTATGATGAAGAAACAGATGACAACAAGCGTCTAATTAAGATTACGGACGAAGTCAAACGATTAAGTGAATTATCGTTTGAACAATGGGATATTATGCTGGAAGAAATGTCTCCAGTCCTTGAGCATAATTACAATAGACTGGTTAACTATACAACCGAACACTGTTATTTTAATAGTGACTTAAAGAAGTTATTATACTATGTCTCGTAAACTTATTAGTTTAGTTCAGCCCAATTTTCAACAAGGCCCAAAAGAATATAATGCACACTACTT
>Ga0209550_10004965_pt1 | contig 12547 bp, 10 predicted proteins | sample LauGreSuBDMM15SN_2_FD_187567 | JGI IMG/M metagenome (GOLD analysis project Ga0209550, IMG submission 187567) | Freshwater lake microbial communities from Lake Michigan, USA - Su13.BD.MM15.SN (SPAdes) (version 5) | ecosystem: Environmental > Aquatic > Freshwater > Lake | place: Lake Michigan... | reverse complement strand
GGGCAGGTAGCGCCCGGCTTGGCGCATGAGCCAGACGGGGGTGTGGTCAGTGGCTTGGCGCAGGCAGGCGCGCAAGAAGCTGTCGTTTTGGAGGGGGGCAAAAGAAGTGCTCATGCCCGCCATTGTCGCAGGCTGCAAGGACGTTTCACTGTCCGGCGGGCGTCAAAGAGGTCAGAGAAGGGGGAGCGTTCAACGCCCAGAGCCCAGGGCCTGCAGCGCCGCTTGCACTTCGGCCACGCTGGGCAATTCGGACAGCAGCACGGGCACGCGGCCCGGCGCGTACAAGGCATACACCGGCACGCCGCTGCGGCCTAATGCCGTGAGCGCCTGGGTGATGGCGGGGTCGCGGCGGGTCCAGTCGGCACGCATCAGCACCACTTGGCGGGCTGCAAAGTCGGTCAGCAGCTTAGCATCGACAAAGGTGGTTTTTTTGTTGTACTGGCAGGTCACGCACCAGGCAGCGGTGAAGTCCACGAACACCGGGCGACCGGCGCTCAGTTGCGCCTGCATGTCAGCCTCTGACCAGGCTTGCCACAAGGGCAGGCCGGCGGCGTTTTTCTCGCTGGCGCTGCTGGCCGATGTGACTGAAGCTGTCTCAGCAGGCGCTTCACGCAAAGCCAAAGGCAGCCAGCTGCTGCCCAGCCACAGCAAAGTGGCCAGAGCCAGGCCGCCCATGACCCAGCGCGGGCGGCCTGTCAGGCCCAGGGCCCAAGCCAGCCAAGCCACCGTGAGCAGCAAAGCCAACAGACCACTGGCCCCGTCGATGCCAGTTTGCTGACCCAGCACCCACAGCAGCCAGATGACGGTGGCAAACATCGGGAAGGCCATGGCTTGTCGGAAAGTCAGCATCCAGACCCCTGGGCGCGGCAGGGCGCGCGCGATGCCGGGCCACCAGCTGGCCGCCAAATACGGCAAGGCCATGCCCACGCCCATGGCGGCAAACACCGTGAGTGCCTGCCACACAGGCAGTGCAATCGCCAAGCCCAGCGATGCGCCCATGAAGGGCGCGGTGCAGGGCGAAGCCACGGCCACAGCCAGCACACCCGACAAACCGGCGTTCACGGTCGGGTGGCGGCTTTGCAAAGACGCCAAGCTGCTGGGCAGCATTTGTCCGAATTCAAAAACGCCCGCCAGGTTCAGGCCCAGCAGGGTGAACAAGAGCGCCAGAGTCGCCACCACGGGCGGTGACTGCAGCTGAAAGCCCCAGCCAAGCTGCTCGCCAGCGGCACGCAAGGCCAGCATCAGGCCGCCCAGCAACATGAACGACAGCACTACACCCGCGGTGTAGGCCATCCCGGCGGCGCGGTGTTGGGCCTGAGTGGCACCGGCCTTGGCAAAACCCAGCACCTTGATGGCCAGCACCGGAAACACGCAGGGCATCAGGTTGAGCAGCAAACCGCCCACCAGCGCCCCCAAAACGGCCAACGTCAGGCCCAAAGCCGTGGTGCTGGATGCCGCTGGTTTTTGCGCAGCGCGTGCATTCTCAGCCAAGGCCTTGGCCAGCGCGGGCGAGATTTCGGCAGGCGCGGCTTGTGCCAACGGGGGCCAAGTGCCTTGCACGGGCGTCGCCAGCTCAAAAGCAGGGGCTTGGGGCGCAGATTCTGGCCCCGTCGCGAGGACCCAGCGCAGGCTTTGGGGGCTGTCGCCGCGTTCTTCAGACACTGGAATTTGCGCCTGCCAGACCGCGCCTTGCCAGTTTTGTGTCCAGCCGTTGCCCTGCACGGCCGCGTTGTGCACCACGCTGGCGGTGACCGGGAAAGCGCTGAGCGTTTGGCCACGCCAGCTGATGGGCAGGCCGTGCACGCGCAAGTTCAGTTGCCGTCCGTCGTCCGACAACGTGGTCTGGCCACCGGTGATCCAGGTGCCGCCTTGCTTGAGCTGAGACAGCGTCTGGGGGCTGAGTTTTTGGGCCGCTTCGAAACCTGCCGCGTGCGGTGTTTGCGGCGCGGCAGAGGCCAGGTTCAGGCTCATGCGGCCTTCTTGTGGGATGCATTCTTGGCGGCACACCAGCCAATCGGCTTGCAATTGGAGGGTCAACGGCCCACTGTCCGGGAAGCGGAAGTCAGCGGCCACCGTCACGGGCACCGTCAGCAGCACACGGCCTTCGTAGCCATAGTTGGCCAAGCTGCCAATCGGGAATTTTTTGGGCAACGGCCAAGCGATCTCGCCGGCTTGCAAGCCTGCAGGCAGCTGCCACTGCAGCTGGGTGGGCAAGCCCGAGTCGCCCGGGTTTTGCCAATAGGTGTGCCACTGGGGCTGGTGCTCGATCTGCAGGCCCAGCCAAAAGGTTTTCCCGGCCTGGATGCCTTGGGGGGCGTGCAACTGCAACTCGGCCCGCACCTGCGCGGTGCTGATCACATGGGCGGGACTGCTGAGCAAGGCGTTGGTGGCTGAATTGCTGGCGGTCGCTTTAGAAGAAAACAGGGCGCCGGTTTGCGCCAGGCTGGGTGCGGACGCCCACAAGAGCGCGCACAAGCCCAGCACCATCAGCCCACTCTGAACCGTGGCCCAGCCACGCGACAACACGGAAACTTTCACGCCAATCCTTCTTTGTGGCCTCGAACACCTGAAGCGGAACCTTCTGCAAAAGGCACTGTACACGGCCGCGCTCCATTAAGATGCCCAGCATGCAAAACCCTTCACGATTTTGGGCCGACTGGACCACCCTCGATTTTCAAGCGCTGGCGCATGCACGGACGATGGCCGTGCTGCCCGTGGCCGCCACTGAGCAGCATGGCCCGCACCTGCCGCTGTCGGTGGACACCGACTTGGTCAATGGCGTGGTGTCGGCTTGCTTGCCGCACTTGCCTGCTGACTTATCCGTCTTGTTTTTGCCCACCCAAACGGTGGGACTGAGCCCCGAGCACGCCCGTTTTGCCGGCACCCTGACGCTCAAGGCCGAAACCGTGATCCGTTTGTGGACCGACATTGGCGAGTCGGTGGCGGCCAGTGGGGTGAAGAAACTGGTGCTTTTGAACGCCCATGGCGGTCAGGTGAGTGTGATGGACATCGTGGCGCGTGACCTGCGGGCCCGGTTGGGCATGCTGGTGTACAGCGTGAGTTGGTTCAATTTGCCGCTGCGCGATGCGCAAGGCGGCGACGTGAATGCGCTGTTTCCGCCCGAAGAGCACCGCTTTGGCGTGCACGCGGGGGACACCGAAACCTCCATGATGCTGGCGCTGCGCCCGGACACCGTGCGCATGGATCGGGCGCAAAACTTTCGGTCCACCTCGCAAGACCGCGCTGCGCGTTTTGACATTTTGGGCAACGGCAAAAGCGCCAAACTGGGCTGGCAAATGCAGGATTACAACCGCCATGGCGCGGCGGGCAATGCGGCTGCGGCCACGCTGGGCAAAGGGCAGGCTTTGCTGGACGCCTCGGGACGGGCGCTGGCGCAGTTGTTGACTGAGGTCGACCAATTGCCCCCCGATACGCTCAACGACCAGGTTGGCTAAGCCCCAGCGGGCCGAGGTTCAGAAGCGGGGCAACACCAGCTCGCAGTGTTCGCGGCTGACATTTTTGGGGTATTCGCGGGTGGTGTCGATGCAGCCACCCTCTGCATAAACACCTTTGGGGTCGCGCATTCGCAGCATGCGTTCGAGCACGCTGGCTCTGGCTTCGGGGTCGGCCTGGGTTTGTGCCACCAGGCGTTCCACTTCTGCCTCGTTCATTTGCAACTCGCCTTGCGCGTCGGTGCAGACGCCGTCTTTCCAATGAAAGATTTCGATGGCTTTGGATTCGAGGGTGAAGGGTGCGTCCCGTTTCCAGAAGTTGCTGAACAGGCCACCGCCCATGTACATGACCCAGGAGCCTTCGTAGCCGGTGACATCGGAGGAACGCTCGTCGGGGTTGCGAAACCACAGCCGGTCGCCCGGCACATAAAAACGATTAGGCAAGGGGGCTTCCATGCTGCCGTACTCGATCAGAAACACCTCGTGGAACTGGCCGGAGCGCACCGCGTGGCGTTCGTTGAGTTGTTGCAACTGGGCCAGCAAAGCGGGGTGGTTCGCCTGCAACTCTTGCGCGATGCCCAGCAAGATCACGTATTCGGTGGCGCGGTAGCACGAAAAATCGTACAGCTTGCCGGTGGCCTCGGGTTGCGTGGCGGCGATCAAAGCTTGGATCAGGGGGCGACCTGGCTTGAGGATGAAGCCGGGGTCTTCTTCGTAGCGCCAGTCGGCCTCGGGGCGTTCGGCCGCTTCGGTTTTGAAGGCCAGCGCGGTCAAGCGGGCGGCCAAGGCCATGTTGCGCCGCACCCGAACGTGTGACTTCAGGGCCTCCAGGTCGCGGAATGCAAAGCGATGGGGCGAGCCCAGCAGGGCCACCCAAATTTCGCGTTCCAAGGCCCACGCCTCATTGGCGTGGTCAGCCCGGTCGGCTGGCCCCAGGGAAGTGCGCAAGTTCAGGCTGTTGAACCCTGGCATGTGGGTTTGCTGGAATTCGGGCCGCAAGCTGGCCACCAGGGCCTTCGAGCCGTCTTTAAGGGGCACATTCAGGGTCTGAATCGCCGACTGAAGGCCCCATTCCCGAAGGTCCACGCTCAGTTGTGCTGCCACGCGATCGGCCTGATCGGCGGGTGTGCGGGTGAGCTCAATGCCGCCTTCCAGGGTCTGAAGGGCTAGCCAGGCGGTCGAACAATTCATGTCGGCTATTTTGCCCCTGCAATTGCAAGGTTTTTCCTAGGGATTACACCCAATTTCCATAAGGAAATTCAGCGTTTCAGGCGAAGGTGACCCAGTCCTTGTGCGCGTCGCTGTCCAGGTGCGGCAAGGTGTTGTAAGTCAGCAGCATGTGCCGCTTGGGGTTGAACACGAACTCGGTCAGTGCCGTGTTGCGGATGCGCAGGTTCAGCTCGATGGTGGTTTCTGGGGGGGTGCCCAGCACTCGGCCCACGGCGGTCGAGATGGGGCCGCCGCTGGAGACGATCATCACGTCGCCTGAATGGTTTTGCCGCACATGGTCGAGCGCCGCCTCGATGCCGCCCACAAAGTCGGCGTAGCTGGTCATGCCACGCGGCTGGGTGCGTCCGGCCATCCAGGCTTGCAGGGCATCGCGCAGCAAACGAAAGTGGTGGCGGTACAGCTCGGGCGTGTCGGGCTTGGCCAGCGGCTCGGGGTGGATGGACTCGATCAGCGCGTGGCTGTCGTATTCGTTCAGGCCCGGCCAGACGGCCGGGGTGTGGGGCAAACCCGCGCCCTCGGCGATGCCTTCCCAGGTTTGGCGGTGGCGCTTCAAACTGCCCATCATCACGGCTTCAATCGGCTTTGACTGAAGTCTGGCGCGCAAATACTCGCCCAGTCGCACAGCCTGTTGACGGCCCAGTGGGCTGAGTTGATCGTAGTCATCGGCCCCGAAGGAGGCTTGTCCATGGCGGACCAGATAGAGTGTTCCCATGGGCTTCTATTGTGGTGGCGGACGTGCGCCGGTTTTGTCCCAAGAGCGACCTGGCGTTTCTGTAATGGCGTGTGTCAGCCATTCGAGAATGGGTTGACATGCTTGCTGAGTCTCCATGGCTTCAAAGAGCCAGATCCTGTGGCCTTCAGGTGCGGTTTTGCAGCACTTGGCACAAGGTGCTGGCGTCCACATTGCCACCGCACAAGGTGGTGCCCACCACTTGCCCGCGCAGTTGTTCGCGTTCGGACCACGCGGCGGCGAAACTGGCAGCGCCTGCACCTTCGGCCAGGTTGTGGGTGTCGGTGTACAGGTCGCGCATGGCTTGGGCCACCTGTGCATCGCTGACCTGAACCACGCGGTCCAATCCAGCCTGCAAAATGGCCAGCGCTTGAGGGTCGGCGCGGCGCACCGCCATGCCATCGGCCAGCACGGTGCTGACCGGGGCTTCGACCACGCAGTTTGCCGCCATCGAGTCGAGGTAAGTGGTGGCGTGTGCGCTCACCACGCCCACCACCTTGACAGGGTGGCCAAGCGCTTGTTTGGCCGCCAATGCGGCGCAGGCACCCGAGCCAAGGCCAATCGGTACATAAAGCACATCGAGCGCAGGGACAGCCTGAAAAAACTCGAGCCAGCCAGTGGCCACGCCGAGCACCAAGGCCGGATGGTAGCTGGGCACCATGTGCGTACCGCTTGTCTGTGCGAGGCTCAGAGCGTGTTCGCGGGCGGCCTGGAAGTCATGACCTTGTTCGATGAGCTGCGCACCCAGCGCCCGCATGGCGGCATTCTTCTCGGCCGAGTTGCCCAGCGGGACCACGATGGTGCAGGACACGCCGTGGCGTGCGGCCGCATAAGCGATGCTCTGGCCATGATTGCCCCGGGTGGCGCTGATCACTTTTGGGGGCATCTGGCCTGAGCGGGCCAAGTGTTCAAAGTAAGTCAAACCACCGCGCACCTTGAAGGCGCCCACGGGGGTGTGATTTTCATGTTTAACCCAGCAGTCGGTGCCCAGGCGCTGGCTCAGGGTGGTCCACCGGTACTGGGGCGTGGGGCCAAAGGCCGCGTAGATGGTTTGCGTGGCTGCTTGGATTTGGGCCAGCGTGGGCAGATCGGTGTGCATGGTGGCTCCAGCAGTTCAAGACTTGGGATTCAGGGGGTCACAGACTCACGCTGCCTTGGATGCAGCCGACCACATCCCCGCCCACCCAGACTTGGCCTTGCGCGTCTTGCGACAAGAACACCTGTCCGGCGCGCCCCAGCATCGTGCCCTGGCGTGCGCTGTAGGTGAGAGGCATGTGCCCGTCGGCCATCAGCCATTGCGCCAGAGATGCGTTCAGGCTGCCAGTCACCGGGTCTTCGGTGATGCCCACGGGAGCGGCGAAGGCGCGCACTTCCAGATCGGCCGGGTCGTTGGCGATGCGGGTGGACGGTGCAAAGGCGCGGGCTTCGCGGTTGGCGCGGCGGATCAGGCCATGGGCATCGGTGGTTTCAGGCGCTTGCCGCTTGGCCGCTACGCCGACTTTGGTGCCCATTTTTTTCAGGGCGGCGTGGTCAGGCTCCAGGGCCAGCACCGTGTCCACATCATGGACCAGCAGGCCCAGCCAGTGCGGGCCGTTGTTCAGGTTTTGGGTGGCAATGACTTCCGATGCATCCAGCCCCAAAGCGGCCAGCACCGGGCCGAGGTCTTTGGCCGAGATGTCTGATCGCTTCAGCGGTGGTGCTGCAAAAGCCCACCGCTCGCCCAGCTGCTTCAGAGTCACCAGGCCAACGCCGCATTCCTGCATCAGTACGCCTGCTTGCCGTGGCGTGTGGCCTGCCTTCAGCCAAGCATGGGCCGTGCCCAGCGTGGGGTGGCCCGCAAACGGCAACTCGGCACCGGGCGTGAAAATGCGCACCCGGTAGTCGGCCCCGCCTGCAGCGCCTTCGGGCGTGGGCGGCAGCACAAAGGTGGTTTCGCTCAGCTGCGTCCAGGCGGCAAAGGTTTGCATTTGGGCGTCGCTCAGGCCTGTGCCATCGAGCACCACGGCCAGCGGGTTGCCCAGAAAGGCGGTGTCGGTGAAAACGTCAACTTGTTGAAAAGCGTGGGATTTCATGGGGCCTTGAGGGGGTGGGAGCGGATTACAAGGATTCTCGGATCGCCGTTGCCAGCGCGGCCATGCCGGTGTTGATCTGGTCCACGGTGGCGGTCACGAACGACAGGCGCAGTGTGCTTTCGTCGGCACCCTCGGCATAAAAAGCCGAGCCTGGCACAAAGGCCACGCCTTTTTCAACGGCTTTGTCCAGCAAGGGGATGGCTTTCATGCCCTGGGGCAGTTGCACCCACAGGAACATGCCGCCCACTGGACGGTTCCAAGTCAGGCCCAGCCCCGCCATTTCGCGGTCGAGCGCGGCCAGCATGGCTTCGCACTGCTGCTTGTACAGGGCGCGAATGGTGGGCACATGGCGATCGATGAAGCCGTCTTTCAGCACTTCAGCGACCACGCGCTGGTTGAAGCTGGGCGTGTGCAGGTCGGCGGCTTGTTTGGCTTGCAAGAGCTTGGGGTACAGCGCGGTGGGGGCCACCAAATAACCCAAGCGCAGGCCAGGTGCGAGAATTTTGGAAAACGAGCCGAGGTAGACACTGCCCACCGGGTGGCGCGAGCTGAGCGAGGGTGCGGGAGGCGCGTCAAACCACAGGTCGCCGTAAGGGTTGTCTTCGATGATCGGCAAGCCACATTCAACAGCCACCTGCGCTACGGCGGCGCGGCGTACCTCGGTCATGGTGCGGCCCGTGGGGTTCTGGAAGTTGGGCAGCAAATACACAAAGCGGGCTTTGTCCGTGCCGGTGCCGACTTTGGCGCGCAGGTCGGCAGGGTCCACGCCGTGGTCGTCGCTGTCCACGCTCACCACGGTGGGTTCCATCGGGGTGAAGGCTTGCAAAGCGCCCAAGTAAGTGGGGGTTTCCACCAGGATGCGGCTGCCCGCGTCGATCAGAATCTTGGCCACCAGGTCGAGGCCTTGCTGGCTGCCGGTGGTGATCAGCACCTGGTCGGGACTGACGTTCATGCCTTGTTTGAGCAGGTCTTTTGCGACCCATTCGCGCAGCGGGGCATAGCCTTCGCTGGCGGCGTATTGCAAGGCGGCTTTGCCGTCATTTCTGAGCACCCGCTCGCTGGCTTCGCGCATGGCGTCGATTGGAAAAGTTAGCGGCGAGGGCAGGCCGCCGGCAAAGCTGATGATGCCGGGCTTTTCGGTGACTTTCAGGATCTCGCGGATCACCGAGGGGTTCATTTTTTCGGCGCGTCGGGCCATTTGCCAGTGCATGGGGTGCTCCTCAATTTATTGTTCACTTGGATTTGGGGGTGTTGGCCATGCGCCGTCCCATGGAAACCGTGCCCACGACCAGAATGGCAAAAACCAGAGTCATGGCGTCGAGTGATTCTCCCAGCAAAGGCACGGCCGCCAGAATGCTGATGAAAGGCTGCAGCAATTGCAATTGGCTTACCCGGAGTGGGCCACCCAGCGACAGGCCGCGAAACCAAGCAAAAAAGCCCGCCCACATGGAGAACACGCCCAGGTACAGCAGAGCCAGCCACGATATGGTCACTACTGTTTGGTCGGGCCAAGTGAGCCAGACTCCGGGCAGCGTGAGGGGCAGCGCCATCACACAAACCCAGCTGATGACTTTCTCAGCGCCCATACTGGCCGTGACTTTTGCCCCGGCGACATAGCCAAGCGAGGCGGCCACCACGGCGCCCAGTAGCAGGGTGTCGGCCCAAGTCAGGCCAAAACCGTGGCCCATTTGCGCTGCGCGCAGCAGACTGTAAACCGCTACCAGGATGCTGCCCAAAGCGGCAAAGACCCAAAACCCCAGACGCGCGCGTTGGTGCAGCAACCACGCGGCTGCTGCGGCGGTGGCCAACGGCAGCAAGGCGGTGATGACAGCCGCATGGCTGGCCGTGACGTGGCGCAGCGCCCAGCCCAGCAGCAAGGGGTAACCGATCACATTGCCAGCCAGCGACAAATACAACGGGCCACGTTGCGCAGCCAAGGGCCAAGGCGCGCGAACCGCCAAAAGGTATACAAGCGACAGGCCACCGGCCAGCGCGGCGCGTGCCCAGGTCACAAACCAGGGTGACATTTGCGGTGCGTCCACCGTGCCCGTGGCCAAGCGCGTCATGGGCAAGGTGAGTCCAAAAATGACGACACCCAGAAACCCCAGCCAAAGGCCTAGGTTCTCGGGGTGTTGAGGGGTGTTGTTCATACAGTGGTCAGCCTGCGCTTTGGCCCAAGCCGTTCAGAATCCACATGGCCGTAGATACCAGCGCCACCGACATGCAGCGGTTGAACATCAGCAAACGGCGGCCGTGCGCCAGCCAGTGCCGCAGCATCGAGCCTGCAACCGCGTAGGTCAGGTTGCTGAAAAAGCCATAGGCAACCAAGATGGGCAGCAGCAGCAGCGTGCGTGCCATGGCGTCTTCGCGCCCAGCCACCCAGCCGGCCACGATGGCGAGTGCCAGCATCCAGGCTTTGATGTTCAGAAACTGCAGGCCCACGCCTTGCACAAAGCCCACTTGCAGCTTGGCGCTGTCGGCCTGCTGCAAACTGCCGCTTTTCCACAAACGCGAGGCCAGCCAGAGCAAATAGCCGGTGCCCAGCGTCACGATGCCCCAGCGCAAGGGAGGAAAGGCCACCACCAGTCCGCCAAGGCCTGTGGCGCACAGGGCGAACAAAATGCCCCAACCCACCGGCACCGCACACACAAAGCGCATGGCGCGGCGCAAGCCATGGTTGGCGGCCATGGCGGTCGACAAAGTGGTGTTCGGCCCGGGCGTGAAGCTGCTCACGGTGACGAGCACCAAGAGCGCGCTGAGTTCGGAAGAGGTCATTGGTTTGAATGTCGCATGAAATGAGGCCCTTTGGGTGCTTCGGGCTTGCGCTTCAACGTGCCGACAGAATTTCCCAGCGCTCCATGGCGGCCAGCAGCTGGTCGTCGATTTCCGTATCGCGGCGGAACAGTTGTTGCGCCAGCCCGGGGTCGCGCTGGTAAACGCTGCCGTCGGACAGTTGCGCACGCACGTTGGTTTGCTCTTTTTCTAAGCTCTCTATCTTAGTTGGCAGCTCAGCCAGCTCGCGTTGTTCTTTGTAGCTGAGCTTGCTGCGTGTTGGGGTACTTGCTGCCGGGGCTGTTGACGCTGGGATGGGGCTTGCGGCTGGGACTGCCTGAATTGGGGTGCCGCTGCGCTGTGCCGTTTGAGCCCGAATGGCCTGAGCACGTTTGGATTGGACCAGCCAATCCTGCACTGAGCCCTCGTATTCGCGCCAAAAACCAGGTTGGTCCGGGGCGCTTTCGCAGGCAATGATGCCCGTGACCACGTTGTCCATGAAGGCGCGGTCGTGGCTGACCAGGAACACCGTGCCTTCGTAGTTTTGCAGCAACTCTTCCAGCAGCTCCAGGGTTTCGATGTCCAGGTCGTTGGTCGGTTCGTCCAGCACCAGCACGTTGGCTGGGCGGGCAAACAAGCGCGCCAACAGCAGGCGGTTGCGCTCGCCCCCTGACAGCGAGCGCACAGGCGAGGTGCCGCGTGCGGGTGAAAATAAGAAGTCGCCCAGGTAGCTCTTGACGTGCTGGCGTTTGTTGCCAATCTCGATCCATTCGCTGCCGGGGCTGATGAAGTCTTCCAGCGTGGCGTCCAGGTCCAAGGCATCGCGCATTTGGTCGAAGTAGGCCACTTCGAGCTTGGTGCCACGGCGCACTTCACCGCTGTCCGCTTCGAGCTCGCCCAAAATCAGTTTGAGCAAGGTGGTTTTGCCCGCGCCGTTAGGGCCCAGCAGGCCAATCTTGTCCCCGCGCAGCAAAGTTCCGGTGAATTTCTGGATCACGGTGCGCACGCTGCCGTCGGATTGGGTGAAGCTTTTGGTCACGTCGGTCAATTCGGCCACCAGCTTGCCGCTCGGAACGCCCGAGGCCACTTCCATCTTCACGTTGCCTAATTTTTCACGTCGTGCTGCACGTTCACCACGCAGATTTTGCAGTCTTGTGATGCGGCTTTGGCTGCGGGTGCGGCGAGCTTCAACGCCTTTGCGGATCCAGATCTCTTCTTGGGCCAACAACTTATCAGCTTTGGCCTGAATCACGGATTCTTGAGCGAGTTGCTCTTCTTTCTGCACTTGGTAGGCGGCGTAATTGCCCGGGTAAGGGCGCAGCTTGCCGCGGTCCAACTCCACAATACGGGTGGCGATGCGGTCCAAAAATGCCCGGTCGTGCGTGATGGCGATCACGCTGCCCTTGAAGTCAATCAACAGATCTTCCAGCCAGGTGATGGCGTTCAGGTCCAGGTGGTTGGTGGGCTCGTCCAATAAGAGGACATCAGGGCGGGTCACCAAAGCTTGCGCCAAGGCCACACGCTTGCGCATACCCCCGGACAGAGATTGCACGACTGCATTGGGGTCCAGTTGCAGGCGTTGCAGGGTTTCGTCCAACCGTTGCTCCCAGCCCCAGCCATCGCGCGATTCGATTTGCCCCTGTAAGGTATCCAGGTCTCCTCTGCTGTGCGTGTAATCGTCGATCCATTGCACCACTTCCGCCAATCCTTCACGCACCGACTCATAAATGGTGTGCTCAGCGACCAGGATGGGTTCCTGAGCTACGTAAGCGATGCGAACGCCTTGCTGTACATGCAAGTTACCGTCGTCTGGGCGCTCCATGCCCGCCAGAATCTTGAGTAAGGAAGATTTGCCTGTGCCGTTGCGACCAATCAAGCCGATGCGCTCAGTCGTCTCCAAAGAGAAGTCGGCGTGATCGAGGAGGGCGACGTGACCAAAAGCCAGAGACGCGTTCATGAGTGTGAGTAATGCCATGGGCGCATTATCCCGGGGGCGGCTGCAAAAATTAGCCGAAAAATTTAAAAAGGTGGTTAAGGGCCGAAAAACTGTGTCACAATCGAGGGCTTCGCTGCACACAAATCAGCTTTCGCAAGAAAGCCGAATCAGGCAGCGAAGAGGTTTTTGAGAAGATCACAAGGATCGAAAAATTTTTCAAAAACTTGACGCGGCCTCAAAAACTGTGTCACAATTCAAGGCTTCGCTGATCGCAGCGTAGCAAGATAAGGTGATGAGAGTTGCCTGGGTTCTTTAAAAATATACAGCCGATAAGCGTGGGCGTTTGATGGTGATT
>Ga0209550_10004963_pt1 | contig 12551 bp, 12 predicted proteins | sample LauGreSuBDMM15SN_2_FD_187567 | JGI IMG/M metagenome (GOLD analysis project Ga0209550, IMG submission 187567) | Freshwater lake microbial communities from Lake Michigan, USA - Su13.BD.MM15.SN (SPAdes) (version 5) | ecosystem: Environmental > Aquatic > Freshwater > Lake | place: Lake Michigan... | reverse complement strand
ATTGTATTGTTTCGAACATAAAATGGAAAATATGATTGATGTAAAAAGTAAAAGATGCATTCATGAAAATTGTATGACACGGCCAGTCTACAATCTACCAACCGAAACAAAAGGATTGTATTGTTTCGAACATAAAATGGAAAATATGATTGATATAAAAAATAAAAGATGTATCCACGAAAATTGTATGACACGTCCAAACTACAATCTACCAACCGAAACAAAAGCATTGTATTGTTTCGAACATAAAATGGAAAATATGATTGATGTAAAAAGTAAAAGATGTATCCACGAAAATTGTATGACACGTCCAAACTACAATCTACCAACCGAAACAAAAGCATTGTATTGTGGTTCTCATAAAACCCAAGGGATGATAAGTATGTCAAATAAAAATTGTCAGCATGCAAAATGCAAAGAACTTGCTATATTTGGATTTACCAACAAACGCTCACAATACTGTTTCATGCATAAACAGCCAAATATGATAAACTTAGTATTAGAAAACAAATGTAGCATATTAGATTGTGATAATGAATATTGCCATGTAATAGAAACAAATAAATACTGCAATACTCATATCCCATCAGAACAATACGGAATGATAGTAAAACGACTATGTAAATATTGCGATATTAAAGAGGAAGCAATATTTGTATGTAAAGATTGCAAAAAAATACAAAATAAAAAAGAATGGGCCATTGTCCGACATTTACGCAAATCAATTGATACTATATTTGAATATAATTCGAGCAAAATGCTACAAGGGTGTAGTAAAAAACGTCCAGATATATATTTTGATTTACCTACACATTGTGTTATAGTGGAAGTTGATGAACATCAGCATAATACATATGAAGATAGATGTGAATGTGCAAGAATAAATGAAATAGTGAATGGTATTGGAGGAAGATCGGTTATTATTATACGATATAATCCAGATATAATACGAAATAATGGAAAACAAATCACAATACATCAAGGTGTACGAGTTGATTTATTGGTTGAAACGATAAAGGCCGAATTGGTTAAGTCATATGATACGTTTGTGGTGAAAACAATACAAGTATGTTATAATGATAACTATGATGTATATCAACCAATCAAAGAAGAGAACATAACTGATTTAGTGTGTGTATAAAACTGGTGTAATGGGCTTTATTTATAAAATTGAAATAAAGAAAAATTGTATAACAATATAACACAACCATTTATATTTGAAATACCATACATATATTTAATTCACTGTCGTGCTTCTGTTAATGCTAAAGAGAATGTCTATAAAATAGGAAAATCAGTAGATTTTAATAAAAGACTTGACGGGTACGATAAAGGAAGTATACCTATATTTACGATTTATGTATGTGAGTGCGATGATTTTGAAAGACTCTTGATTACTATATTTCGTTCTAAGTTTATAATACGGGCTGATTGTGGGTTCTTTGGAAGATGTATCATCGAAACCCAAATATGCGGTTAGCCATGGAATACCGATTATGACGCCGGAACAGTTTAACCCTTTCCGGACCGCATTTTAAAGTTTATATGTAGGAAACTAACAATTTTGTCAGTTTTCCATCGTTTTGGTCCGGAAAGGGTTAAGGCAAAATATTTAGAAGACACCAAAAATTAGATAATAAAACATAGGGAGAACGCTCAAACTCGGAACGAGTATATGATATGGTCGACTATTATCAGGGGATGATTTATCATTGTAGTATAATAGAATATTTTCTATAGTAAATATATAAGAATGTCAGCATTTAGCAGAACCGCATATACAAATGCAAAAGATTTAATATCCAGTTTTAAAGATGAAGAAGAATCTAAAAATTTTATGGTTAAGTATATTGATAATAGCAAAAAAGCATACTGGACTAATAAAGAATACTTGACCACAATATCAATTACTCCAAAAGATATACAACAAACTGATGATAACCAGTGGATGATACCTATTAAGGATGATATAAGAGACCCTACAAATAATCAAATACTTTTACTGACCGATTCGAAAATAGAACTACAAATGAATGGAACCCTCTATGGTGCTGAACTTGCGATACCATATAGTAAGACTCTTTCAAAATCATATTTTAAACCTAAATCAGATAAAATATCTGGTGGAAAATATCGTCTCAATAAAAAAACAAAGCGTAGGCTATCCCGAAAGCAAAAAACAAAGCGTAAGTTATCAAAAAATAAAACAAGACGTAATATATAAAATGCAACTACGCGATTAGACATGGAATACCGATTTCCCACTCATTTTGTATAAAATTGAAATCTTTATACAAAATATCCCACATATATAACTACTCACACCATACAATAGAATGACACCCGGCATCCCCGTAAAAATCAAAATCCAAGACAATATCCGCATCACAATAAAAAAGAAATACCTAAATAATCCAGCACCATCCAACTCAATATCTATATTTCACAAGTTTGCGAACAACTTCGAACAATCCTCGACCGATATTGTATTTCTCCGAGAACTCTCCGTTATTCAATGGATTTTCGGAGACACATCATTCCTTCCCGAAATCGAAAAACAAAACGCAACACAAGATTGCAAAAAATACAAGGAATTGGAAGATATATGGGGTCAAACAATCCTAGCCAAAAAACGTCCCGATTTGCAAAAAAGCGGTAATTGGACGACAGTATTGGGTGAAGAAATCGGTAGAGAACTCTTTCTACTGAGCGGAAATACATATAACAAGCCCGCCAATATAAATGGGCTTCAGCCCGACGGAGAAACCGAAGAATATATCGTCGAAGTAAAGACACAAACCTATTTTACAAGTGGAACCGCCGGCGAAAAAATAATGGGAGTTCCGCATAAATATGCAGATGTGCCAGAGCTATACAAAAAACCGCTAAAAATACTATGTATTGCATGCGCCGAAAAGTTAGGTAGAGAAAAATACGGTGTATTACCCGGGCCGGCTTTATCAAACTCACAAGGAAAACAAAAAAACATTGCATTTTATAAATCCAATGGAATAGAATATATAGGAGCAACCGATATTATACGAGATATTATATGGAAAATATTATGAAAATACATAAACATAAACACAGACAACGACCCCCTCTCAATAATTTGTAATAATAACTTCGTTTGCTTTTGCTTCTGGATTTTTCGAATGAATGGACCGTTTACACACAATAGATTCAATCCGATAGGCAGGAGAACATAATTGATGACGCACGAGTGGAACGTCTGCATTGCTCATCATCCATTTCTTTTCCACAGACATTGTATTACACAATTCAAATAATTTCATGTGTTTTTCTAAGCCAAATCCGGCTTCCGTATATCCGACAAACGACGTTGCATTTTCGGGCGCATATGGCGGGTCCATATATACAAAATCACCATCCTTAACCTGGACCAAGGAATCTGTAAACTCGGCGCATTCAAAATGCACCCCTTGGATAAGCCGATGTATTTCATGTAAATGGGTATCATTGATTATTTCGGGATTTTTATAATTTCCATATGGAACGTTAAATCCATTCGGCCCGGTGCGGAACATTCCGCGAAAACACGTTTTATTGAGAAATATAAATAAAGCTGACCCGGAAATACCTATTCGGTCAGATACATCCAAGGAATTGTATTGCTTTCTGCACCAATAATAATAATTTTCTTTCGATTGCATCGCTTCTTCCAATGAAACAGTTGAACGGTTAACCGACGTCCCGGTGCATTGGGTATACTCACATATAAGTGTTTGTATTTTATGTAGCAATTCAGACGGATTGGATTGAATGTTTTTGTATACCCCAATCAATGCTGGATTTGCGTCGTATGCACAAATGGTTCCAGCGACGGATATGGCGCCCGTTTGAATTGTATATAAGAGGGCCAATAACACACTTCCTCCGCCAATAAATGGTTCGTGATAATTTTGTATTTCTCTTGGAAACCGATTTATAACGGTATGCAGAATTTGCGTTTTTCCACCAATCCATTTTAATATGGGTTTAGGAAAACTCGGGATTTTTGTTTTTTTTGACATTTATAAACGTAGATTATATTATTATGTTATATTTATATTATTATTGAATCAATTTTATGATAGGATTTTGGATACATTAGACACCCATAAATATATAAATAGGGTATAAACCGGTAGAATAGGAGAGTGCCTCGCATCTTTATCCTGCGATGATAAATTATCTCCAGATAATATTTGAAGACCGACACTGGTTCAGAAGTCCAGACTAGTTATTATGATTATTATTATCCCTTTCCGGACCAAAACGATGGGAAACTGACAAAATTGTTAGTTTCCTACATATAAACTTTAAAATTAGGGCATTAAGGGTTTTTCCAGGTTTTTCGGGGTTTTTCCAGGTTTTTCGGGGTTTCCAGGTTTTGCAGGTTTTGCGTGAAAGGGTTATTATGTAATGGATAGGTTGTAAGAAACTCACTCATAGGGATGGCACGTTCTTTGTTAAGGGGACGGTTATTAGGATTAGGATGTTCGGTAATAATAAACTCCTCGGGAATATTTTCTCCTTGAGATGCGCTAGGTATAACATTCCTAAAAATATTATCCTTAATTTCTTGCTGTGTTTTACGTGTATCCGCAAAATTTCTGTAGTCATTAGCTTTTTTTATATTTGCAATTACATTCTCTCCAATTTGTTTTACTCCTTCATAACTATTTGATGGGTCATATTTATAACCCATTCCCGTTGCTATACCAGCAGGTATTGCTACAATAGCTGCAGCTACTACAGAAAGTGCAAATATACCAATCCCTTCAATATTTTCTATAACGGACATACCAATGTCGGCTACCTGGTCGGATATCGTTATACCACGTGATTTGTCAACACTCCCATTGGCGATTAAACTCATACTGTAGTCAAACCCAAGAGTAGTTAAGTATAATACTGAGTCTGCAAATTGAGACATCGTTATCATACCACCACGCCAAGGCTTTTTACTAGTCGCCTTTTTACTAGATTGAACTATACCTGATGGATTGAGTAATTCAAGTTGTTCTATAATTGCAATAGGATTCACCTTCATAATAGGCAACTCTAATACATTTTTCAAATTCCATTTTTTTTGTATTTTTGTTTGATTATCTTTTATACCGGCTTTTACAATTTTAATATTAGATAAGATAGCCTCTTTGGTAATTGTATAACTCTTTTTAAATGCAGTATGCACACTTTCAAAACCATAATCATTAATTAGTTTTTTAAAAAGTGTATTCATAAGTTTTTCCTGTAATTTCACTGCTTCGTTAAAATCGTGTTGCGTTGAAACAGTTAGCATTATGGCATGAAGTGATTCTTTGTAGTCGGTTATTATTACTGACCTTTTGATTTTATCTATTTCTGTATTTATAATATATTCAAAGCATTGTATAATGTCGGTTGAGGTAAGTTGATTAACCATAGAGTGATATAAGACTGCATCATCATCATCATCATCATCATCATCCTCAGATTCTGCAGCTTCAGCTTCAGCTTTAGCTTTTGCATATTTAATATGATTTAGAATAATTTGTTTGGCATCTTCTATATTTGTCTTAAATAAGTTTCTCACATCAATATGAGGAAACTTACTAATTAACCATATATAAAGTTTTTTTATGTTTTTACAAATGAAATCCGTAATCACTTCCACATCCGTAATTTTTTGCGATATTGTATATACTAAACTATTATGAATTATCTCATAAATGTTATTACTGTAAATAGATATTATATTTTTATCTTCATCGGTTTGTAATAGTGACGCGTTTTGTAATTTTATTTTTTTTTCTAAGTTTTCTAATTCTATTTCTAAATCATTAATAATATTGTCGCTGCCAACTGGATTGTCGCTGCCAACTGGATTGACACTGACACCTTGAACGACACTGTCTCCACTGACACCTTGTTCGACACTGTCTCCACTGACAACTGGATTGACACTGTCTCCACTGACAACTGGATTGACACTGTCTCCACTGACAACTGGATTGACACTGTCTCCACTGACACCTTGATTGCCATTTACCCCTCCTCTTTTACGCGTTTTAATTACACGGATACGTTTATTTTTGCGCGTTTTCATCAATTTCCTAAATAAACCGCTTATCCTATTCTTTGTGTGTGTTTTTTTTCGAAAACGATATTTTCGCGATTTTTGCATATGTATTGTTATATAATATGTAGATTTTTATTATCCTGCGATGATAACCAGTCTTTGGTCGCAATATGTTTTATCGGTAATAAATATACTAATAGGAGAACGCCGAAGATCGGAACGAGCGGAGGAGTACGACTATTATTCGGAGATGATTATATTATCAAGGGACAATATATGAACATACCGTTGTATTACTCGTCCGCTCTAATGGGTGCCTTAATACTATTAGCGTCTCTTATTTCCTATAGTGCAGAATTGGCTGTGTTATATCAGATAACATATATTGGTATTATCACGTCTATTTTGAATCATATGAGCAATAGCGATATTGCAAAATATACAGATAGAATAACTATTGTTTTAGCAAGTTTTGTTTATATTTATTATACATTTTTCATAAAATCAAAACCGATACAAATCCTCGTATTTACCTTATTGGCTATATCTATATCATGCTTTTTTTTCAGTAAACTTGATATAGCGAGAACGCAGGAGGTCGGAACGACCGGAAGTGTTCGAGATTTATCCGGAGATGGTTTATCATCGAAGGATAAAGCATTATCCTTCGATAATACACGAACGACCGATATATATTTACCATATAGGGTGACGCCTAAGTCGCAACTGCTACATATGTCAGCCCATTTTTTAGCCGTATTTATTTTCATCATGATTGTATATGATTATAGTTTCCGAGATAAGAGTTAAGTATGTGTTATTCCGCATATATCTTTCTAGGATAATACATAAAAACATTTTGCATATAATATATAACTAGACCCGACCCTCAAATAATGCAATCAGTATCCCAGCTCATTCACCCCCATACAATCCCCGAAAACACCGCAACTACAAACACGAAACTCTTTTTACTGGACCCCCTGACCGTTATTATCAAACTCGCCATATTAAGCAATAAACCCATCGGTACGAAAATCTGTATCCAAAACAATGTTCTCTATTTCCAAGAACCGGGGCCATTCCAAGCCCTCTGCCGATACATCTATAACACAAATAAGACCGACCTGCAATACATGTATAATCCCATTCAGCTGGCATGCCAGCATTTCCTCACAAAAGAATACGTACAAAACCCCCCCCGGATGAAAATCCTGTTTAAATGCGCCCAGAAAGGTTTAGAAAAACTGATAGAAACATATAAGAATTGCACAATTATCCGACTCTGTCTACATTATTATTACACACTTATAGCAAATTACACGGACGATATTTACAACGACAATATTTTCCACAAAGACGGGATGACCCCACTATATAGCCAAGAAATCGTCGCACCATTACATGCGCAATGGACACAAGAGAAAATAAAAGTCATATTAAATCTGATAGAGTTCCTAAATGGAGATACTATGGCCGAAGAGAATGTCCGTTCTCTGGAGAACATCGTGAATAACATCGACAAATCCACGAAAAAAATACTGGATTGACGCGCCTACATATAAGAAGGGATTTCGTCAATATCCATTATAGCAACCGATGCCGCCGCCAATTTTCGGACATCTTTCGCGGCTAGCGCAAATTGGCTAAATAACGGAAATCCCAATTGGTCTTGTGGAGAATGATGATGCACGGTTCTCGCAATCATTTTATATAGCTTGAACTCGGGATATCGCTCTTCCCCGTTTTTCTTATATAGAATATTTTTCTTATTGTCGTCGCAACACCATCTATAGATGGTTTTTTGGAATGCATCCAGGTCGCATTCCTCCTCTTCGTCAATTAAAAAGTCATACATCGCGCAACCCAATCGACATAAATCGAAACTAGGATTGGGGTCTAATCGCGGTTTTTTATCCGTCATATATGGCTCGCAATTGTATTGTGTTGCGGCGTCGCCGCCCGGGGCGAAGCTATCGCTGCAGAAAATCTGCCCACCGAATCGGTAGATACTGCGGCCGAAATCGATGATTTTGAAAATGCGGCCATATGTGGGAACCCGATAGGTTTTTTTATTGTATTTATAATACAAAAACTCGGTGTCCGTGGGGACATACATGATATTGTTCGTATGCAGGTCATTATGGGTAAACGAGAACGCGTGCTGGTAAGCTATAAGAGTCATGACGATTTGCATCATAGCTGCTGCGCCCTCTTTTTTGGAAATCGCGCCGGTTTCCAATAAATGGTCGATGGTTCCCTCGCATTTTTCTAGACAAATCATCTGCACCGGGAAATTATTCATATAGGAATAAATGGGTTGTTCTTCATCTTCGGAACTACTCGCCGTTTCATCGTCATCTTTCTCTACATCCTCATCATCTTCCGACTCTTCTGGTTCGGAGGAAGAATCTTCGTCATCGCCATCGTCATCGCCATCGTCATCGCCATCGTCATCGCCATCCTCATCATCCGTGCTATAATTAATAGAGCTATTATTACTAGATTCCGATGAGGCGGTATTTGACCGGTTCGTAGACTTTTCATATACTATTTCATCCTCTTCGGTGGTGTTTGTATTCTCAGGAGGAATTGTCGCGGATTTTTCGATAATGTTCTCCGGTTTATCAAAATCTTCTATGTCTTTCATCCTCCGAAACTCATGCACTCGTTCCTCGTGCTGTTCTCCGGAGAAACTTCCAATTCCGGAGCTCGTCCCGATATCCTGAATTGCCAATAAATCGATAATCGATAAGGACGCATTTTTCAAAGAGTTTTGAATACGCAATTTCTGTTTATGCGCGCGAGAACCGTCGCCGTAATTTCCGTCATATGGTATTTCTTCGGATACTTTGAAGAGAGACCCCACGTTCTCGTTGAAGAATCGCGAAGTGCATAGATATTCGAGGTCGTCGGAGATATTCATTTTATATTTCTCTTGAATGCCTAAAAAAGACCCATAAAAGTCTATGCCGTTAACCAATCCGTGCCGGTGTAATAGTTGACTACTCAAATAACTGAAAAAACAATCTATATAGGATGCATTGTTTGGGTCGCCCAATTTCGGATGGGGGGCAACCGCCCCGGGTTCTCCCAAAAATGGAAGAACTTGTATGTCGGCTGAACCGGCGTCATATTTCCCAATCATGTATTTCACCGGGTCCAATAATGGCGAGAACTTGATAAAGACGGGTCGAGATAAACATTCGCCCGTTTCCGTGCACACAACCATGTTCAAATCATCTATAACATATGTATGTTTCAATGTAGTTCTCGATGCATTGGATTCATTTAATTCAAAAAATCGGGAATATATCGGGTTATAATGCTGTATATTGGTTATATGAAATGGATGGTATTCGTTTAAAATATCATGTTCCGTAATAGTATAACTATTGGAAAGTTTGGCTAAATCGACTAAATCCATTTTGCGATACTGAGGTTGCATTTTCGTATTCTGTATATTTAGTAATAAATATTAAATACATAATATTTAAACGATTGGTTCCCCATTTCATAATTACCCTAAATAAGTTCTCCAGCGATGTCCAACAACATCCAATGCCGAGTTAACGTTGTTATTGCTAGTTTAAAATAAATATGTATATTATTATACATATTTAGGAGAACATGACACTCGAATTAAAAAAGTTTGATATGAAATCTATTACATTCAAGCCTGATGAAAACAAAGGTCCCGTTATTGTTATGATTGGAAGGAGAGATACTGGTAAATCGTATTTGGTGCAAGACCTACTATATCATCATCAGGATATACCTATAGGAACAGTTATTTCGGGAACAGAAGCCGGTAATGGATTTTATGCAGCGCATGTTCCTAAACTATTCATTCACGAAGAGTATAATACGGTATTAATAGAGAACATTTTGAAAAGACAGAGAACGGTGCTAAAACAGATGAACAAGGAAATAGAAACTTATCGCCGAAGCACAATAGACCCCCGCACATTTGTTATATTGGATGATTGTCTATATGACCAAAGTTGGACTCGCGATAAAATGATGCGATTATTGTTCATGAACGGCCGTCATTGGAAAGTCATGCTCATCATAACCATGCAATATCCTTTAGGTATACCGCCCAACCTTCGCACCAACATAGATTATGTATTTATATTGAGAGAACCTTATATGACAAATCGTAGGAGAATCTGGGAGAACTATGCGTCCATGTTTCCTACATTCGAATCATTCAATTCCGTTATGGACCAAACCACGGAAAATTACGAATGTTTAGTCATAAATAATAATTCTAAATCCAATAAATTGCAAGACCAAATATTTTGGTATAAAGCCGAAAAACGTCCAGATTTTAAATTGGGGTCCAAAGAGTTCTGGGAAATATCGAAGAGTTTAGCCGACGATGATGAAGAAGAAGCATACGACCCGAGTAAAGCAAAAAAGAAAAGCGCCGGGCCCGCAATCAATGTCAAAAAAACCAAATGGTAGATTATTTAGCGTTTGGAAATAGCCATTTATCTACCGTTGTTCTCACGCAAAGGACACGATGTATTATTATACCTAGAATTAAAAACACAATAAGTGTATATAGAAAGGGTGTTCGTAATATACGTGATAATATGAATGCAACTATTACCGCAACTAATATATCTAAATAGGCTATGTTATAAATCCGATATGAATGTATACCGGTTCCCAGATAACCGAATAGATTTTTATATGGACATTTACTCATAGTGTATATATTTCTATTTTATATATTTTTACTATAATGCCAATTCATCATCAGGTTGTGATTTATCCCCACCAGATAATGAGTTTTGCAACAATTCATTGCGTATATTGGTAGTAGCCGTATCAGCAACCTCTCTACTCTCAAAATCTACTGTCTCTTTGACACCAATCAAATTACCGGCTTCGTCTAATGTCTGGGTAAGGACATTACCACTCTTTTCGGCAAGTTTAATATTCTCTTCTATGGCCTTTCGTTTCGTTTCCTTAATACGTTGTTCGAACTCCTGTTTGGCCTTTTCTTCGTTCTTTAGCTTTTCCTGGTGCAATTGATTTAACTCTTCTTCCATGAACTCGATTCTGCCGGTTTTATAGGCATCGGGGTCCCATGGGACCCATATACCAACTGGTCCCACATAAATATCATGATTTGGGTCAAGTTCTCTCAATTTTTTGCATCGGATTTCTGCTTCTTCTTGAGTTGCATACACTCCGCGGACTTTCAGTCCACGCGTGGATGTTTGAAATGCATGTTCTTTCTGGAATTGCTGGGTAAGTGCATCCTCCTGTTTATCCAAAAATGTTTTAAAGTCGTCTTCTACTGAAACAGATTTTATTTTGATTTCCTCTTCTTTAGCAAAATCGTTAAAGTCGGAAACTAAATCGTCGATTTTCAAATTGTATTTGTATGCCATGAAATGTAAAAAGTCAAAGAACTTGGAAAGTGATTTAGTAAAATCCCATTGTTGCACAAATTGATTAAATAGATATAGTTCTCGCTTTTGTAATATTTTTTCGGGAGAAACGAATGATAGACATGCGAACTTTTGCCCGGCGATTGGTTGGTCCTCATCGCATAAGTCAACATATTTAGGATTTACTTTTCCATTGGGTAATTTCTTTCTTTCAAATGTGGAAGGTTTGGACATTATATAATATTTAGCAAAACTGTATTTAAGTATTTTCGTTATTTATATATTTGTATTAATACCCATCTCCTAATATTTTTTTGTTTTTGTTATATATAAGAATCCAATGGGCTTCGATTTTTCTGAACTTATTAAGCGTATTGTTAAGTATTTAGTTATGGGTCTTGTCATTGCCGTTGTCAGTATTGTTATCCCGAAGAAGACACTTAATGTGGAAGAAATTGTCATCCTTGCGTTGACCGCCGCAGCCACTTTCAGTATTTTGGACGTGTTCCTTCCATCCATTTCCGAATCGGCTCGTAATGGTCTAGGTTTAGGCGTTGGTTTGGGTATGTCTCCCATATTCGTTTAAATAGACCACTTTGTGGCAATTACTGGGGGTTTCGTAGGATGAAAGCAATCATTACCTGATTCCGTTCGTTCCGAGCCCCTATGTTCTCCTATTCTCCATATAAGGTTAATTTTGGAAAGAGTTTATGAACTAGCTGTGTTATAAATACTATAAGATATCTTGATATCTTATAATATAAACATGTTTAGCGAAAACGCCGGCGTTTGTTCCAAACGTAGGGGTTCGACTATCTATAGTTGTTCTAGGTTTATCAGTAGATGGGATGATTTCGAAGGATAAATAATAATACATAACATATAATGAAATACGTTAGCGTATACGTTAGATTCGTTATTTTATAAAAATAATTATACCATATATAAAACAAATCATTATGTCAAAACCAACACAACCCGAATTAGAAAAGGTAATTAGTGCTGCTGCTACGATTGTTTCGTCTATAGAGAAGTCTAATACCACAACGTCAAGCACATCGCACCCCGAATTAGAA
>Ga0209550_10004961_pt1 | contig 12555 bp, 15 predicted proteins | sample LauGreSuBDMM15SN_2_FD_187567 | JGI IMG/M metagenome (GOLD analysis project Ga0209550, IMG submission 187567) | Freshwater lake microbial communities from Lake Michigan, USA - Su13.BD.MM15.SN (SPAdes) (version 5) | ecosystem: Environmental > Aquatic > Freshwater > Lake | place: Lake Michigan... | reverse complement strand
CCCGCCGGTATCGCTGCCGAGAGTCGCGAAGGCCTCGCGGGCGGCAACGGATGCCGCTGAGCCACCGCTCGAGCCACCGGGAATGCGTGAGGTGTCCCAAGGGTTGCGGGTGATTTGATAGGCGGAATTTTCGGTCGAAGATCCCATGGCAAATTCATCCATGTTCAATCGACCGAATGGAATCGCTCCTGCCGCGCGCAGTTTGCCGATCACCGTGGCATCGTAGGGTGACTTGTAACCGGCGAGCATCTTTGACGAGCAGGTACAACTTTCACCAAGGACGTTGATGGCATCTTTGATGCCAATCGGGACGCCACCCAATGGCAGGTTGATGTCAGCCTTCTCCGCGGCGGCCAACGCGGTTTCGAAGTCGCGGGACAGGTAGGCGCCAATGGAGGGATCCACTGTGGCGATGCGATCCTCGAGGGCGCGGACGGCATCTGCAGGAGTGAAATCGCCGCGGCGGAAGCCCGCTTGAAGTTCAGAAATAGTGAGATCGGTGATGGCGCTCATTTTTTATTCAATCACTTTGGTCACGACGACGAGGTTGTTTGCGCTGTGTGGGGCGTTGGCGAGAACGACCTTTCGATCCAGTCCGGGCTTCGCCACATCTTCGCGGAATACGTTAAATACAGGATTTGCGTGAGCGGTTGGCTCGACTTGGGAGACATCCAAGGTCGCCAGTTGCTCCACGTATTCTAGCACGCGGCTGAGTTGCGCTTGGAATGTGGTGGCTTCTTCGTCGGTGAGTTCGATGCGGGCCAGTCTGGCTACATCGCGGACATCAAGATTGGGACTGCTCATGCGGGAGATATTGGTAGGAGTTTGCGGCGGATTTGTCCAAAAGTTTGATGGATCACTTTGGCAACTCGCGAAGCCGCTGGACAAAGTGATGTTCGATTACGATTTCATGGCCGGAATCGTCTTGAATGCGGAGATGCCCCATTGGATCAAGGCCCATGAAAAATCCCGAGAGGATTCGACCATCGGAAAGGTTCAGTTCCACTGGTCGAAATTCCTTCCAACTTTCGTTAAGTTCTTCGATCGCTGCAGTCATGCCGCCATCGATCATTTTTTGGTGACCCCTCGAGAGAGCCTCCAGAATGCCCTGCATCACCCTTTGGATTGGGGGCGGGGAAGCCATCTGGGCGGCGAGGGATGTTGTTGAAGATAGAAGCTCGGGAGCTTCGAGCCAGGGTTGGTTGGTGATATTTAGTCCGATGCCGACCACGATGATGCCGGTGGCGGGTTGTTCTATGAGCAGGCCGGCAAGCTTGCGGTCGCTGCAGAGGAGGTCATTTGGCCATCGCAAACGAACATCAGTCAGGCCGAGGGTGCGTGCATATTCCAATAGCGAGGCGCCCACGCGTAGCGAAAAGCCGTTCCAGAGCGAAGGGGGAGGTGAAGCAGGAAGTGAGGCGGAAAGCCAAAGACCACCTTGGTTCGAAACAAAGGCCCGCCCGAAACGTCCGCGTCCCCGTGATTGGGTGTCAGCGCGAACAGCACTCCAAGGTGGTAATGAACGACAAATATCATTGGTTGATCCCGCCGTTTTGTAGTGATGAATACTCCAGCGCTTGCCAGATGGAGACATCCATTCTTCATTTCCGCTGAAAATATCAGGGGATGGGGCATCTAGGTCTTCGTTGACAGGCATTGGTTAATTTAGGCAGATGAAATTCCCTAATCCAATACATGAAAAAATCCGCTTGATCGGAAAGTGCCTGTTCCAAGCCCTTTTCTTCGCCGAGCGCCACCGCAGCGAAATGCGAGAAACCCGCATCCTCAGTCGCTCGTTAAACCGCTAAAAACATCCCACAGAACCCCAAGAGAAACTCGAGCATAGTTGGTGGCCGATAAGCCAAAATCCCATCACGGCTGAAATGTGGGTTCTACAGTCAAGGCAGAACGCCTTGTGTTAGTTTGTTTCCGGTTCGAACCGCCGCAGGGTCTAACCCATCGGCGGTTTTTCCTTTTGATGACATACAAAAACAAGTTCTACCAACTTGGGATTTGAGAAAGGGTTTGCCTGTCGCCGCATCTTACCCAACATTACACACTGTTAATTCATGAGCTCAGAAACATCCGAATCAAAGCCACTCGCCGCAAACGAAATCCTCAAAGCTGCCTCGCATCACTTGCGTGGGTCGATAGCCAATGAACTCGCTGATACCTCCACGGGAGCGATCACCGAGGAAACCGGTCAGCTTACCAAATTTCACGGCCTTTATCTCCAAGACGATCGGGATCTCCGCATCGCCCTCAAAAAAGCGGGCAAAGAGAAGGCGTTTTCCTTCATGTTGCGTGTTCGCCTGCCCGGCGGGAAGGCCACCCCGGCCCAATGGCTCGTTCTTGATAAGCTCGCTGCCGACGTAGCGTCGCCTTCTTTGCGGTTGACCACTCGCCAGACATTTCAGTTCCACGGCGTGCTTAAGGGCAACGTGAAAAAACTCATTAAAGGCATGCACAAAGCCCTTCTGGATTCCATTGCCGCTTGTGGCGACGTGAATCGTAACGTGATGGCGCCACCGAACCACGAGCGCAGCGTTGCTGCTCAAGAGGTCTACGAGCACGCGAAAGCTTGGAGCGAGTATGCCCTTCCTAAAACCCGCGCCTACCATGAGATCTACCTCGATGAGGAATTGGTTGCCGGTGGAGAGCCAGAGCAAGAGCCAATGTATGGCGGCACCTATCTTCCTCGTAAATTTAAAACAGCCTTCGTTCTGCCTCCCTCCAACGATGTGGATATTTTCTCACAAGACCTCGGGTTCATCGCGATCATCGAAAACGATAAACTCGTTGGCTACAATGTCACCGCCGGCGGCGGATTGGGAATGAGCCATGGAAATAGCGAAACATTCCCACGGTTGGCAGATGTGCTTGGCTTTATTGCGCCCGATCAAGTCAACAAAATCGGCGATGCTATCTTGACCACCCAGCGGGATTTTGGAGACCGCACCAACCGCAAGCACGCTCGATTGAAATACACCATCGAGGATCGCGGTGTGGCGTGGTTCAAAGCCGAAGTGGAGAAACGCTCTGGAATCACATTTCAAACTCCCCGCACCTACGTTTTTACAACCATCCAAGATCCTGTCGGTTGGCATGAATGTACCGATGGCAACTGGTTCTACGGACTCCATATCTTGAGTGGTCGTATCGTCGATAAGAACGGTTGGATGATGAAGACCGCGCTTCGTGAAATCGCTGAGGTGCATGCTGGCGACTTCCGCCTCACGCCATCCCAGAATCTCAGCATCGCGGGTGTTACTCCTTCCATGAAACCTCAGATTGAGGCGCTTCTTGCCAAGCACGGACTCGACAAGGAAAACGACCGCTCCGGTCTCCGCTTGAACGCTCTTTCTTGTGTGGCTCTTCCGACTTGCGGACTCGCGCTTGCGGAGAGTGAGCGCTCACTCCCTGACATCCTTGAAAAGTTCGAGGTTGTCTTTGATGAGTACGGTTTGCATCACGATGCCATCAGCCTCCGTATCACCGGATGCCCGAACGGTTGCGCGCGCCCTTACTTGGGGGAAATTGGTTTCGTCGGAAAAGCCCCTAATAAATACGCGCTTTACCTAGGGGCCGGCTATAATGGCACCAGACTGAACCGCCTTTTCTCACCCAGCACGACGATTGACAATGCGATTGAGATGCTTCGTCCCATCATCAAAAACTACTCGCTCGAGCGTCAGACAGGTGAAGGCTTTGGCGACTATTGTAACAGAGTTGTCCTTCCCGCCGATGCCACTTTTCATAGTGTGGGTACCCCGGTTGCGGCTTAATCTCTGCTGAAGATTTTGGCAGATGCCAAGCAAATCGAAAACTGATGCAGTGTAAGATTTATGCGAGTTAAGCATGGGATTCGAATGCGTTTCGCTCCATTGATTTCTCCTAAATCTGCATCGTTCTTTTCTATTTTCTTTGCATTGGGGCTGAGCGTGCTGAGCGCGCAGACGAAGGAACCTGTCCCGCATCCCAAAGATCAGATAGCTTTGCAACTCGGTGCAATCCAAATGGGGTATGGAACGCCATTCGTTGTTTCAGATAAAATCGCACCGGAGAAAATGCAGCAAGCCATCAATGCGCTTGTAATGGGACGAAACGCATTGAAGGCCACAGTCGCTAAACCCGCAGAGAAAGTGCAAGGAGCTGTAGACTGTCCAAGTGTCGATTCTATCGAGTATCGTGACCAACTTTACTCTGCCGTTTGCGCGGTGGTTGACTTTGCTGTCGTAGCAACGATCAAGGGGACTGTGGCACTCGCGAATCAGGTCAAAGTGTCTGTTCCTGAAACCAAGCTCACTAGGCCATCAAGCGAGTGGACGAGCCCCATGCGCTATTCTCTGGGACCCAGTTTAAGTGAGGTCACAAGTCGAGTGGTGGATGGTCTTGTCACAACAAATTTGATGCCATCGGAGCCCAGCGCGACACCGCTAGTGAGTTCGCCATTGGGTTCTAATCTTTCAATGATTTCCGTGGAAGGAGGAACTTGGCCTGAAGATTCTGGGATTTCTCCGCAGACTGTTGTTGCGTTTCAATTGGGCAAGTATGAGGTCACCTGCAGCGAGTGGCAGGAGGTGCAGTCATGGGCTGTTTTGAATGGATATGCCGACTTGAATGGAATCGGAGATGGGGGCGGGGAGAATGACCCTGTTGTGAATGTGAGTTGGTATGATGTGTTGAAGTGGTGCAACGCCAGAAGCGAGAAGGAGGGATTGACGCCCGTTTACCAAGTGGCGGGAGAGACAACCTATAGAGCAGGAGAGACTGTGCCGACATGGAATGCCAGTGCAAATGGCTATCGATTGCCGACAGAGGCGGAATGGGAGTGGGCGGCCACTGGCGGTGCGCAAACCCAAGGATTCGTCTACAGCGGGAGTGATGATGTCACCTCAGTCGCTTGGCATTTTAATAATTCCCCTGAAGGTCCTAAAACGGTGGGGCTGAAGTCCGCGAATGAACTCGGCATCTTCGACATGAGCGGGAATGTTTACGAGTGGTGCTGGGATTTGTGCCATGAGGAAAATGCCCACCGCCGATTTCGTGGCGGAAGCTTTATTAATGTCCCGAATTATTGCACAGCTACCTTTCGAGAAAATTTGGGCTACCCGAGCAAGCGACTCGCCTGCATTGGTTTTCGTCTTGCTCGCGGCGCGTGGAACTAGGTTTTATAGGGGGTCTATACAGCCGAGCGGCTTAAATGCAGGTGCTCGCAGCCAACCGCTCCAAAAAAGACGTCCGCTTCGGAGTCAGTATTTTTGACTAGGTCTACCCAGTTTTTTCTATCTGGCTTGCCTGAGTCCAGCCGCGTAGGCGTTGAAGACAAGTTGGATTTGATCTCTTACGCGGCGGAATGCGCTTTGGATTTCTTCTTCCGTTCCTGTGACATGGGCAGGGTCGTCGAAGCCCCAATGGTAGCGGTGCATTTGACTTGGAAACATCGGGCAGGCTTGGTCGGCATTGCCGCAGACGGTGATGACGGTGTCGATCGTTCTCCCCAAAAAATCATTCATGTGCTTCGAGGTATGGGCGGAAATATCGATCCCGATTTCGGCCATGGTTGCGATGGCTTGAGGGTGTACATATCCCGCTGGATTTGATCCCGCGCTATGCACATCAATCGTATCTCCAGAGGCGGCGCGGAGGATGCCTTCGGCCATGTGACTGCGGCAGGAGTTGCCTGTGCAAAGGATGAGAATGGATGGTTTGTTCATGGATTTTTGGAAAGGGTTTTCTGATACCAGTCTCGGGAACGCACGCAGGCCCTGCAGACAGAGAGCATGACGGGTACTTCCACAAGGACGCCGACCACCGTTGCTAGTGCGGCGGGAGAAGCCGGACCGAAGAGCGTGATGGCGACGGCAACGGCCAATTCAAAGAAATTACTAGCTCCAATGAGCGCCCCCGGAGTCGCGACATCATGCCGGATTTGGAACCGCTTCATGAGGGCGTAGGTGAGTCCGGAATTGAAATAAACTTGAATCAAAATCGGCACCGCCAGCAGAAGCACCGCAGTCCAATTTTGAATGATATTCTCGGCCTGGAATGCAAATATCAAGGTGAGCGTGGAAAGGAGAGCGAGAATGGTCACGGGGCGAAATCGGGGGAGAAACCGCATCTCAAACCACTCGCTACCGAAGCCTCGAATCAAGGCCACGCGGCTCACCCAGCCCGCCGTGAGGGGGATGACGATAAAGGCAACCACCGAGGTGAGAAGGACTCCGCTTGGAACGAAAACGCCCGCAACGCCGGCGAGCAACATCACGATTGGCGCAAAAGCAAAAATCATGATCAGGTCGTTGATGGCGACTTGGGCGAGCGTGTAGGGGCCATCGCCATCGGTGAGGTAGCTCCAGACGAAGACCATCGCCGTGCAGGGGGCGGCGGCGAGGATGATCAAGCCGACGACGTAGTTTTTAGCCGATTCCGCATCGATCCACCCGAGCACGTTTCCGAAGAGGGTCGTGATGAAGAGCCAACCCAGCGCGGCCATGCTCAGCGGCTTTACGATCCAGTTTACAAAGAGCGTAATAAATAATCCGCCGGGCTTGGCAAAAACGCCACGGATTCCGCCAAAGTCGACCTTCAGCATCATGGGATAAATCATCAACCAAATGAGAATGGCGATCGGGATGTTCACGTGGGAATCGGAGCCAAATTCCCAAGCCCCGATGCGGCGAGTCGCATCAGGGAATAGGCGCCCTAGCGCAAGCCCGATGGCCATGCAGGCGAATACCCACACGGTCAGGTAGCGTTCGAAAAAATCGAGTTGCTTCTCTTTTGCGGCAGGGTTGTCAGATTTCATTGTTGGGGACTAGCAGCAACCGGATGGGCCGCATCCGCAGCTCCCGCTGGACGATGACGAGCCGGACTTAGTGAGTAAATTTCCCGCGACGATCACGCGGCGAACAGGTTTGCCATTTTCCGGATGATGAGTGAGTGCGGCATCGTGGATGGATTGCTTGATCTCGAAGCACTCTGGGGACTCGGTTTCAGTGATGGTTTCGTAAACGTAGGTGGGCATAGTTGGTGTGTTGGGTTGGTTATGTAGGGGAAAAGATTTTCACAAGCGCCTCGGCGCCGACAGGCTCGGCATATTGCCATTCGATGAGGCAGGCCGGGCCTTGAGCGAGGTGAAGGACTTCTTTGAGATAGGGGAGTTCACGGCGGGCGCGCTCGACAAGAAGGGGGTCGCGCAAGGGAAGTCGGTGGAAACTTTGATTCACGATCCAGGCGGCAGGCTCGATACCGGCACGGCGCAGATCCTCTTGCAGGCTAGCGGCCTCATGCACTGGGGTTGCCTCCGGTAGTGCCACAATGAGAACGTGAGTGAAGCTGGGGTCTCTCAGTCGGGAAAGAAGTTGGCTCACCTCCTCGGGAGCGCTGTGGGTTTTGCGGTTGATTTCCTTGTGGTAGGCGAGTGACGCATCCAAGAGAAGGAGCGTGTGACCCGTCGGTGCGGTATCCAGAACCACGAACCCCTCTTGGGCCTCGGCCACGGTGCGGGCAAATGCTCGGAAGACCGCAATTTCCTCCGTGCAGGGAGATTTTAAATCCTCCTCGAGCAAGGCGCGTGAATCGACATCCAGAGCTTCACTTTGCTCTGTCAGGACCTGCTCGACATAAGCCGCCGTTTCGAGGGCAGGGTCGATGCGCCTCACCGTAAGCGAACCGCGATTTCCTTCCAAGGCGTCGCTTAAGTGGGCGGCGGGATCTGTGGTGGAGAGGGTGACTCGATGGCCTTGTTCCGATAGCCAGAGCGCTACCGCGGCGGCGATCGTTGTTTTGCCAACGCCCCCCTTACCCATAGTGAGAATGAGGCCGCGGCCAGAAGAGGCTATTGTTTCAAGCAGAGGAATGGGGGGGGCGAAGTCTCCGATCGGACTTATCGAGATGGGCGGCGGTGGGGGCGTCGAGGTGCCTTGGGTTGATCCGAGTAGATCACGCAGCGTTTCGATGCCGAGCAGGTTGTGGGGCCGAAGTGCGACTCGATGAACGGGGAGAATCGATAAAAATTCCAAAGCGCCGAGTAACGCTTTTTCCTGGCGCGCAAAAAAAGCATCAGCCACATCGTCACTCGGCGAACCGGGCTGGAAGAGGCCATTTAAAATCAACACCTGCCTACGAATCCCCAAAGCTTCCAACTCCCCGTGCGCGCGGGCTGCTTCTCGGAGTGAGGCGGATTGGGCGCGACTCACGATCACCAGTAATGTGCTGGCGGCATCCGCGAGGCTAGCGAGCGCAGCTTCATAAATTGAGCGCTGTTTTTCCAAGCCGGCCAACGGTCCGAGGCAAGTGGCCCCGGAGGTGTTCGCGGCAAAAAAGCCCGTCCAGGCCTTGGGCAGCGCGAGCAGGCGAAGGGTGTGGCCTGTGGGGGCGGTATCAAAAACAACATGGTCGTAGCCAGCGGTGGATGCCCGATCGCCCAGCAAGCGAGAGAACTCATCGAATGCCGCGATTTCCATCGTGCAGGCTCCGGAAAGTTGCTCCTCCATGCTGCGCAGGGCGACCTCGGGCAAGAGGCCGCGCATGGGAGCGATGATTTTTTCCCTATAGGCCTGGGCCGCTTCGACCGGATTGATATTCAGCGCATCGAGGCGCTCACACCTAGGGATCGCTGTCGGTGATCCTCCGAGTTTGACCCCCAGTAGTTCGTCCAGATTCGATGCCGGATCGGTGCCCACCAAGAGAACGCGCCTGCCAGTATCAGCCAAAGCCAGTGCGGAAGCGCAGGCAAGAGACGTTTTGCCTACCCCGCCCTTGCCGGTAAAAAACAAAAATCGTGGGGCATCCTTGAGCCAAGCCGCAAGTTCTTCAGGCGGCGTCATGGTGTGAGGGGGATCGTCGAGGCCTCGGCATTCAAATGCGTGCGAATCCATTCCGCCCGCTTGTCGTGATCGGGATAGCGGCCTTTGAGTGCCAGCACTCCATCAATGTAAAACACGGGCAACGCTTCGAGCCCCTCTTCATTCAGGAGCGCACGTACCACGAGGTTTTGAGCAAAAGCCAAAGGTTGCTGGGCAAGATTAAACCTTTCTACATGCACCCCGCGTTCCTTCAGTTGACCTAAAAAACCGGCCACTTGAGGCAGGATCGGATCGACCTCCGGTCCACACACTCCAGTATTGCAACACATCGCTGGATCAAAAACTTGGATCGTCTTCATGTTATTTAGTTAAATCGCCAAATACTTTGTTTTAGCAGCAACCCTGATTTTCGATGTTTTTCGGTCTCACTTGGTTAATTAAATCTACGCATCGAAAAAATTCCAGTAGGCAAGGACACCGCAAGCGGTAAAATTGATTCAAGCCCCTTTTTTCTACCTCAAGCCATCCTGATTTCTTCATTATGGAAAGATGCTTAGAAACAGTGGAAATGTCGGCACCCACCAATTTCGTCAGGTCTTGCACGCAGCGTTCTCCATCGCTCAGAGCTTCCGCAATGAGAACGCGGGACGGATGCGCCAAAGCTTTGATAATGTCGGCACGAATTTTCGATCGAGTTTCAATTTGTGGATTCATCAGAATTATCTATTTGGCATAATAGCCAAATATGTGAAACGCAAATTGTAAGCTTTGGCGAGTTTATTCGCTTGAGATGAGAAGGAATATCAGGACCTCAAGACCTTTGCTTGATCGCTCTGGCGATGGGGAGGTTCGAGTGGGATTTGATTTCGCGCACTTGTGATCCGATGCTGGCCGAGAGGCTTGTTTGCTCGCCGGTGACACCTTCGCGGGAGACGTAGTAAATGAAGCCTTCTGCGGATTTCGCAATCAGTTCCATGCGTTCGGGCGGTTTGGTGGGAGCAATGAGTCGAATGGCTAGGAGGCTGTGGGACTTCATGAGCTCGGCGTTCCGTGCGGCTTCATCGGGGGGAAGGTCGAGGATCAGAACGCCGCCTGCGCCCGCGTTGCTAAGAGTAGATGGGAGCAGGAATCGAGGCAGAACATGCCAAAAAAGCATCTCCAAAATTACTGAAAAAAAAGCCCGCTCCGATATGATTTACATAAGGAAAAAGAACAAATAGCTCCAATCCTGATGACAAAAAACGATCAATTTATATCATATTATGAGAAGACGGGAGGGAGGGTTTCTTTTAAGATTGAAGATAGACCAACTTTTGTCGTTCCTCTTAAACTCCATCCTCTCTCGCCCATGTTTTGATTATACCCCAGTTGATTTAAATCATGAAAAAAATATCTGTCCTCATCGCTGCGGTGTTTATCGCGACTTCATTGCCCCGCTCGGCCGCTGCCGCGGATTCCACCGCGCCTGCGAAGCCGAACATCCTCTTTATTCTCACCGATGATCAAGGCTACGGCGACTGGAGTACGAATGGACACCCCCTGCTGAAGACACCGCATGTGGACAAACTCGCCGCCGAGAGCGCGCGGTTGGAGAACTTCTATGTGAGCCCCTCGTGCTCGCCCACGCGCGCGGCCTTGATGACCGGCATGCATGAATTCCGGAATGGGGTGACGCACACACAGTCACCCCGCGAGAAACTCTGGAAGGGCGCCACCACGCTCCCAGAGTTGCTCTCCACGGCGGGATACCGCAACGGCTTCATCGGCAAGTGGCACCTCGGCAACGCCGGGGAATACAATCCCGCCAACCGCGGATTCGACTGGTGCTCGACCAATCAAGGCGGGCCGCACACTCACTTCGATCCCTCTATGATGCGCAATGGGAAGCCCTCCAAGGCCTCCGGATACCGCGAGGACATCTTCTTCGATGATGCGATGCAATTCATCTCCGAAACCAAAGACCAACCTTGGTTCCTCTACCTCTCGACCTACTCGCCCCACACCGACCTTGCCGCCCCGGAGGAGTTCATCGCTCCGTTTCGCGGCAAGGTCACCGACAAGCAGGCCAAGTTTCTCGGAATGGTTGCGAATCTCGACTATAACATCGGCCGCCTGATGGCGTTTTTGAAAGAGAAGGAGCTCGATGAAAATACCATCGTCATCCTCATGTCGGATAACGGCCAGACCCACGGCCTCGATGTCTACAACGCCAACATGCGCGGATGCAAAGCCACCGCCTGGCATGGAGGCACACGCACGTTTTCCTACTGGCGCTGGACTGGACACTGGCCAGCGCACCAAGTGGACAACCTCACCGCCCACCTCGATGTCCTTCCGACCCTCTGCGCGGTGGCGGGCGCGAAGATTCCCGACGCACTCCAACCTCAACTCGAAGGCTTCAATCTTCTGCCCGTCCTCAAAGCCAAAGGCGCGATCGCCTGGCAAGACGACCGATTTCTCTACCACCATGTCGCCCGCTGGCCGGGGGGAATGGCGGCAGACCACAAATACGCCATGGCTGGAGTGCGACAGGGGAATTACTTGCTCGTTAGTAGTCGTCCCTGCGACAATCCGAAATGCAACAAGGAGACCCATGGCGACCAGTGTCAAACCCTCCGGGGTGTGGAGAAAGGCGGAACGGGAGCGAATTACACCAAGGAGAACGCGCAATTCCACTGGGGCGTGACTCCCAAGGGTCAATGGGCGCTCTTCGATGTGAAGAAAGACCCCGGTTGTCAGAACGATTTGGCCGCCTCCGACGCCAAGCGCGCGAAGAAAATGACGACCGCTTACGACGTCTGGTGGGACGCCGTTTATCCCGTGATGGTCGAGCGCGGCGGCGATGCCGAACTCGTGTTGACCAAGCAAGCCAAGCAACCTGCAGAGTAAATCTTATTAACCACCGAGGACACCGAGACCACAGAGGAAAAACAAAGGCTAATAATGCAATTGCAAGAGAGTCATTGAAATTCCCTAATTCCTATAATCAACTCCATCTCCGTGCGCTCTACGTGATCGGTGGTCAATCCCTCTCCAATCTCCCCCAAAACAAACCAACAACAAACCAAAACAAACCCAGATGAAAATAAATACAACACTCGCGACCATCGTCGCCGTCACCCTCATGGGATCAGCTGTCTGCCACGCGCAGGACAAAGCCAAGCAATTCGAAAAACTCGATGACGATAAAAATGGAGCGGTCAGCTTGGAGGAATATAAAGCCAAGTCCAAGACTCCGGACACAGCCGACGCAAAGTTCGCGAAAATCGATACCGATAAAAACGGCTCGGTGAGTCTCGAAGAGTGGACTGCAGGATCCGCCAAAAAAGAACCCAAAAAGGAAAAGCCTGCTGCGGAATAACCGTTAGCTTGAATCTCAAATGTGGCGCGGGCTCAAGCCCGCGCCACATTTCCAAAATACAAAATGAACCCATTGATCAAAAAACCTTCCATCCTTTTTCTGGCGCTTTTCGCGGCTCTGGCCATCACGGCGCATGCTGCGGAGGAAACCTCCGCACCCGCAGCCAACCGCCTACCCGAGTTCTCATGGGACCGCGTGCCGCTATACATGCATATCCGGAAAGCCACAAATTTTACGGAGGATGAGATCAAGTATCTGGCGACTTTTCCTTTGGTGACTTTTGAAAAGACAACAGGATCCCAAACTTTCAAGTGCACCGAGGACGGCACGCTGGCCGCTGCCAAGGCGGTGAAGGAGATCAATCCCTCCACGAAGATTTTATAC
>Ga0209550_10004960_pt1 | contig 12556 bp, 11 predicted proteins | sample LauGreSuBDMM15SN_2_FD_187567 | JGI IMG/M metagenome (GOLD analysis project Ga0209550, IMG submission 187567) | Freshwater lake microbial communities from Lake Michigan, USA - Su13.BD.MM15.SN (SPAdes) (version 5) | ecosystem: Environmental > Aquatic > Freshwater > Lake | place: Lake Michigan... | reverse complement strand
GACTGCTGGAAAGCATTTGTGGTCGCGCACCATTGGTTCAACGATTGTGGGGCAAGGCATCGATAGCCTCATTTTTTATCCGCTCGCCTTTTGGGGGGTGTGGAGCAACGAGCAGGTTATCAGTGTTATGATTACCAACTGGCTGTTGAAAGTGGGCTGGGAAGTTGTGTTGACGCCCGTCACTTATGGCGTTGTTGGCTGGCTGAAGCGCAAAGAGGGCGTCGAGATTTTTGACCAGGATACAAATTTTTCGCCATTCAAAACAAAAATATAGGCCGTCATGCAGGACCGTGTGCAGCTTCTGGCCGAGCATTGGGTTAGCTATAAAACCTGGCTGATCGAAACAGTTGGCCTGACCAATGATGCGATGCATGTTCATGGGGCGCTTTTGATCTTATGCGTATCGGCTTTGGTGTTACGGCGCAGGCCCGACAGCCCGTGGTGCTGGTTAATCGTCTTTGTCGCCCAGTTATTTAATGAGTATGCCGATTTGAGGGGTGCAGCACCTGGCGAGGCTGTAATGGATGCAGCCTTGCATGACATTTACAACACCATGTTCTGGCCAACTGTGATCTTGATATTGGGGCGTTTGTTATACCCGCGACAGAAAGCGGATCTCGTCAGGCCCACCGCACCATCAAGCGATTTGCCGCAATAACCCCTCAAACAAGCGACGCCCGTCTAACCCGCCATGCACGGCTTCGGTCATGCGTTCGGGGTGAGGCATCATGCCCAGCACATTTCCGGCGGCGCTCAATACGCCCGCAATGTTGCGCGCTGAACCATTGACGTTTTCGGCGTAGCGGAAAGCAACACGGCCTTCGCCTTCAAGCCTATCAAGTGTATCGCTGTCGGCGAAATAATTGCCGTCATGATGCGCAACGGGAATTCGGATCTGTTCACCGACTGAATAGCCGCTGGTAAAAACAGAGCGATCATTTTCGACCGTCAGGCCAACTGTGCGGCACACAAAGCGGATCCCTGCATTGCGCATGAGCGCGCCGGGCAACAGGCCTGCTTCTGTTAAAATTTGAAAGCCATTGCACACACCCAGAACGGGGACCCCGCGTTCTGCGGCCTTAATGACCGCCTGCATAACCGGAGAGCGCGCAGCCATGGCACCGGAGCGCAGATAATCGCCATAAGAGAAACCGCCAGGAATAGCGATAAGATCAAGCCCATCGGGCAGTTCACCAGCGCCGTGCCAAACCAAAGTCGTTTCGGCACCTGTAATGTCGCGAATGGCAACGGCCATGTCACGATCACAATTAGAACCCGGAAATTGGATAACTGCCGCGCGCATCAGGCCTGCTCAATCTCGAAATTCTCAATAACCATATTGGCTAGTAACTTGGTACACATCGTTTCCAAGTCAGCCTTTGAAACGCCCGGTTCATGTTCGATTTCGATGAGGCGTCCGGCCCGTACGTCATGAACGCCCGAAAAACCCAAGCCCTCTATGGCGTGATGGATGGCTTTTCCTTGCGGGTCGAGCACACCGTTTTTTAATGTTACAAAAATGCGCGTTTTCATGAGGACCCGTCCACTTGCCAGTTTCCGTTTCTATAGAAGCCGCCACGTGCGATTCAAGCGTAAGCTGACCTCAATCGTATTTTAACGCGGCTTGGAAAGCGTGGCGTTTGGAAATCATGCTACAAGCTAATATTTAACATTAGAAAAAACTATATAGGACTAATTGGGGCGCAATCCAATTGCGGCACCGCCATGTCATCTGACATAGCCACATCCTCATAAAGTTGAGTGGATAAAATGAAAAAAACGGCACGGGCGGTAGTGATTGGTGGCGGCGTTGTAGGCGTGAGCACTCTGTATCATCTCGCCAAAATGGGGTGGGGCGATGTTGTCTTGCTAGAGCGCAAGGAACTGACTTCGGGGTCAACATGGCATGCCGCCGGGCTTCTGCCTTTATTTAATCTCAGCTATTCCGTCGGCAAGTTGCATCAATATTCGGTGGCTCTATATCCCACGTTGGAGGCCGAAACGGGGCTGCATGCGGGATTGTCGCAAGTTACTAATATCCGGCTCGCGACGACCAAGGACCGGATGGATGAATATCATTATTACGCCGGCGTTGCCCGCACTATTGGTGTTGATGTCAACTTCCTAACGCCAGAACAGGTTAAAGAGATTTGGCCGCTTGCCAATATGGACGGTGTCATTGGCGCGATTCAGCATCCCGATGACGGCTATATCCAGCCTGCCGACCTTACGCAGGCGCTAGCAAAAGGTGCGCGGCAATGCGGGGCGACGATTTATCGCAATACAACGGTTACCGGTATCGCGCAGCAACCCAATGGTGAGTGGCTGGTCTCCACGGATCAGGGGGACATCATGTGCGAGCACGTCATATCCTGTTCGGGTAACTTTGCGCGGCAAACAGGGGCGATGGTTGGGTTGGATATTCCTGTCATCCCAGTCGAGCACCAATATCTGGTGACTGAACAACATCCTGCAATCATGGAGCGCAAAAAGGCTGGTCTGCCGGAAATGGGTGTGCTGCGCGAATCTGACGCGAGTTATTATATGCGTGAGGAAGCTGGCGGCCTGTTGCTTGGGCCATATGAAGTCGGCGCGCCCGCTTGCTATGTTGATGGCCCTGCTGCGAACAGCGAATATGAATTGTTTCCTGATGCACTCGAGCGGCTCGAGCCATATATCGTCGCGGCAATGAACCGCGTGCCTGCCTTTGGCGAAGTGGGCATCAAGAAAGTCTATAACGGCGCGATTGCCTACACACCCGACGGATCGCCGATCATCGGACCGGCATGGGGCCTGAAAAACTTCTGGCTGAACGAAGGGCACAGCTTTGGGATCACGGCCGCAGGCGGCGCGGGTTGGCAGTTGGCGCACTGGATTGTGGACGGGGAACCCACCATCGATATGATGGGCGTCGATCCGCGCCGCTTTGGCGAATATGCTGGTCGGGGCTTTCTGGTCGAAAAGAATGAGGAGGCCTATGCCAAGGTCTTCACGGTGCATTATCCCGATGAAGAACGCGAGGCGGGGCGGGCGTTACGGCGCACGCCATGTTATGACCGGATGAAGGCACTTGGCGCGGTGTTTGGCAGTGTATTTGGCTGGGAACGCCCCAATTGGTTTGCGCCGGCTGGCTATACATTAAGCGAAGCCGATCTCGACAAGCCCGATGTCTTGTTGAATGACAATCATCCCGTCGTGCCCGGCGAACCCGTCCGTGAAAAATGGTCGTTCCGCCGCTCCAATTATTTCGAACATGTCGGTAATGAATGCCTGCACGTGACGAAGCATGTCGGCATTCAGGATATGAGCGCTTTTGCCAAATGTGAGATATCGGGACCGGGCGCGGAAAGCTGGCTGGACCAATTGCTGACAAATGCAGTGCCCAAAAAGGTCGGACGCGTCACTTTGTCCTATTTGCTCACCCACAAAGGCGGCGTCCGCAGTGAATTCACGGTCTATAAAGTTGGGCCGCAGCGTTATTATCTGGTGTCGGCAGGCGCATATGAGCGGCACGACCATGATTATCTGAAAAAGGCCATGCCAAAAGATGGCTCCGTCAATTTCGAACGGCTAACAACGTCCATGGGCGTGCTGGTGCTCGCTGGCCCACGGTCGCGCGACGTGCTGGCACAACTGACCGACACGGATTTGTTAAACGAGGCCTTCCCATGGCTGACGGGTAAGAAAATGAGCATTGGCCTAGCGCAAGTCGACGCGTTGCGGGTGAACTTCATTGGCGAGCTGGGTTGGGAAATCCACCATCCGATTGAAATGCAGAATTATATTTTCGACAGACTGATGGAGGCCGGGGCTGCGTTCGACATTAAGCCATTCGGCATCCGCGCGATGACGTCCATGGCGCTGGAAAAAAGCTACAAGCTTATCCCACGCGAATTGTCGGTTGAATATTCGGCTTATGAAAGCGGCTTGGACCGTTTTATCAGCCTCAAGAAACCATCATTTTTTGGACGGGAAGCGTTGCTGGCGTGGAAAGAACGCGGTAGCGCGAACCAGCTGGTCACCATGGAAGTGCATGGTGTCACCGATGCCGACGCACGTGGGTCTGAACCCATTTATCAGGGCGATGATTTGGTTGGCCGCGTGACATCGGGTGGCTATGGCTGGCGCGTCGGCAAGTCGCTTGCGCTTGCGATGGTCCGGCCGGATTTGGCAGTACCGGGCGCGGAATTGGAAATCCTCATTTTAGGCGTTCGGCATAAAGCGACGATCATAACCGATTCACCCTTCGATCCTTACAACATGGCACTTAGGAGCTAAACCCGTGTCGCACTTCGCCCCGATCGCCAACTGGCTTGCCAATGACCGCAAAGGTCATACGCTACCGCGTGGCTTATATGTCAGTGATGAAGCGTTCGCATTCGATACGCAGGTCATGCTCAAATCGGTCTGGCTATATGCCTGCACCGTCGCCCATGTGAAAAATCCGGGTGATTATTTCCTGTTCGAACTGGCGGATAACTCCATCATCGTCGTGCGTGGGCGCGATAATGAGGTTCGGGCATTTTGGAATAGTTGTCGGCATCGCGGTGCAAAAGTCTGCCTTGAACAACGCGGTCGTACGCCACGTTTGATGTGTCCTTATCATCAATGGACCTATGGTCTTGATGGGCAATTATTGGCTGCGCGCAGCATGGCAGACGATTTCGACAAGGCAGACCATGGCTTGAGTCCAGTTGCGCTGGAAAATGTCGGTGGGCTGATATTCATCTGCCTAAGCGACAATCCGCCGCCGATAGATCGCGTGAAAGCTGACATTGTGAACCAGATCGCTGTCTATGACCTCGAAAATCTAAAGGTCGCGGTGCAGGATGATTATATCGAAGACGCCAATTGGAAGCTGGTTATGGAAAATAACCGCGAATGCTATCATTGCGACGCGGGCCACCCCGAACTGATCAGCGTGTTAGGAACAACAGGGTTCGGCAAGGACGCGCCTGCCGATGATTATCTGGAAGAAAAACGTGCAGAATGGCAGGCGTTAGGCATTGACCATGATTTAGTCGAGTTTCCCGATGGCTGGTGGCATCGCGTCGCGCGTTTGGCATTGGCAAACGGCGCTGTGACGCAATCGATTGATGGCAAGCTTGCGTGCCAAAAACTGATTGGGCCATTCAAGGCGCCGGAAACATCGAGCCTCTCGGTCTGGACTCAGCCCAATAGCTGGCACCATTTTTGTTGCGATCATGTGGTCACATTTTCGCTGACCCCGATTGGCCCCGACAAAACTCTGCTTCGGACAAGCTGGCTGGTACATGAGGATGCTGTTGAAGGGGTTGATTACGATCCTGATCATCTTGCCGCATTGTGGCGGGCTACGAATGTGCAAGATGGACATTTCTCTATGGTTAACCATCAAGGCATTGCGAATGACGGCTATGTACAAGGGCCCTATGCGGTCGAGGAAAAGCTGGTTGAGGATTTCAAAGATTTCTATGTGGACCGAGCCAAGGCGGCGTTGAAGGCGGAGACAAGATGACGACACTTCCCATATCAGGTTCGATAAAGATGACGGGCGATGGCTGGAAGCCGGGCAAGCGGTCTGGTGAGACCAACCTTTCGCTTATCGATGATCCGCGCGGGTACCGCACGATGCTGACGAAAATTGCCGCCGGCCCCTTGGGCGAGATGCACGCACATGACGAGATCGAGCAGATCTACGTCATTGAAGGTGATTTTTTTGATGATGATGCCAGCTATGGTGCAGGTGATTTCCTATTGCGTATGCCGGGCACGATGCATCGGGCAGGCAGCAAAAACGGATGTACGATGGTAATCGTTTACACCCCTCTGGTTGCAGGTGCCGCATGACCCGCTTCAGCGCGTTAAGCCTGTTTACGAAGGCGTTTGGTGGGCACCAAAATTGGCCTGAACAATGGCCCGATGCTGCGCCGAAGCCAGCTTATGACGCGATTATCGTCGGCGGCGGCGGGCATGGTCTGGGCGCGGCATATTATCTCGCCAAGAAATATGGGATCACCAACGTCGCCGTGCTTGAAAAGGGCTGGATCGGTGGCGGCAATACCGGACGGAATACGACGATCATCCGCTCCAACTATCTGTATGACGAAAGCGCGCATCTTTACGATCACGCGGTGAAATTGTGGGATGGCCTCAGTCAGGAGCTGAACTATAACATCATGTATTCCAAGCGCGGCGTCATGATGCTCGCGCACAATGTGCATGACGTACAAAGCCTTCAACGGCACATTAACGCCAACCGCCTCAACGGTGTTGATAATGAATGGCTGACGCCCGAACAGGCCAAGGCTTACTGCCCGCCGTTGAATATATCGCCGGATGCGCGGCACCCGGTCTTGGGCGCGGCGCTGCAACGGCGCGGCGGCACTGCGCGGCATGACTCGGTGGCCTGGGGCTATGCGCGTGCGGCGGCTGCTTTGGGCGTCGATATCATTCAGAACTGTGCCGTGACGGGTATTCGTCGCGGTGCCGATGGCGCCGTAGAGGGCGTGGAAACCACACGCGGTTATATAGGGGCAAAGCGTGTTGGCGTATCGGCTGCGGGTAACACGTCGGTTATCATGCAAATGGCCGGCCTCGACTTTCCGCTCGAAAGCTATCCTCTGCAGGCACTGGTGTCTGAACCGATCAAACCGACTTTCCCATGCGTCGTGATGTCGAACACGGTCCACGCCTATATGAGCCAGTCGGATAAGGGCGAGTTGGTGATTGGCGCGGGAACAGATCAATATGTCAGCTATTCGCAACGCGGTGCGCTGCACATTTTGGAACATACTCTGGCGGCCATTTGCGAGATTTTTCCGATTTACCGTCGGATGCGGATGTTGCGGACATGGGGCGGCATCGTCGATGTGACGCCCGATCGATCGCCGATTTTGGGTAAGACGCCGGTCAAGGGGCTTTACGTGAACTGTGGTTGGGGCACGGGCGGGTTTAAGGCCACGCCGGGGGCAGGGGATTTGTTGGCCTATACCATGGCAAAAGATCAACCGCATGATATCAACGCCCCGTTCAATCTCGACCGTTTCCGTAATGGCCGGTTGATTGACGAAGCGGCAGCAGCAGCAGTGGCGCATTGATATGATCCTGATCCACTGCCCATATTGTGACGAGAAGCGTCCCGAAATTGAATTTGCCAATGCAGGACAGGCGCATATCGCGCGGCCGCTCGACCCATCCGGTCAAAGCGACGCGGATTGGGAGACCTATCTGTTCATTCGCGCCAACCCGCGTGGGCGGCACCATGAACGCTGGCGGCATATCCATGGGTGCGGACGTTTCTTTAACGCGGTGCGCGATACAGTGACCGATAAATTTGAAACAACCTATAAAGCTGGGGAGCCGCGCCGATGAGTGGCTTTCGCCTTGAAACTGGCGGACGCATTGACCGCAGCCAGCCTGTTCGATTCGATTTCGACGGCAAGACCTATCAGGGCTTTGCGGGCGATAGTTTGGCGTCGGCTTTGCTCGCCAATAGTGTCATGCTGTTTGGCAGATCCTTCAAATATCACCGCCCGCGCGGGCTAGTTGCGGCGGGCAGCGAGGAACCAAATGCCCTGATTTCGGTCAATCGTGGACCAGGGCGATTTACCCCTAATTTGCGGGCGACGGGTGTTGAAATTCACGATGGACTCATTGCGACCAGTCAAAATCGCTGGCCATCCTTGGCGATGGACTTTGGTGCGATTAACGACCGGCTGGGCATGTTTTTTCCAGCAGGTTTTTACAACAAAACATTCATGTGGCCGCGTTCTTTTTGGGACAGAGTATACGAACCAGCCATTCGCAAAATGGCGGGACTTGGCGATGCGCCGACCACCGAAGATCCCGATGTTTATGCATCAACCTACGCCCATTGTGACCTTTTGATTATTGGTGCAGGGCCCGCCGGTATCGACGCCGCACTTGGCTTTATGGATACGAACAAGCGGATTGTCCTGATAGATGAGCAGGATGAATTGGGTGGCGGCGCTTTGGCTGACCCTGCCTTATGGCCATGGCTGGAGCGTAGCGTCAAAGCATTGGCTGATGCACCCAATGTTACAATCCTGACGCGCACGACAGCGTTCGGTTATTATCACGACAATTTCATTGGCGCGGTACAGCGGCTGACCGACCATCTTCCTGATGTAACGGATGCGCCGCGCGAGAAATTATGGCGCATCAGGGCAGGTGAAGTCGTGCTGGCGCAAGGTGCGATTGAACGACCTTTGGTTTTCGATGGCAATGACACGCCCGGCGTGATGCTGTCGTCCGCTGCAAAGGTTTATGCCAATCGTTACGGCGTAGCGGTGGGTAAAGCGCCAGCGTTAATGGCGTCGCACGATAGCGGCTGGCATGATGTATTTGCACTGGCCAAAACGGGCGTTGGCATTTCCGCCATTATCGATGTCCGCCAAAGCGTAGACAGCGCGTTGATGCATGAGGCGGACCGTTTGGGCATTCCAGTTTACTTGAACCACGGCGTGGTTGGCGTGAACGGCAGGCACGGCGTCAGTTCCGTCGACATTTGCGATTATGGCGATCAACAGGTTCGCCGGATTGATACTGATGCGCTGTTAATGGCGGGTGGCTGGACGCCAAGCGTGCATTTATGGTCGCACAGCAAGGGCAGCCTGAAATGGCGCGATGACCTGGGTGCGTATGTCCCAGATGTGCCAAATGAAAATGTGCACTGTGTTGGTGGATGTTCGGGTGATTGGGATTTTGGCACGGGCGCAATTATCGATATGTTGCCGACGCCTAAGGACCAGAGCCGTATAAAGGCATTTGTTGATTTTCAGAATGATGTGACGGCAAAGGACATCATGCTTGCGGTGCGTGAGGGCTTTCGTTCTATCGAGCATATCAAGCGGTACACCACCAACGGCATGGCGACCGACCAAGGTAAGACATCCAACCTCAACGGCTTGCAAATCGCTTCTTCTGCGCTGAATAAACCCGTTACCGATATTGGGCTGACGAGCTTTCGTCCGCCGTACACGCCGCAGACATTTGGGGCATTGGCCGGACATGCCAAAGGGGCTTTGTTCCAACCCACACGGACAACTAATATCGATGACTGGGCGCAAGCGCATGGCGCGGTATTTGAACTGGTCGCGCAATGGCGAAGGGCACGTTACTTCCCGCATCCAGGGGAAGATATGCATGCCGCCGTGAACCGTGAATGCGTTGCGGTGCGGTCGTCGGTCGGTATTTTTGATGCATCGACGCTTGGTAAGATTGAAGTTGTCGGTCCCGACGCCGCCGAATTCCTAAACCGCATGTATACCAATCCTTGGAAAGCGCTCGAGCCCGGACGGTGCCGTTACGGCCTGTTGTTGAAGGAAGATGGTTTCATCACCGACGACGGTGTGTCGGCACGGCTGGCACCAGATCGGTTCCACCTGACCACGACAACTGGCGGCGCGGCGCTCGTGCTGAATATGATGGAGGATTATCTCCAGACCGAATGGCCCGACCTTGACGTCTGGTTAACGAGCACGACCGAGCAATATGCGGTCATCGCCCTGCAAGGCCCCAATGCACGCAAGGTTCTTGAACCACTATTGGAGGGCATTGACCTGTCGGCAGAGGCCTTTCCACATATGGCGATCCGGGAGGGCAGAATATGCGGCATAGAAACGCGCTTGTTCCGCGTGAGCTTTACTGGAGAACTGGGCTTTGAGATCAACGTGCCGACGGCTTATGGACGGGCGGTATGGGAACAATTGATGGCGCAGGGCGCGCAATATGGCATCACGCCTTATGGTACCGAGGCGATGCATGTGTTGCGCGCCGAAAAAGGCTTCATCATTGTAGGGCAAGATACCGACGGCACGGTCACGCCTTTTGACGCTGGTCTCGATTGGGCCGTGGGCAAGAAAAAGCCTGACTTTGTTGGCAAACGATCCATGGCCCGCTCGGATATCGTCGCATTGGGCCGTAAGCAGTTGGTCGGCCTGCTGACCGACGACCCCAATCTTGTGTTAGAGGAAGGCGCGCAGATTGTTGCTGACCCCAAGCAACCTATCCCGATGACGATGATTGGCCATGTTACATCGTCCTATTGGAGCGAGACGCTTGGCCGTTCGATTGCGATGGCGCTGGTTGCTGGAGGACATGATATGACGGGCAATACGCTCCATATTCCGATGCCAGGCAAGACGCATACCGCCAAAGTCAGCGGCGTTGTTTTCTACGACCCAGAAGGAGCGCGGCTGCATGTCTGAGGCCCTTATTCGTCATGAGCCTGTGTCCGATGCCCCCTTTGTAGCGGAGGGTGTCCGTATCCGCCTTGCGCCGCCGATGCAGCGTCATGCGTTGCGGGCGCGCAACGCAGAGGATTTGGAAGGCTTGTTAAAGATCAAAATACCACGGAAAATCGGCGCATCTGAAGGCGGCATTATGTGCCTTGGTCCCGACGAATGGTATTTCCGCAGCGAAGTTGGCACGGCGATCCCGACAGGGGAAGGGCTGCCTGTGGCCATTACCGACATTAGCGAACGGTCCATATGCCTTATCGTCGAAGGGCCGCGCGCATCGGAAATTTTGATGGCGGGATGCCCGCTTGATCTTGACCAATTTGCCGTCGGTCAAGCGACGCGCACCATTTATGAAACGGTCGAAATCATCGTCATGCGTGCGGCAGAAGATCGCTTTCATGTCGAAGTTTGGCGCAGTTTTTCTGCATGGCTTTGGATGGCGATGACCATGGCGGCACGCCATTGACCGAGCGGCATCGCACCTTTGGGGGAGGGTTCAATGGCAGATTGGGATAAAGCAATAGATCTGGGCAATTACGGCCAGTCCAATCGCAATTGGGGCGGGATGCATATCAACCCCGCTGTCTTCTTGCCCACGGCGTTCATTTCCTTCGCGGTCATATTATTCAGCCTGATTGCGCCAAAAGCGTCGACGGACCTGTTCGCCGCTTTGCGCAGTGGTGCCGTTTCCCATTTCGACTGGTTCTTCATGACGTCGGGGAACCTGCTTTTGCTGTTTTGTGTTGTTGTGGCGGTGTCGCCGCTGGGTAAAATCCGCTTAGGCGGCAAAGGCGCCACGCCCGATTATTCGCGGCTGTCTTGGTTTGCGATGTTGTTTGGCGCTGGCATGGGCATCGGCCTTGTCTTTTATGGCGTTGGCGAACCGGTAACCCATTTCACCTCGGCCATGGCCGGCGGCCCTGCCGCGCCATTGGGAGGCGCCGTGGGTGATGCTGCTGCTGCACGCAGCATCGCAATGGCGGCGACTATCTTTGACTGGGCGCTGCACCCTTGGGCGATTTTCGCCGCAACTGGCCTGGCGCTCGCTTTATTCAACTTTAACTTCAACATGCCATTGTCCATGCGGTCTGCATTCTACCCCTTGTTCGGCAAGGCTGTTTGGGGCCGCACAGGAGATGTTTTGGAGGTCTTGGCAGTCCTCGCTACAATCTTTGGGCTGGCGACGTCTCTTGGCCTTGGCGCGCAACAAGCAATGGCAGGGATTGCCTATCTATATGACGTGACAAGCTCGTCTCTGACGATATTGGCGCTGATCCTCGTAATGGCTGGTATCACCTTTCTGTCGATCCGGGGCGGCATTGATCGTGGCATCCGGATTTTGAGCGAAGTGAACATGTGGGTCGCCTTTGCGTTGTTGATCTTTGTTTTGACCACGGGCTCCACGCTGCAACTGCTTAGCGACCTTGCCAGCAACATTTACAACTATCTCAAACTGCTCCCGGCCTTATCCAACCCCGTTGGGCGCACGGACACGGGTTTTTACAACGATTGGTCGGTCTATTATTGGGCATGGTGGATGAGCTGGGCCCCCTTTGTCGGCATGTTTATGGCGCGTATTTCATTGGGCCGCACGGTGCGTGAATTTATTGCCGGGGCTATGATTTCGCCAAGCTTGCTTGGCATATTGTGGCTTACTATTTTTGGTGATGCCAGCATCGCGCAGATCGTTGCTGGCAATGGTGCGGACTTGGCTAAAGCATCGCTCGACACGCAATTATTTGTGCTGCTGGGCGCGTTACCTTGGGCGCAGTTCACGTCCTTTGTGGCGATTGCTCTCATCCTAATCTTTTTCGTGACAGGTTGGGATTCGGGTACTTTGGTCATCGATACGATGACAGCGGGTGGACGCACCGATACGCTGCTGCGGCAAAAGACAATTTGGTTAGTCGCGGTTGGCGGTATCGGCGTCCTTCTCCTCCTCAATGGCGGTCTGACCTCGCTGCAGGCAGGGGCCATCGCAACGGGATTGCCCTTGGCCTTCATCTTGCTGGGCATGTGCGTTGGCACGTTAAAAGGGTTGCTGGCTTTGCATCGGCGTCCGGTTAGTGCGGATGACTCGGTATAGTGATGCAAGCATGCAACGCTGCTAAAGCATAATCCGTCTATGTCGAAAATGCATGGCATTATTACGTAAAGTCTCGAATAGCCATTAGCGCAGGTAATATTAGCCGACGCTATGCCTGAGCGCTTGAAGGGGCTGTTGTATGAAATTGCCACAGGAATTCGATCTGCACGCATTGGAAGTGTTCATCATGACCGTTGAACTTGGCGGCATGTCGCAATGCGCCGCG
>Ga0209550_10004959_pt1 | contig 12558 bp, 10 predicted proteins | sample LauGreSuBDMM15SN_2_FD_187567 | JGI IMG/M metagenome (GOLD analysis project Ga0209550, IMG submission 187567) | Freshwater lake microbial communities from Lake Michigan, USA - Su13.BD.MM15.SN (SPAdes) (version 5) | ecosystem: Environmental > Aquatic > Freshwater > Lake | place: Lake Michigan... | reverse complement strand
CCATTGGAACAACGGAACGCCGGGCGGGACGCGCGGACGCCGTGCGGGCTGCGGCCTGGCGACACTCAGTCTCCACACTCCCGCGAAAACGATCTCCGATACTACGACTCTAGCCTGCTTGCTGCCTCGTACCCCAACTATATCGACCCTATTAGCTTACACATAAGCAGTCTCTCGCGAGACCGGCGCCGAGGCTTGTGCGGACCGACTCCAGGCCTGTTCGAGCGCCGAGGCCTGTGCGGTCCTGCGGAGCTCGCGGCAGAGGGTGGCTGCGGGGAGGCAGCACGATCGCGTCGCGGGCCCGACTCAATAGCGCCGGCTGCCCAAATCAGGTCCATCACAGTCACCACACGTGGAGTGGTCCTCATTCTTGCAGCCCGCAGCAAGCGTGGTCTGGAAGTCGTATTGATGAAGCCACATGTTCGCAGCGAGCTTGCTACCCGTAACCACAGTTAGTGCTTCGTGGGTTGTGCGGTAGTCGGACACGCGCTTCGTGGCGCTCGGGTCCTCGTCAAAGACCGAGGGCCACATAAGCGCCCGACCGGGCTTGGGATCGACAGTGAGATTCAAATGGTTGAAGCGCGTGCCCCCACCCTCCTCGACGTAGTTCAGGTACAAGAAGAAAGTGAATAGCCGGGGCCCCCAAGGCGACTGCGGGTGCGCGTTCTGGTCGTGGTGCTGCCGGTAAAAGTCGCCCGGATCGTAGTGCAGCACCTGCACGTGCTCCGAATTCTGCAGCGGGACGCCCGTAACGTTGGCGACGCGATTCTTGATCGAACGGATCGTGGGATCGGCCTCGCAGAACGGCACGTTGCACCATGAAGTCTTTGAGGTGCGTACGGGACTGATGCCATCACCGGCAAGGGATCTCTCGAAATGGTGACCACCCTTTTCGATCATCGCGCGTATCTCATGCTCGGCCAGGAAGTCCTCAATCGTCACGATCCAAGGACCCTTTGGAGGGCGCGAATGTACGATCACCTCGTGGGTTGGCTCCATCAGAGCAAGAAGCCTCACAAACGTGGCGTCGATGCCACCGCTGCGGAGGAGCGGCTGAGTTTCCAGAGTTCGATGGCATATGCGTCTGCGCTTGGCGATGTCGGAGCACGAGTCGCACGATGCGGGGCAGCTGTTGCGCATGTACACCGGGTTCGCTGAGCACTCTCCAGATGCTGCCCACTGCTTGCACGAGTCGTGTTCGTCCTTGCAAGGAGGATCTGTCTCCAACTTCTCCGTGTGAAACGGCAACAGCTTCCGCTCCACGCGCGCCAGCAAGCTATCGGCATCGAACCTTCGTGTCAGGCCAAGATTATGAACCATCGACTCATTGAGTGCGAGGCGGCTCGCCAAGGATGGCTGCTGCTGCTGCTGCTCCTGCTGCTCCTGCCCCTGACGACGCGCTAGCTTGCGGCGTGCACTTGTCGCCGCTGTGTGTACAAGCTCAGGCGCGGTCGTATATAGCAAAACCGTAAATAGCAAAAAGAAGACGGCAGCTAGCACGCCAATCGCGAGGAGCTTCAAGGGGCGCCGCATAGATCCTCTCTGAGAGCGTCCCTGTTAATGTTCACACTTGGATAGAGAGAGGTCGTGTGAATCGTGAAGATCAACGGGACGCCGTTACGAAACACCTGGATAGAGAGAAAATTGAGCTCCCCACGCGCGGGCCCCTTGTTCACAAATCGCGCGGTTTGCCTTCTGTGTCTGTCGGGACCTCGTCGCGTTGCGACGCCTATGTCGCCCAGCTGCAGCAAGATGTTGCGCGATGGTGACCCACTAGTATTGACCTACCTGACGAATCCGAAAAGGGACTGGTACCTTGGCATTACTGCCGCTTTGAATCGCGTGCCACTCGTGCTCGTGGGCGAAGGCTACTCGTGGGTGAGCGGCATTGGGCAGACTCAAAAGCTTGAACGATCCGGGAAGGCTATCGAATTTTTGCGCGCATTGGTTCCGGGGTCGCCCGTCGTGTTTGCGGACGGTCTTGACACAGTCATCGCCAATCCTCTCACCAGCGAGTCGGCCAAGACACTAAGCTCGCTGGTGAAACGAGATACGATGATGTTTGCTGCTGAATGCTCATCCTTCCCCAAGTGCTACATTCCAGAGTATGCTGCGATTGAAGCCCATCAGCGCTGCCGAGGGCGTTCGAGCACGTGCTTCCTCAACGCAGGCCTGTATGGGGGTAGCAGCTCGGCGCTGCTTCGGTTTCTCCCGCTGGCAGGCAGCCTTGCGAAGCAGCTCCACGGCTCCGAGCGCAACGAAGATCAAGCCGCATCGCATCGCTTTATGATTGGCAACGCGCTCAACGCTACCCTGGGCGTAGACGAACAGAGCAGCGTCTTTCTTACGCTGCGTGGCTGCCGCGGCCGTAAAGACAAGGAATTTCGTGTCGGCGACAGGCGCTTCTTCTCGTGCTTTTATGAGAGCCACGAGCCCCTGCAGTGGCTGTCGCGAGTCGGCACGAGCGTGCGCTACGCTGTGCCTCGCGGCGTGGAGCAGCATCCGTTGGTGGCGCATGCAAATGGATTCCACCAGCGGCTGACGTGGGCTGTGCCTTGCCTTGAGGGCAAGCCGTGTCCCAAGTGGACGCGCTCATACACTGGCAAGCCCATAGCCGGCGGTGGGGTCACAGATTTGCTGATGCAAAAACCGGAGTTGCTTCGTTACTCGATCATGCTAATCAACTCACGCTATGAGAACGAGACCTGCACAACGGCACCCCTTGGGCGCGTGCTCGAGCGGGCTCGGGAAATGACCTTTGCCAAAGGAACGGTCAAACTGCCAAAATGGGATGATGATGATGATGATGCATGATCCCGCCGAGCCCCCGTTGTTTGAGCCGACGCCGCACGAGCGAAGGCGCCCCGGTGCACAAATGAAACGTATCACACGACGCATGAGAGCACGACTACTACGAGCCTCGCGTGTTCTCTGCGACTCTGCCTCTAGCTCGGGCCCGCGATAGGTACGGGCAACGGCGTGTTCGCCACGCCAGATCCCACCGAGCGTCTGTTCGCAGACATGATCCATCCTACAAGCTACATATCATTTTCGCCGGCCGCGACGCGAGAATTTATTCACAAGCATTTGAAGCATCACACCAAACGACTCCGCAGTCCGCACTCGCGCGAACGCTCCGTACGGAAACGAAGTCGGAAATGGAACCGGAAGAGCTCACATATCGACGGCGGGCGCAGGCTCCACCACCGCCGGAGGATCAGGTGGCGCATTTTTCTCGGTTTGTCTCTCGACACCTTTGTTCGGATCCTCTGGCGGTGGCGGCTTCATGATTTCGGGCTCCTCGTAGTCGGCCGGTGGCGGTGGCAGCGTGGCCTCAAGGTACGACTCGACAACGCCCACGAGCTTATCAATCTCGGCTTGCTGCGCACGCTTCTCGGCTGGGAGCGCCTCCCATCGGAGCTTCGTGCACGTGAGCTCCGAAATCGCCTTCATGTGCGCGGCCCGCCGCTCCTCCACGCGCGTGTTCGACATCCAGCGTGAGACGGACGTGGAGACCGAGACGGAGATCGCCATGTAGCGCGCGTAGCCCAACGTAGAGATGATGGTTCCGATTGCAGAGGCGAAGAACAGGGCCAGCCGACCCGCGAGGGAGTAGTAGAAGTACGATCTCGATTCACCTGTCGACGCTTGGATCTGTGGTACGACGCGCACGTTGATGTACTCGTCTCCATTCAGCGCGTCTGCGTCCGAGGTGCCCTTGCGGCCGACCAACGGGATGTCCTGACCAGCCCCGTCGTGGTTGAATTTGACCTGCCAAATTTGGCAGGGAGCGTGGTCGAGGAGCCGTTGGATGAACTGGCAAGGGGGCAGGTAGCGCAGCGCGCTCGCAGCAGCGGGACGCAGGCGCGAAGGGTGTGGTCGATTTTAGGTCCTAATTAGGGTCGATCCCGCCTCCGTGTTTCACCTGCGCTAGGGACTTGGCAAGCTCGGTCTGAATGTGGTTGAGCTGCTCCGAGAAGAGCGTCGAGCGCGCCGTCGCGAGATCCAAATGAGGGTACCTCGTGATGAGAATGTGGTCGGCGAACCCTTGCGCGCGCACCTTGTAGCGATACAAGTGTGACTCGACGAGGCCCGCCGCGCGCTCGCACGCTTCCTTCGCCCGCTTCGTGCCCATCCAAGCTGGGCAGGCAGGCACAGAGCGCACAGGTCAGCCCACAGGGCAGAGGGGGGGGCGAGGAGGGCAGAGTGGGGGGACCCGAGGAGGGCAGATCGAGTGCGGCCGAGGAGTTACCTTCGACTTGGTCCACGACGAGCATCAGAGCGGGTAGAATAATCGACGCGTAGTACAGCACCTCGTAGAACGTGCCCCCAATCTCGATGCCTTGATCCGGCCCTGCTGTGGCATTCTGCTCCGGACACTGCGCGTCGGCGGCCGCGGAGCTGCTGTCTGGGAGAAGCACTGCGACCACAGTGGAGATGAAGCCCAGGATGATGGAGGTGTTCGTCATGACGAGGCGAGGCCAGGCGTAGTTACGTTGGGCAGCTTTGTAGGCCGCGTACTGGCTGTTCGCGAGCCGGATGATCTTGTCTCCGGTGAGCAAGTTCTCGCAAAGCCGCTGAAGCGCGGACGACTCGTTGCTCATCGGATGCAGCGTGAGTTCGCCCTCACTAAGCACCTGCCGCATACAGTCGATGTGCTCGACTTGTGGCGGCTTGCATGCCGCCCGCTGCAGCCTTATCCTCGCCGTCCTCAGCTCGAACCTCTCCTGGCCTCGTCTCGGCCACGCGTCGGCCCACATGTCGGCGACGCGGCCCGAGCCTTGCAGGCAGATGAGTTGGACAGAATGCTCGGCGGTGCTCACGGCCCTCATCTGCGTGAGCGTCCCGTAGCCCCCGGAGGCGACGGCGAGAATGCAAGGCCGCGGGTTCTCTGAGCAGTAACGACCAGTCTTAAGACCAAATGCGGTGGCATTCGGCGTCCCTGTCGCCGTCGCCGTCGGATCCTTCGACGGCTCGTTGGGCCACCTGCGAGCGATCTCCTCCTTGCCTTGCGCGTGCGTGATCGCGGCGAGGAGGTTGCAGGACGTCGTGGGGCTGAAGCCACTGGAGATGGGGATGAGGACGAGGACGCGCGAAGGGTACAACTGTCGCCAGGCTTTCAAGGTGGCCTCATCTTCGAGGCGTGTCTCCTTCGGGTAGGGCACGACCAACGCGAGCTCTTTTAGGTCCTGCGTCACCTTCCGGAGCATCATGAACGCGGGCTCGTATTTGAAGAGCTCGTTCAGCTTTTTGAGCGTCCCCGGGGTGCATGTCGCATCGGGGTGCACCGTATCCTCCACGTTATCGACGATTCCGCTGAGATGCTTTCTGGCCTTTGACACACCCGGATAGCCGAAGTAGTCGGTGCAGAAAAAGGCGCCGCCGCCGTGATCGCCATCGGATTTCTGAAGCGCTCTCACCATCGCGGCCAACGCGTCCGAGACCTGCGCATGCAGGAGCTCCTTCTCAGGTAGAAGCGCGCCCGTCTTCGCATCGCCCGCTCTGAGGAAGGCTTGCTCCCCCTCTGGATCAGGTGTGGGTTCACCTCCAGAGCCGCACTTGGTGATCTCGGCGCAATACGGGGCGTCCCATACGGTTTTCTGCGTGTGCGGCGCGCATTTTGTGCTCGTCTCGTCCAAGAACTTCACCAAGGCTTTGGCTTCATGGGGCATAGTCTCGCCGACAACCCGGCTGGACTTGTCGTAAATGTGTGCAAGTGCCGTGCTCACGCCTATCAAGGAACCACCGACGACGCCCATACCGGCACGGCGATCGAAGCCGTACTTCGTGTAGAAGGGTTGCGTACCAAGCCACTCGAGGTACTCGTGAAATGCGAGATTTCCTGCAACCGGCTCGGTAATCAGACACGGATCCGTCCTCGGATCTTCAGAGGAGGTTGGGTGTATTCTGCTCGGATTTCTTCGCTTCGCCGACACCATGCTCGCGGCACGGGCCTGGACGCAGACGTTGGTGACAGCGCCGCCGATTCACAAGGGCTCTTGCAACGTCGCGGATCAGGCGGTGCCGAGCGGGATTAGGGAGGGCAGTTGCAGCGATTCGGGGGCCGCCGGCCGCTCCCATTCTCGGTCAAGTTTCTCGAAAGGCCCGACTTTAAGAAGTCCGTAAGGCACCCAACTCTTTTCCCTGACGCCTCTCCCTGATTATATTCATAGAAGCTCAGCTCGCTTTACGATTTTCTCTCTGCCCCTGCGTGGAAAGACGCATGCCGGTGACTCGCTCGCGATCACGCTCACCGCGACCGTCGGCGGCCAATAAATCTGCGCGCTCCGCTCCCAACACCGCGCCGGCTGCATTGCAACGCGTTCCAACAGCAGGTACACGGAAACGCTCCCATAAACAGCTTCCGCCACATCGCGATGCAGCAGAGCCCGAGGTGACCATGAGAGACTCCGCCACCAGCACCGATGATGCTGCAGGCAGGGCCGAGGCGCCAGCGGCCGCGACGCTAAAGTGCGATACGCCGCCCTCCTCGATGCTCCGTGCACCCGCTTCGAGCGCCAACGGGCATCGCCTCGCGCAGTGTGTGCTTGTTGTGCTTGTTGTGCTGCTGGCATTCCTTGTGCCGCTGGCTGTGGCCAAGGAGCTCAATGCAAGCGATGTCGACGGCGGCGCGCGCGTGGCAGCGCCCGTGCTTTCAGCAAGAGGCGCGCTCGTTCGCAGCCTCGCTGCGCTGCGCACCGCCGCGTCTCGAGTTTCGTCAGCTATCGCGTCTCGAGCCGGCGTGCTCGTGCCGGCTGTGCTCATGGCGGTGGCCGCCGCCATCGCCCAAGTCGGCTCGACTGTGCGCCTACCCGGATGGGCGCAGTGGGTCGTGGGCGGTACCTTACTCACCGCGGCATGCGCGCTGGCCTGGCGCGAAGCGGATGTGCAGCTCGGAGGTGGACGTGGACGCGGCGGCAGCATAGAGCCCGACACGGCCGCGGATGAGCGGCAGCTTGGGCTCTTTGAAGCGGAGCTGCATGCAATGCTTGCGCCCGCAGGGTCGGCCGCAGCGGCCACGGCGGCGCCATTTGTGTCGTGGGCGAGGTCGTGGCTGCGAGCGGCAGGCGCGGCGGGGGTGGGCGGCGGCGCTGCACACATGCTTGTCGTCTTTGGCGAGTCCGGAGGCAAGCGGGCGAATTTCGTCATCGAGCTCGCCGCTCGACTGCTCGTGAGCAGCCCGTCACGGCGCCTCGACATCGACGCGTCCCGGGACTGCAACAGCACTGTCGACGGTGGCTGCAACGCGCGCGTTCAGGCCCACTTGGTGATGGCGAGCCGCGATCGCGAGCGCGCGTTGGTCATCATGCGCCACGTCGAGACTTGTACCACCGACCAGCTCTACGACGACGTGCTCAGCGTCATCGAGAGGCTCCTCGACGAGACTCCGGCGGTTTTGCCCACGGCGAACGGTGACGTACGCAAGGCGCTCGCGAGCTTCATCTTGTTCGCGCCGTGCTTGACCCGCGACGAGTGTGTACGACGAGAGAGTGAAGGAATCGCCCCGAGTGGCGCGCTCGAGGCGCTCTGGCCGCACGCGGGCTACTCCAAGGCGGTGCAGATTGCACGGCGTGCGTTCATCAACCGGCTTGGCACGGCATTGACGGTTGTGTGCGAATGAGACGGTGGGGCCAGAGGCTCCGAAAGACAATCATCTGCTGATCTGCCTTCGCACCGTGTGGCGCACGGATCGTGACGGACGGACGGAGGCGCCGGCGCCGCGGCGACGGGCCTTTGGCAGGGGTTGCGCTGCTGCTGGACCATGCTCCCCCGCGACGTGCGAACTGCGAAGCGGAACGCGTTCTCGTGTATGGCTGTCCGTTCGGATCACATTTATACCGGCAATACCGCGTCGTCAGCAGTCCGGGACGCATGTAACGATACTTAGCGCCACCCGTGGTCTGGTGAAATCCAAATTCCGGTCGCCGTATGAATGTTGAAGAATACACGACGACGTCACCGCGAATTCATCATGGTGAACGCTTTCCGGACGGCGACCCCGGCCGCGATTCTATCGTCCGGTCGCCCCCACCGAGGGCAAGGCTAAGACTACGGTGGGGTGGCGGACTCGCGCTATACCGCGGTAAGTATTGCTCCTAGTGAGTGCTCTTGGACCTAAGAATTGAAGTCGAGATGGTGTGTCCCGCCGTGCGCACACTGCTGGCTGAGCGCTCCTTGTCATGAAACGGGGGCCGGCGGCGGCATGGTCGGCGCTGTTGGTAGTGGCGGCTTTGGAGGGGGTGGCGGCTTGGGCACGGGCGGCTTGGCGAGCGCCTTTTTCAGGTTCGCAGGCGGCAGGGGCTCCTTCTTCTTCTTTCCCGTCGGTGCCTTGGCGGCTGCCTTGTTGACCATCGCTTGCAAGAGTACCTGCTGCGCGCTGCTGGGCTGCACCTGCAGCGCCTTTGGATTCGGTGGCAACTGCTGGCTCTTGTGGTCACCGCCATCCCAAGGTGGCTTGCTCACTGTGTGCGTGGGCCTCGCGCGCTTGCCCTTGGTCGGGGTAGCCACTATAGCGCCGCTACCTCTCAGATCGAACCCATTGATGAATGCAGGGCGCTCGCGGTGGCCGATCCGGGGCGGTTTGGGTGGCAGGGGCGCAGCGGCTCCAAGTGCCGCTGGATCGATCGAGGCCTGCTGCGCAAGATTCCAAATGATTTCGTCTTTTCTACTTAGCTGCTGTAGTAGAGACGCGTGCTCCTCGGCCCACGCACGCTCGACCGCGAGCAGTTCCTTGCGCAGCACCTCGTTGGCAATCTGTGCGGCCCGCAGTGCAACTTGGTAGCCGCCCGCTGAAGGCGTGTCACTGTCATAGCCAGAGCGGGAGTCCATAGATGTGTTCGTGGCCGCGGGTGTGTTCCAGCCGGTCGCCGCACCGTAGTAGTGCATGCCCAGGGAGACGAGAGTGCTGAGGCGGACGGGCCCGGCCCTGGCTTTGTAGACGGTTTCACGCACGCTGCCACGAAGTTTTACATTCCGCAAAGAAAGTTGGAAGTTGCCTTGATACAGCTCTATCGAGTATCGACTAGAAGTCGTCTATCCCCTATCCCATCCGGGGGAGGCCCCACTCTGCGAACGCGCGGAACCACGGCGGCTCGGGGACATCGAAGGTCATCTCCAATGAGATCTCCAAGTGGCGCTCCCGATGCTTCTGGTCCTCAGGTCCGAGCCACATCGGCGTGGGCGGCAGGTGCGACGAGCTCTGCTCAGGATTGTAGAGCAGCCCGGGCAGCGCATAGCGCGCGAGGCACGGCACGGCAGCGACCACGTCCGAGTCGAGGCAGAAGCGCAGGTGGTTCGTGTACGGGTTGGCACGCGTCAGAGGATCGTTCACGAGCGCCACGGGCAAGCCGCCGTGATCACGCGTCTGCAACTTGCCTGATGCAGCCTCCAGCGAGAGCAGACCGAAGCCAACCGAAGCGACCGGATCGTTCTCATTGTAGACGCGCAGTCCTCCGTAGGGGCGCACAAGCCGCCGCTGCGTGAGGACGAACTCGTGGTCACCCACCACGGGGCAGCCAAATGTGATCAGCACCGGACCCTCGGCAGGGCACGGCACGTCTTCCGGCACGCTGCCGGCGTTGCTGGCGCTGCTGGCGCCGCTGGCGCCGCTGCTGCCGCTGCCACCGCCGCCGCCGCCGCCGCCGCTGCTGCCGCCACCACTGCTACTGGGCTCGCCTTCGCTCCCGCTCGCAAACAGCGCACGCAGGGTGCCATCGATAAATGCCGCCGCCGGACTAGTCGAGGGGCGTTTGGCCCGTTGCATCTGTGCCTCACGAGCCAGCTGTGTCGCAGCGAGCGTGGCGAGTGCGCCCCCCATCGAATGGCCGACCACCAACGTTTGCGTGCAGCGCGACGAGCTCAGCAACGCCCACAAGCTCAGTTTCTCATGCGTGGGCCACCTCCATGCGGTGCTGACGGCGTCGGGCAGGCAGTCCGGGAGCATGCACGCTCGCATCTCGCACACCAGCGGAGCGAGATAGGCGGACCAGCCCGAATGCACCAGTCCGACCTGCGCCACTTCGTCGTTCACGACAGCAGCTGGCTGCAGGTTGGCAACCCAATCGGAGAGGAACGGAGCGGACGGCGAGGATAGGGTTGAGCCCTTGAAACTAAGCACTGCGTGCATCTCCTTTGATCCGGCCGCGCAGAAAAGATAGGCGACCGCGTGTGCGCCGTTGGCAGACCGGAACTGCAGCTCGACCCCGTGAGGGGATGCACCAGGTGCGTGCAGCGCCAGACCCGTCCCAGATGTCGGCGCATGGCGGCGGTATGCCAAGCAGGTGAAGCGAAGGCAGAGGTCAAGCAGGGGCGTGACGTCAACTCTCTCACTCGGCTGCGCCTGCGCGATCTCATCCACACATCTGCTCAGGGAGTGCACCTCGACGATGCTTGGCACAGGCACGCCGTGGTAGGGAATCTGAACCTCGATGCGCTTGCCGTGCGTGGCACGCGCGATTAACGTCGGCGGCATCAATGGGTTCGCAAGGACGGCAACCAGCAGCCGTGAAGAAAGAGTGGTTCATGAAAGAGCGGTTGATGAATCTTCATTCGATGCAATCCCTCTTCTTTCTTTCGAAGAGCCAGAAGCGTGACAGCTCAGGGGTGCACATTTCGGAAAGAAACGGTTTCAGAAAGTTTCAGAAGCAAACGGTTTCAGAAAGTTTCATGGTGCCTGTGGTCGGAAGCGCACGAGTGCACTTCTGGAATGGAGAGTCGAGTCTCCATCGGCGGCAACGTCTATCAGCCAGCCGACGATACGAGCAAGGGAGAGTTTGCGAGCGGTTCCCGCACCATCGAGGATTTGTCACGCCGCCTCATCGAACAAGCCAGAGACTGTGCCGATGCTTACGTGACGGACTATGAAGGTGTGAAGAGACTGCTCGACACGCACGAGGGGCGCAGGCGAACAGCACGGCGCGCCGAACAGGAGGAACGACGCGCCAAGGCGAACATGCAGCGCCGTCAGCTCAAAGGAGCCAACATATTCATCCAGCGTCCGCAGCGCCCCTGGCACGCCACCAACTCACCAGGTGGCAGCATCGACTTTGCCGGGGGCATACCCTCGCTGCCGCCGATCGGGCACGTTCCCTGGACGGCGGCAGCGAAGCGCGATGAAGAACGCGGCACGCCGCTTGGCGCCTTCAAGGAGGCTCTCGCAAGTAACCTGAGGCGAGTCAGCGAACTCTTCCATAAATGGGAGGTCAGTCTCGATGAGCGCATCGACCTCCACGAGCTACGCGATGCTGTCGGCGTGCTGAACCTCGCTCGTAGTCCGGCATGGGATGAGGATTGCGTTTCGAAGTTGTATGCGCAGCTCGACGGCGACAACTCGGGCTACATAGAGTTTGCGCGCCTGCACGACCTTCTCAAGCGCTATCAGCCGCCCGAACTTGCCGCTCTAAAGCGAGATCCACTGCGGCGCGGCTCAAGCTTGATCTCGCTGCAGCCGCCTGTTGCGAAGTTGCCACCGATGGGCCCTGCGCGCCCCGAGATCGCCGTGACAAACCTCGAGCGCCAACTCATCGCCAACCAGAGCCGCGTCATCGAGCGCTTCCGCCGTATGGACTCTGATGCGATCACGGCGACCGAGCTCCGGCGTGCACTGAGCTCGCTGTGCATCCACGCCGACGCCAAGACCACCGAGAAGCTCTTTAAGCTGCTCCTCGACGTCGAGGGCGCGGGTAGCATCACGCTCGATGAGCTCAGCCAGATTCTCGTAAGGCGAGTCTCCTCGAAGGGCTCTTTGAAGGGTACCGGTAAGTGGCATGCATCATTGGCATGCATCATTGGCAGGGCCCTACCCGTTGGCCCCGCCTTCGGCGCACACGCACGCTCATCTCGCCTCGTCGGCGCCTGGTGCGTCTTCTGCTGACGCCCACTCAACCGCGTGTGCCGTGCATTCGCTTCCGCAGGCGACGCCAAGCAGACGACGCTCAACACGACGCTCAGCACGGCGCTCCCTGCCGTGGCTCGCAATCTTGGGGGCATGGGGCACTCAGCATCCGAACCGCTCTTGTCGCGAGCCGTGCATGAGGATGGCCTCGCGGCTCAAGGCTTTGGCGAGCGCAGTCACAGCAGGGCTCGGGCGTCGCAGGCGTGATAAAGCAGGGCTAGGGCATCGCCACTCGAGAGCATCTCGAGGTCTCTTGCTTGGATGTAATGCGGTGCTGGTGCCCGACCGTGTCGGCCGTTGTGAGGTGCCGGAGACGTATCGAGAGAGCGGATTCGGGCCTCCACAAACCAAATTGGTATCGACTATCGTCACGCGTAGCCACATGCAACGTTTTGCGGACGGGTTGGGTGGGCGCGCCTCAGATGTGGCTTGGAATCAGAGCGCGTGCGGCGCGGGTACCACGACGAAGCAACTCATCTCGACCGCTATATTTTACGGAGCTATATTTGTATTCGTATTTGGTATTAATGATGGCGTTTCGTAATCTATTGCGCGTGGACGCGCGGTCTTAACGGAATAACCCGCGCGGTCGCAGGACGCAGCTCGGACGCAGCACGGCGACCCGGACCCGCCGCCACGGTTGCCGGCAACGAATACGAAGGTCC
>Ga0209550_10004956_pt1 | contig 12564 bp, 14 predicted proteins | sample LauGreSuBDMM15SN_2_FD_187567 | JGI IMG/M metagenome (GOLD analysis project Ga0209550, IMG submission 187567) | Freshwater lake microbial communities from Lake Michigan, USA - Su13.BD.MM15.SN (SPAdes) (version 5) | ecosystem: Environmental > Aquatic > Freshwater > Lake | place: Lake Michigan... | reverse complement strand
CGCCAACCCCAGCACGGGTGAGGTGAGCCTCACCAGCGGTACTTTGGCCAATACCGATGCCTTGGGCACGGCCAGCGTCAGTTCCACAGCGACCACCACCACCGCCGCCGGACAAACTGCCGCGCTCACACCCAGAGGCCAAGCATTTACCACTGGGTCGCCCACCAACTACATGGTGACCTATGCCGATGGGGTTCTGCGCATTGAACCGCAACCCATTCAAAACACACCTGTGGTGCTAATTGCACCGGTTGTGACCCCAACTGTCTCAGCAGTTGTCAAGCCACCCGCTGAGACCACGGCCATTGCAAAACCAGCGGCCGCAGCCCCTGCAGAAGCTGCGGCACCTGCGGCAGCACCAGCCGCTGCAGTTGCAACTGCCGCTGAGGCTACGCCTGCTGCAGCCGCGGCTGCCAGCCCTGCCACGGCATCTGCTGCGGCAGCTGCACCTGAAGGGGGCGGTGCTGCAGCCAGCACATCCAGCGACACTGAATCGACCACCGGCACTGCCCCTGCGACCACTGCCGCTTCGTCCAGCTCCACGACAACCACCGCATCTTCTTCAAGTTCTGGGGGTGCCACCGCTGCTGCGGCCCCATCCGGTGGTGCCAGCGCGGCTGCGCCCAGTGCTGGGGCGGCTGGCGGTACCGCTGCAACTGCCCCGTCCGGTTCGGCCGCGGGTTCATCCTCGTCAACCGCCTCGGCACCCACAACGGCGACGGCCAAGCCAGTTGCCGCTGCGCCAGCAGCCACTGCGGCCCCCAAAGCGGCTCCTGCGGTTGCAGCCAAAGCCGCCGCAGCCCCCTCGGCCGCCAAATCAGCCAGCGCGGCCTCCAAAACGGCCGACGCCAAAGCGCCTGGTGCCAAAGCCAGTGGCAGCCCCACTGCCACGCCCAAGGCAGCCGCTGCGAATGCGGCGGCTGCCGCAGCCAGAAGCCAAGCCGCTGCAGCGGCCAATGCGGCCCGAACGGCAGCCATGGTCAGCACTGGCATGATCCGTCCAGGTATGGGAAGCCCCGGCATGGGAAGCCCTGGCATGGGAGGTGCCGTCTTGGCCAACCCGAATCGACCCATGGCCGTCACCCGGCCGCTCGCGACAGAACGAGAAAACGCAGACCTGTTGGCCCGGTTGCGCAAAGAGGCCATGGAAAAACCTTTTGACCCCAGCACCGTGCGCGTGACCAAGCATGATGCCAAGCCCATGCCCGTTGTGGACAAAGTGCTGGAAAAGGAAATGTTGGCCCCCTATGACCCTGCCAATGCGGTAGTGGTGACCGCCATGACCCCACAAGAGGAGTTGAAAGAATCCTTTGAATCGACGCCTTCACCACGCAGACCGGTGCAATTGGATCCCCGCCGATCCAAAGCATCGACCAACTATTACGAGAGCATGGAATCGGTGAATCTGATGTCCATGTTGACCCTGTTCTTTATGCCCTGAGAAATGTATTGGAATCACCATGGAATGGCTTTATAAGCTTGAGATTTACCAAATTATTTTCACCTTGGCGGGCGGCGGATTGTTGGTGACCGCTGTTATTCCTGCCTTGATCCGTTGGAAATTCAAACTCGACCCCAGCGAGTCGTTTGGCAAGGGGGCTGATGATGCCTTCAAGTTGATCATCTCCATCACCTTGCTGCTCACGGCATTCAGTTTGGTGCGGGTCCAAGGCGATCACCGCAATGCCGAAGATTTGGTGTCCCGTGAAGCCGCATTGGTCTTCAAACTCAACCGCGCCTTGCATGGATATGGTGGCCAAGAAGCGGCAGAGTTGCGTGTTGATTTGCTGGCCTATGCCAAAGCCATCGTCGAAGACGAATGGCCGCTGCTCGAGACCCAGCAACGCAGCGAGGTGGCCTCGGTGTTATTGGCTGACATGACCAAAGGCATCCGCATGCTCGACCCCAAAAACATGGTGCAGCAAATTGCCCGCGGCGAGGTGATCAGCACCATCTCGCAGTTGTCAGACATTCGGGAAGCGCGCATGGCCACCACCCAATTGGGATTGCCCAGTTATTTGCGCAACAGCTTGCTGTTTGCCATTGTGGTGTTGATCGTGATGTCTTGGGTACAAACGCCGTTGTTGAAAATGGTCGCTGCCGTGAGCGGGGTGACCATGGGAATCTCCATCTTGATGACGCTGCTCATCAGCTTGGAAAACATTTATAAGGGCGACAGCAGGGTCACGGCCGAGCCCATTGAGCGGATTTTGCCTTCGATTGGTCCGTGAACCCGCAATGCCTGGCATGTGCATGCGGCAAAATCTCGTTGTTTAAGCGTCATCTGTTGACCTGACCTTGGGGTCAACGGCGGAGGGCAGCCGTTCAATTGCCATGACTTTTCATTCCATGCTCGATACCACCTCTCCAGGCCATCCATTGGCACCCATGCGGGTGTTTGTGCTGGGCGCAACCGGCACCGTGGGCCGTGCCACGGTGGCTGCATTGGTGGCCCAGGGCCACCAGGTGGTGTGTTTTGTCAGAAACCGATCTGGGGTGAATGGGGCATGGGGACCACAAGACAGTCAGCGCGTTTTGCCTGGTGCGGATGTGCGTTTTTTCAACGTGCTGACGGCCAAGTCTTTGGCGCAAGATGGGTTTCGGGATGAGCGTTTTGACGCGCTGGTGTCTTGCTTGGCATCTCGCACGGGCTCGCCCCGCGACGCTTGGGCGATTGACCACCAAGCCCATGTGGATGCATTGAAGGCGGCCCAATCCGCAGGTGTGGGGCACATGGTGTTGTTGTCGGCCATTTGTGTGCAAAAGCCCTTGCTGGCTTTTCAACACGCCAAGCTGGCTTTTGAAAAATGCCTGTTGGAGTCTGGCATCAATTACTCCATCGTCAGGCCCACGGCGTTTTTCAAATCCTTGTCGGGTCAAATCGAGCGTGTGCGCCGTGGCAAACCGTTTTTGCTGTTTGCAGATGGTCAATTGACTGCATGCAAGCCCATCAGCGACGCAGACTTGGGCCAATTTTTGGCAGGCTGTTTGACCGATCCTGAGCGCCACCGCCGCATCTTGCCCATTGGCGGGCCGGGGCCGGCCATCACCCCCTTGCAGCAAGGCCAATACCTGTTTGAATTGTTGGGCAAGCCACCGCGCTTCAAGCGCGTGCCGGTGGGCTTGCTCGATACCATCATCGCCACGCTGTCTGTGCTGGGCAAGCTCTCATCCACCTTGGCCGACAAGGCAGAGTTGGCCCGCATTGGCAGGTATTACGCCACCGAGTCGATGTTGGTGTGGGACGAAAAAACGGGCCGCTACGATGCCGACGCCACCCCTTCCACGGGCAGCGAAACCTTGTGGCAGCACTACCAAGCCTTGGTCAGCGGGGGGCAAGCCACGGAGCTGGGCGATCACTCTGTTTTTTGAGTGGCCGGGCCGGTCAGGGCAGGGCATTGGGTATTCCCTTTGGGTCCGTGGTGCCAAGCCCGCAATGGGTTTGACCTTCAGGAGCAGCACGATACAGTAAAGCCACCTTTTCTGTAGAACGCGCCATGAATTTTCAAACCCAGCACCTCGCCACCTTGGCCAAATACGCGGGCATCAGCTTTATTGCCGGGGCTGTTAACCACGGCATGTTCACCGAGGAGAGGTCGTTTTTAACGGCGGCCTTGGGCGTGGCTTTTTATCTGGTGGGCGCGGCCATGGAGCTCAAAGCCTCCAATGACGCAAGCAAAAGCTGGGGTGATTTACTGGGTTTTGGCATCGTCGCATCGATCGGACTGGGGTTTTTTACCGGTGGCTTGCAGCATTTTCCGGACTCGCCAGAACGCAGTTTGTGGGTGGTGCCGCTGGGCTTCTTTTTGAGTTTGCTGGCTTTGTACTTCAGCCAAGAGTGGCGCAACCGCATGGGGTTCAAGCCCCTGGCCATCTACACCGGCAGCACCGGTGCATTGGTGGTGGCCGGGGCGTTTTTTGCAGCGTCGCATTGGTCGCAAAACCCTGGCGACGGCCATGACCATGCCCACAGCCACGGCAGCCAGCCAGTGGCCGCAGCGGCCGATGCGGCCGCCATTCGCAATGTGGTCATTGAGGTCAATGACAACATGCGCTTCGACCCGGGCACCTGGCAAGCCAAGCAAGGTGAGGTGTTGCGCTTGATTGTGGTCAACACCGGCAAAGTTAAGCACGAATTGGTGGTGGGGCAAGCCCGTGAGCTGGCCGAGCATGCCAAAGCGATGCGCCAGTCCAAAGGGGGCCATCACCACCATGACAACGCCGTTGCCGTGGAGCCTGGTCAATCAGCTATTTTGATGTTCACCTTTGACAAGGCGGGTGAATGGGGCATGGCCTGTTTTGAGCCCGGCCATTACGAGGCCGGCATGAAGGGCTCCGTGCAGGTCAAGCCCCAAACCTGAATCGGCGAGGTTGGCCCGCAAGCCCTCACCGCCAGGGCTTAAAAATGGAGCTTGATACCGCTGTCTTGGACTTCAATGCGGTCGAGCCGTTTGCCGATCATGTCGGGCACATGGTAGACAGATGTGCCATCCAACAGGGTCAGCAAGGTGGCGTTGAGTGTGCTTGCCACCGCAGCAGACAACTCCTTGCCATCGGCGGTGCTGAGCTTCAAAACATTGACTTTTGAAATCTCGATATCGCCCTTGTCCTTGTTCCAAACAGGTTGGGTGTCGATGCAAAAGTCGCCATTGGCTTTGGGCAGCTTGCTGGCCCAGGTGCCGCACAACTCTACTTTCTGTCGTTGCTTGCTCAGTGCCATCTTGGGCTTGTCCAGGGTGATGGTGGCTTTTTCTTTGGGGAATTTTTTGGCCACGGCAATGTCGATCAAGCCCTTGGGCACGCTGATGGAAATGGCTTGGGCGCTGCCCGCAAACACCAGCCAAGCCAGTGCGATGTAAATGCTTTTGTTCATGGGTCAAAGTGGGCTCAGGGGGCAGGCACAAAGGTGTTGATGAATTGGTCAATCTCTTGCGCAGCCGCAGCGCCTGCCACCAAGCCTTGGCGCCAGCGCAAGGGAATGGCGTCATGGCCCAGCCATGCGCCCATCAAAGCCCCCAGCACTGCACCACGGTGGCAGTTGTCGCCGCCGGCGTTGGTGTTGGCGATCAGGGCGGACTCAAAGTCTTGGTTGTAGCGTGCGGCCAAATACAACACGCTGGGGAACGAGTCCTCGATGTAACACGCGGGGCTGTACATGGCCCCAATCACTTGGCTGACGCTCACAGCGCTGCCCGGTGCCTTGGCCAGCAAGGCGCTCAAACCTTTGCCCAATGGGGAGGCGTGGCTTTGTAACCAAGCGACCATATCGGTAGGGGGTGAAAACACCAGGCCCGCCAATATTTGGGCATAGGCCGTGGCAAACACCTCCAAGGGTTTGGACACATGGGTCAAGCGCATCTGTGTCAAAGCCGCTGTGACGGCTGGGTCAACGCCGTACTTGGCTGCGGTGCCCAAGATCACGGGTGCCAAACCGACCAAGCCGCCAATCGATGCCGTGTCGTGTCCGGTTTCGCCGGCACACTGGTGCGGCGGGACGCCTCGGGCCCAGTTGGCAAAAAAGTCGCGGTGGTAAGACTCGGCGTAGGTGTCGTTGTGGCTGTCGGGCGTGGTCATGAAGTCCACATAGCCGGACAAAAAGTCTGCGGTGTCGTGCCCTTGCTGGCGGGTCATGGAACGCACGACCAGTCTGGCGCACAAGGCGTTCAAGGTGTTATCACCCGCTTGCATGCCTTGGTGGTAATGGCGGTTGGGTGGCCCCCAGTGGTGTTTCTTGCCCTTGAGAATGACTTCGCCCACCACCTCGCCTGACTGCGCGCCACGACCGGCGCGTGCCGTGCTGGACAAAGACATGATGGAGCTGGGGTGGTGCGCTTTGGGCGCTTGGAAGTCGCGCACCTCGCCAAAGTCGCGCTGCAAATCGGACAACCGGTAGTACCAATGCACCGGCATGGACAGGGCGTCACCCACCAACATGCCCCACAAAGCACCACGGATGCGGTCTGCGGGGGTCAAAGCTTTGGGTTCTGTGTGGGTTGTCATCGTGTGGGTTTGATCGAGGTGGCAGGGTACACAGGCGCGACCAAGGCCCACAGGCTTTGCCCGGCCAGCCAAGTCACCCGCTGTTGTGTGGCGAAGCGTTTCAACGAAATGGGCATGGCTTGCAAACTCACGCAGATCAGGTGAGATGCGTCGTGGGCCGCGCGTTCAGCCAACAAGGCTTGCAGGTTGTCCATGCCCCAGGCCGCGGCCTTCCAGCGTTTGGCGCACACCAGGGTGGTTTGCCCCTGGCGCGTTAACTTGAAGTCGGCCAAGCCTTGCGACACAGCGGTCACGGTGTATCCCTGGTTCACAAAAGCTTGGCTGAGCAGCGGAGAAAATTCGCGCCAATGCATGGCGGCCAGGGCGCTTTGCAGTGCATCGGCTTGGGCGGGGCTGAGAAGGTTTCGTTGGCGCCAAGCCGCCATGGCACCGATCACCGCAAATGGGAGGCTGCACAAGGCACCCACTACCTTGTAATCGGCGGGTAATAGGGCCGAGGATGCCAGGGAAATGGCGGCCACCAGCAGAAAGCTCATCCACCAAGGCGATCGCAACAAGATCGCAAACAGGGAGCGATCGGACATTTTCCATTTCATCGGGTCAGCACCTGCCATGTAGGGAGCAGTATTATGGGCGCAGGCTTTAAAGGCTGGCGTGGGCAGGGCTGGCAGGCCCCACATCTACAGCGGCTTTGGGTTCCTCAGTTGGTCTTGGGTGCCGCTGTGACGCTGGTCGGGTCACTGGGTAATCTGATGGGCGCGTTATTGACCAAGCTGTTTTGCGTGCCCACCGTGCTGCCCGGTGCGGCAATGTTGCCGTAGTTCAGGCCGCCGATGGGGGGCATGCTGGCAGGGGCGGCTTGGACCACCGGGGCACGGGGCACGCCAGAGCTGACCACCTCGGTGGTGGATTTGCGCTCTTTGGCCAGCGACTCATACAGGCCTGCAATTTGCGATGGGTTGCTTTTGGCGATGGTCTCAAAGCTGGCGTCGATGATCATGTTGATGTCATGCGTGTGGGCTGTTCCCAACCAGTCTGGGCTGTTCGATTTGATCGCGGCAATTTGCTCTTTGTTGCAACTGCCAATGAATTTGCGCAGCCAATCTTCGGCCAACTTGGCCCTTTGGGCGGCATCGTTGGTGCGCAGGCTCATTCCCTTGAAATGCGCCACCAAACAACCTGCGGGCTTGTCATCCTGCGCCCAAGCCGATGAGCAGGCCAAGGCCAAGACGACGAAGGGGGTGATCAAGTGTTTCATCTACTGGGCTTTCGTCAAGGGTGCAGGGGCGGGTGGTTCATCACGTGGGCATCAAAAATCGGGTTCTCGCCATCAAATCGGCAGCCCGGCCTGAAACTTGATATCAAAACCGGGTGCCGGGCTTCAAGGCTTGGCTCACCTTGGGGCATCGGCAGGGGTCATTGTGCACCTCCAAGACCCGGCTGAGATGCGTCAACGCTGTGCGATCGAATAAACCCCAGTTTGTAATAGGTTATATACACTTTGAAATGTCAAATTAAATTGACATCGGTTTAATATGTGCGCTTGATCTCAGGCAAACCCCCATCCAGGCGGCCCTGATGGTTATCACCCGGGAGATGGCCTTGAACATGTACATCGTTGTGTTCCTCTTGTTTGGCGCTGGATTTGGTCTCTTGACATACTCTTATAGACACATCTTCAGCGAGGGGCCCAACAAGGTCGAGACACCCCCGGACGGCCCCACCCTGGCCAGTCGCGTGTTGTGGGCCATGGTTTGTACATTCTTGTGGCCCATCATGATCCTCACCGGTATCAACTCAGCCTGGATCCTGGCCAAGCGCAAACGGCAGGCAGCTGTTGCAGACCACTGAGCCTGGGGCTGGCCATCTGATCAGCGGTTGATCACCACATCTCAATCGGTCCGTACAAGGCGCGGGCCCGGCCTTGGGTGTTGTCGCTGTCGGTCATGATGGCGATACCGATCAAGCGCCCAGGCGGACGCCCAAACGCTTTCTCGTAATCGGCACGGATGTCTCGATCGATCAAATGATGCGTCTGCCCACCGCCTGGTCCGGCCACCACCACCTTGCGGATACGGTCGATGCGGGGGTTGTGCACCACGGTGCCAACCTCTCTTTTGGGGCACCACACATACATCAGCGTGGCATAAGGCATGGGCTCACCGGTCATCAAATGGCTGAGCTCGCTGAGGGCGGATTCTCGGGCTGAAAACTCGCTGCGATCGCCATCAAAAGCCAGAATGAGCCGTGCAGGAGAGTCTTCCCTGTCTTGACGAGCCACATCGGCGTTCATCAGAGGCTGCTCGATGACCAGTGGGAAGCGAATGCGCGAATACGGCCCAAGGTTGGGATCGATTTTTTGCCTGAGCATGCTGGCCGAGCTTTTTGCATCGGCGCGCAGCCAAGCCTGACCGTCAAGGCTAACCATGGTGTAAGTGGTGGCTTCCTTTCCAGGAAAACGCACTTCGCGCCACTTGGCCTTGTCGGCGCTGTGCCAAACCTGGACACCTGGTTCGATGCTCGGCACATGAACCACACCGCTGGGCGATGTATGTGAGCAACCCACCAAAGCAACCATGGCCAGAACGCCGCCCCACCAGATCAGCATCTGGCGCAGGGGTGACTGCCATGCAAACGAGGGTAAAGGGCGAAGGGAAAAGTGCATGAAGCAAATGTACAAAAACAAAGAATAACCCACGTTATCCCTGGCATTTCTAAACCCCATGCGCTAAGGGTCGCGCCAACAAAAAACCCACACCGCGCTGGAGAGTCTGGGACTGATGTTCAAAGCGAAAAAGTTGTTAACTTTTTCGCTGACTAAATTAATTTTTTAATTAATTATGTTGAAATTTGCATTTAGCATACCTTCGTACAACGATTGCTGATACTCGAGAATATTTGATTTTTCATTAATGAAATTGGACTTTTGAGTAATTTGAGCCATAGCCAAATTAGTGGCAAGTTGCTTTAGCAGAGTAGGATATTTATTCAACAGTATCTGCAGCACTTCTTTATTGAGTTGGTACAGCAAAACATTGGTATCTGCGCTGACTGTGCTTTGATGCGACAAACCAGAAATCAGAGCTTCTTCACCAAAAAATTCTGCTGCAATAAAGCGTTGCTGTGAAATGTGTTCATGATGTCCTAAATAGGCTCTAGAGACAATCCCCTCGGCCACTATAAAGATAGCTTCGAGACTTTCTCCAACATGAACTATGCGCGAAGATACTTCAAAACGACGTGGAACAAGTGCATTTGCTAAATCGCTGAGTGCCTCTTGGGGGAAACTTGAAAACAAACTAACTTGATGAACCAAATAATATATATCATGTGCTCTGTTGGAGATTTTCAAATTTTGATTAAAGTCTAGGCTTCTAGCGACCATGATGTTTGCAACACGCAAACTTTCCAAAACACTTTTGATGATGGCGTGCTGCGAAGATGAACGATCACGCATGTCTGAAATCGAGAAGCGTATTTCATACAAAACACCTGATTCTTTCAGTTCAACGGCTCTAACCACCGGTGGCGCAGAAAATTTCACACCTACAGCATTAAGTGTACCCGCGTACAGAATGCGCTCAGCGCTATCAATAGAGACATCGTAGTCAATCTCGATCATTAAATTACGCTTAACTTGGCGCTCTGGTAAGTCGTAATTTGTAATAGAGGATTCCACAATTGCGATATTTGGAATAAAAATGGTTTCTAACAAATCAGACAAAATAACAGTGTTTCGCCAAGTTATTTTCTGCACAACACCTTCGTGCGTCGTTGTTCTTGTTTGAATCTTTATTCGATCTCCCACTTTGAAGGCATCTTCAAAATTAAGGCTAATACCAACAGCCAATGCAACCGCAAAATCTTTAAGTGCAAATCCCAAGATTGCAGCTGAGCCCGCCCCTGTGACCAATAACGCAGATATGTTTTGCTTGAAAACAAGGGAAAGAATCAAGCATATGCCAATGAAAAGAACCACTGCAGAGAATATATCACCAATCAACGCAGGAACATTAACCTTGAGTACACGCTCTAAATAGCCATGGATTATTTCAATCTTGAAGACTTTGGCAGTTAGTAATGTGATGAAGAAAAAAAGGATACCCAACAATAACTGCGCAACATCTGACTCAGGCGAACCAGTTACCAAAGAAATCGGCCCTGAAAAGCCTTGCCCCAACATGTAAAGCAAACCAACAATACATGTTAGCGCGGCTAATAAACGATATTGCTTATTCATATTGTGCTAGATCCGCTTCAACCGAAGCTTTAAAGAACACCATTGAGATGCACGACAAAACCAGCTTCGGCAGATGAGGTGGCGACAAGTTTGCCGCCATAGTGCTCAATAATGAGCTTCGATAAAAATAATCCCATAAGTTTCTCGGTGTTTGGCCCAGGTGCAACTCCGGAGGTGAGTTCATTCAAAAATAGGCTGGATTCATTCAATACCGAGAAATCATTTGCAACAGCATTGGCAGGTAAATTACCTGTAATCTTTAAAGACATTGAACCTTGAGCATCAACCCCGCCAGAAATCATCAACGCATCTTGTCCATGAGCAGAGACCGAGTAGCGCATCAAATTGACAAAAGCTTTTTCCAACAATCCAGGGTTTGCTAGAAATTTGGGTAAATTGATTGGTAAGTTAACATTTATTTTGAGTAAGGGATATCGCTTTGGCAGGTCCTCTTTCAAAATTGCCTGTTCTATTAAATCCTGAATGGAAAGTCTTTCGCGCTCTATGTCCGAAATACCTTGACGGAATTGCTCGACTTGCAGAAAGTCCGCAACATAGGTTTGAAGTCGGCTTGACTCATTTTCAATAAAGACTGCTTGTAGGTGACTATCGTTTGATAGTTTAGGATGCGTAGCCAGCACCGATTTCATGAATGCTCTAATTTGGCCGTTGATCGCAATCAACGGCTTGTTGATAGCTGCCATAAGATTATATAAATTTTGGCGTTTAACCAAATTCATATCATTCAATTTTTTAATGGCAATATCACCTTGGGTGAGTCTTTCTTGAAGAAGTCTTTTTTCTGCTCCCACAGAACCTAAAATTCCCGCTCTAAAGTGATCAATCTTGAAATAAGCAATCAATATAGCAATCGATAGAATCACGAACACAGACAAACTTCGCAAAATTGATCTTTTCAGAGCAGCACTATATGGCTGGGTAAGGTCATCGACCATCGCAATGGTGATGGTCGGAACCCCTGCAAAGTTAAAAACAGGAATAGTTTTCAAAAAGAAAAATTGATCTTGGTTTTCGATGATTTGATAGTCCTTACCCCTTGAATCAAACTTCAGTTTTTTCAAATTTTCCTGGATAAATTTGTCGGAGTATTCATAGAACACATCTTGACCAATTGGTAGATCGATTGCATCATTTTTAGGTCGTTCAACTTGCACTAATCGTTCTTGACTAACTCCTAATGCCCACTTCATCCCTGACTCTATAGCGGCTTCTTCTAGAGGAATACGAAAAGAACTGACATATTCAATCAAGCCCTTGAATTCATCATCCCACGTCACAGGGACGATCGCTCGAATACCGACCACGCCGCCGTGACCTGTTTCAACCGTCATGATTCTGTCGCGTCGCTCCATTGCAGCCAAAATAGATCTGCGAAATTTAGAACCGTCAAACTGCCCTGAATCAGGCGAGCCAGCACTGTAAAACATCGTAGCCTGAGGTACCCAGAAGTTAAGCTGTTCGACGCCATGCCGCTTTTGGAGAACTGCAAAGTAAGGATCTACACGTGCCCCTAATGCTGCTCTATCACCTTTTACAAAAGGCTCCAAAGTGACTTTACTCTGCAACAAGGTATCTGCCGCAATCCCCATTGCACGATAGCGAGCTTTTAGGAGCTCGTTAAAAACGACCTCAAACTGTTTGGACCGAGCATTGGTTAAATCGATGAACTTTTCAGTTTCAGACTTATAAGAAGAAGCACCGTAAAAAATTGAGATCACTGAGGATAAGGCCAAAATCACAGCAATGATTGCTCCGCTAATTCTTCCTTTCGGATTTGTTTTCTGAATTGAGTCTGCCATTTAATTTGTGTGCTTATTTGTATTCATGAACTAATTTCTTCAAACAGAATCATAGCAATGGGATAACTTAAAAGTATTGGGGCTAACTCAAGTTTATTTGAAATATTTTAAGAAAGTCATGGAACGTCTGCAAAAGTCACGCAATTGAGGGTCTCGTGCGCTAAACCGCTGTTGCCTTCCCTCACCAACTGACGCGCTGATCGGCCTCGAAGTCCGGTGCCAGTTGGTCCGCCTCGTCCCAATCCGGCTCAACCTCGACACCCTCGCCTATCTGCGCGTCGCACCCGTCCCACACCAGGGCCGCAATGCGATCAATCAGCTCCAGTGGCTTGAGGGTGATCTCATCCACCTGGGTGCCGCGCTTGTTGTGGGGGTGGCTGCCGGGCGCCGAAGGTCAAACCGAAGAGCCCGTAACTTCCAGCGACGGCGCTACGGGTTCACGCGGTAAATCGTTTCCGCACGATTGAACATCACCCACGATGTGACGATGTATTTATCTTCCGA
>Ga0209550_10004955_pt1 | contig 12565 bp, 8 predicted proteins | sample LauGreSuBDMM15SN_2_FD_187567 | JGI IMG/M metagenome (GOLD analysis project Ga0209550, IMG submission 187567) | Freshwater lake microbial communities from Lake Michigan, USA - Su13.BD.MM15.SN (SPAdes) (version 5) | ecosystem: Environmental > Aquatic > Freshwater > Lake | place: Lake Michigan, USA... | reverse complement strand
GGGCTGCATTTCAGTGGTCAAAAGGTCTTGGAGGCCATCATTATTAATATCACCAACGTCACTTCCCATAGCCGTCAGACTGATGTGCTTAAAGATTTCCGCAGCATGATTGGTAAAAGTACCATTCTTATTATTTATGAAAATAAGGTCATCGCTTTCAAAATCATTAGCCACATAAATATCAGGATAATGATCTTCATTAAAATCGACGATAAGCGTACTGTGACTATAACCATCCAATTGAATGCCTGCTTCCTCTGCAACATCGGTAAAAACTGGGTGTCCTAACTTATCGTTCCAGTCATTTCTGAATAGTCTGTCCCTGTTTAAGGCCTCTTTTCCTATACGTTTTTCAATAAATTCGTGAGGATATTTTTCCTCCACCCAATTAACGCCAATAAAAACATCGAGATCACCGTCCAGGTCGTAGTCAAAAAATTGGGCATGGGAAGCATGGGAGGTATCTGCTAAGCCATAATCTGCGGCCATTTCAGTAAATGTGGGCGTACCATCTGACTTATTACCATTGTTTACATATAAGAAATTTTTTCTGTAATCGGCCTTTCCATTTAAAGTATTACACACATAGATGTCTTTTTTGCCATCTAAATTAATATCAATGATCGTCACGCCAGATGACCAGAATTGGTTAGAAGGTTTCTGGGTTCCTGAAATTTTAGAGGTTTCAGTAAACTTAAAATTCCCATTATTAATGTAAAGGGAATTATCTGATTGGCTTGCTGTAAAAAACAAATCATTCAATTGGTCGCCATTCAAATCGGCCATGGCTACACCACCACCATTATAAACGAACTCACTCACCAAAGCATTTAGCGTATCATTAACGGTTATTTTATTTTCAAAAGAGATACCTGAATCAGTGGCATCTATTTTTGTAAACAGGAACTCTTTTTTATCACAAGAAAGGATAAGGGAGAGAAAAAACAGGCTAATTAAAATACGCATAAACAATTATTTTGAGTTCATGTAAAATTAAAAAGGGCGCCTCAATTTTACGCATTGAGGCACCCTTTTTTATAAAACAAAAGGAGTTAATTAATAACCAGGATTTTGTTTTAGAACAGTACCTTGTAAATCAATTTCACGTTGAGGAATTGGATAGTACTCATCGTTTCCAGCGGTAAATTTAGCACCACCAAATTTAGTCACTAATATTTTAGCTTCATTTTTAAGGTAAGCATTTAGCACAGGTTCAGCGATACCCCAACGAACGAGGTCGAAGAATCTGTGGCCTTCACCTGATAGTTCAAGTTTTCTTTCCATTCTAACTACTTCATTTGCAGAAGCTTTAGATGCAAAAGCTGATTCAGGATAAAGGGAAATCACATAATTGGCAGCAGGTGTTCCGTCTGCTTTTTTAACCCAATGCGCTTTATTAGCGGCACGGGCACGTACCAGGTTTGTTAATTCTCTTGCTTTAGTTAAAGAACCAGCTTCAATTTCAGCTTCTGCTGCCATTAAAAGAACATCAGCAAAACGAATGATGGTGTAATTCATGGTGGCATAACCACGTGTCCATGAACTTCCGTCAGTCAATTTATTTTCCTGAGACTTATAGTAAACATATTTCTTTGGAGAATAAGGACCAGCATAAGGTTGAGCGCGAATCCATGCTTTACCAGGGTGAGCAATCCAGTCTAGATATGGAATACCACGACGACCAATAGAATGATCTAAACGTGGATCCACAGGACCTGCATCAGGTGTAAATGGAGCACTTGATTCAACACCATAGTCATGTTTCAACGCATTTGCATCACTATTGTACGTTCCATCCAAAAGAGGAAGTCCGTCTTTTGTACGGAAAGTATTAGCCATGTCAAAAGAAGGCTGGAAGAATCCACAGCAGTTACCAGGACCATCTAAACCTGTATTATAAGGATAGTTAAGGTCGTCATAGTAGTTTGCATTAGCTACGTTACCTGTATTCATAGACGATTCTACGTCCATAACTGCTTCAGCATGATTATCAAACTCAGCGTTAAATATTTGAGTAAAATCTTCCAGTAATTGATATTTTCTACCGTTAGTAGTTTTACCATTAGTAATGGTATTATCAAACCAGGTTTTAGCTTCTGCATACTTCTTTTGGTAAAGTTTAGCTTTACCCATATAAGCAGCAGCGGCCCACTTGTTTACACGACCAGCCTGACCTTGTGTTTCAGGTAGGTTGGTGAAAGCAAACTGGAAATCAGCCTCAATTTTATCCCAAACGGCTGGAGAATTGGCTACTTTAGGAATTTCAGAAGCTGGTGTTTTTTCGTCAAAGTAAGGGATACTGTTAAAATGTTTTTTAAGGTCAAAATAGAAATGACCTCTCAACAATCTTGCTTCTCCTGCAATTCTTGCAGCATCAGCTGGACTGACATCTTTCGCTTGACTCAAAAGTCTAAGTACCGTGTTACAACGGCTAACTCCTTCATAACGGCCTCTCCATAAAGAGGAAAGATCGCCTTGCGTTGGATCCGTTTCATAACGCTGCATTGGATTGATGGAAGAATAATCACCTGGGTCTGTTCCCTTGTTAGCCTCACCACCACAGATACTACCTGTTACCCAGTGGTTTGGACCTTCGAGACGATTTCCAAAAACACCATTTAAGGCAGCATAAGCACCAATTAGGACGCCCTCTACACCAGCTTTTGTAGCTAGCTGAGCATCTGCGAGGGAACCTGTTGGGGCTACCTCTAAAAAGGAATCTTTACAGGAGACAACCAAGACCATAACCATAGCCATGACCATTGACATCCTTTTAAAAATATTATTCATTTTCTTGATTTTATGTTTATGAAACAAATTTTAATTAAAAACGTTTTTAAAAACCGATAGAAAAGTTTAACATATATGAAGGAGTAACTGGGTAGTTACCAACATCAATACCGAAGTTTGTATCAGCTCCGCCACCTACCATTGGATCTAAACCAGTATATTTTGTAAGTGTCCAAATATTATTTGCAGAAACACCAACGCTAAGTTTTGATAATTTTAATCTCTTTAAAAGAGAAGAATCAAAATCGTAATACATCGCTAATCTTTGAATACGTAGGAAAGATCCGTCTTCTACGTACCATGAATTAGCTGCACCATTCGTACTAATGTTAGAAGCACTTTCCCAAATTGGAGCTTTTGCATCATTACCTAAAGCGGTTGTCCAGGAATCCAAAGCACGAACGCCTTTTGCTGATCCTTCAAAAGAACCGAAGAAATCAGTAAACCATTTTGATTGGTTGAAAATTTTGTTACCAATAGAAGTATATAGGTAAATTTCAGCGTGTAAATTTTTGTATCCAACATTGAAGTTAGCTCCTCCTGTAAATTTAGGGATTGGACTACCTATGAAGGTACGGTCAGCTGGTGTAATAGATCCGTCTCCATTGACATCTTCGTATTTGAAACGACCCAAGCCTGCACCTGGTTGTTTTGCTGCATCAACCTCTGCTTTCGTGTTGAAATATCCTATCATTTTGTAACCAAAAAACTCAGAAAGTCCATAACCAGGTTGATTTCTGATAGGTGCAATACCTCTATAGGTACCTCCATCAAAATAAGGAATACCGTCAGCTAATTTAGTTATTTCGTTATGAAGGAAGGCATTATTTAAGGTAAGCTCATAAGTTAATTTTGATCCTAAATTACCTCTGTTAATAATTTGGAAATCAATACCTCTATTTAACATGCTTCCAACGTTAACGGCAGGAGATGCAGCATAATTTCCTGCAACACCAGGAAGAGGAACAGTGAATAGAAGGTCTCTGGTAGTTTTTTTCCACCAGTCGAAAATAACCTCTAATTTATTGTCGAACATAGAAATATCAAATCCAATATTAATGGTTTCACTTGTTTCCCATTTAGCATCAGGGTTACCAATTCTACTGGAAGCAAATCCTTCATCAACACCGCTACTTTGTCCGCTGATTGGGTAGAAAGTTGAGCCACGGTCAGAGCGATATAAGAAAAATTGGTTACTTGGGTCAACGTTATTAGAGTTACCCATTTCTCCCCATCCACCACGTACTTTCAAGTCTCTGATCCAGGTAATATCTTTCAGGAAATCTTCTGATGTTACACGCCAAGCCGCTGATAAGGCAGGAAATACACCATAACGTGAGTTAGCACCAAAACGAGAAGAGCCATCACGACGAAGTACACCTGTCAAGTAATATTTTTCTTTGAAATTATAATCTAATTTTCCAAAGATAGAGTAAAAATTAACTCCGTTATATAAACCACTGTTTACCTGAGGGCTTTGAACTGTTGATAAGTTAACGAAATTTAAATCGGTAGAGAATGGATTAATACCACTACCATTAAAGAAACGTCCTTTTCCAGTGTTTAATGCCTCTACACCCGCTAAGGCAGTAAAACCATGAGCACCTAATTGTGCTTTGTAAGATACTGTATTAGATAACACCCAGCTCATACCATAACCTCCACCTTCACTAAAGGTATTAGATGCTTCTGGCTCAGAATCACCTAAGTAAATGTAATTGTAGTTTTTATAGAAGTTATTATTGTAATTACCTCCTAAAGATGTTTTGATGGTTAAATTTTTAACAGGTTTAATAAGGAAATATATATTTCCAAAGGCACTGGTATTGAAACCACCATCATCACCGTTATTAAGTCTTAATCTTCTCAAAGGATTTCTTGGATTATTAAAACCAGCTGCTTTTGTACTGGCATAACTTCCGAATTCATCAAATACAGGAAGAATGGTGGGCATTCTATAGGCAGACAAAACTTCTGATTCGTCGTCGGCTATACCGATACCACCGGCATCACCCTGTTGACCTAAAACAGCTCTGTAGGTAACCTGAAGGTTTTCACCTACACTTAACCATGGCAATAAATCCCATTCAGAATTGGCACGGAATGAATAACGTTTGAATTCGTTTTCATATAAGATACCGGACTGATTCTGAGCGCCTAATCCAATGTAGTAACGTCCATTTTCTGTTCCTCCACTAAATCCTAAACTATGGCGCTGGATAGGGGAAATACGAGTGATGGCGTCATACCAATTTGTTCCTGTCAAATTTGGCTTAATTAAAAACACATTAATTGGATTGGCTTTGTACGCTGCTTCAATAGCTGCTAAATCTACATTTCCAACGACACCATTGGCACCATTTGCATGCAGATAAGTTGGCATACGTGGTGTCGCTTGGTTTCCGTATTGTGGATGGGTATAGCTAACAGCTGTTCCATTGGCAGCTGCGTTATTGCGGTATGCAACATGCGTCCAGTCAGCCATTTGCTGAGGATCAAGCATTTTTGGAGAACCCTTCACGTTTGGATCAGTAAATCCTGTCAAGCCGTTGTAAGTTACTTCCATTTTTCTGGCCTTTCTTGAACCTGATTTAGTAGTATAGACCACTACACCATTGGCTGCTCTTGCGCCATAGATAGAGGCAGAAGCGGCATCTTTAAGAACGGTTACCGTCTCAATATCATCAGGATTGATGAAATCGGTATTTTCAGTAGGTACCCCATCAACAATGTATAAAGGGGCGTTTCCACCAAAAGCACCAAAACCACGTACGCGAATTTGACTGGTCGTACCTGGCTGACCATTTGTCAAAACGGTTACACCTGCTACTCGTCCTTGTAATTGCTGCTCAACGTTACCCGAAGGTATGGCAGCCATTTGTTTTGCAGGTACCGTTGACACAGCACCTGTTGTTTGACGTTTGCTTTCAACGGCGTAACCTGTAACGATGATTTCATCGATGGTAACCCCTTGACTTAGCGAAATGCTTAGTTTCGTTTCAGCACCCAGTGTTAACGTTTTAGCAGTGTAGCCTGTGTAGGAAATTTCCAACACGTCTCCCGCTTTTGCGTTAATGGAAAAGGATCCATCCAAATCGGTAACGGTTCCTGTAGATGATCCAGCAATAACTACCGATGCACCAATAAGCGGTTCTCCATTGTCAGCGTCAACCACCGTTCCAGTGATTTGACCAAACATGGCAGAAGAAATAAACAAGAGACAAAAAAGCATAGCCTGCTTTTTCATGGTTCTCGTCACTTTTTCGAAAAATTGTACCATAAGTTGACTATTGTTAATTAAAAAATTGAGTGAATTATTTTTATTTAAAGTAATACTTTACTTTATCCGCATTAATATTTGTTAAGGTGTATTAGGTGCAAAAGAAAAATAAATATAAATAGATTTATTACCAATAAAAACATTTGTATGAATATTTTCACAAAATTTATGGTAATAATAGACGAAAGGATGGTTATCTCTATTTTTTGCTATTTTTTCGGAAAGAATTTCCAGTTAAACAACTAAGTCCTCCAACAACTCCACCAATTAAAGAACTAGCGAAAATCATGATAATCCAATTGGTATCAGCGGCGGGTAACATGAAAACTTGCCCTACTTTGTTGGCTAATAAATGTTCATTTGGTAAACTTAAACTGAGTATTTTAACTAGCCACAAAATGAATACGCCAGCAAATCCACTCCAAAAAGCCTGTTTTTTAGAGGATGAGAAGAAAAAACTGGCTGTTAGACAAATAGGTGCAATAATCCACCAGGGTAAAAAACTTTGTGCTATAAAACAACTAACTATGATGATTAATATTAACATGAGATTATTTTTTGGAAATGAGAGAAATGGTTTGTTTAATTCTTTTAGCGTCTGGCTTTCCCTTTTCATAAAAATAAAGGGAATTTAATTTACCACCAGCCCAATTTTCAACCATATTATCGTAATAAAAACTACCAGGATTACCCGATTCACCACCAGGAAAAAGTCCGTAAGCTTCTACCTTATCACCTAATGAAACGATCATTTTCCATGAGGGGCCCGTTGTTTGAGAAATGGCATTTACCGCCGTTTTTGAACCTCCTGTATATAAGGTCTTTGTTCCAAATCCTGAAATTTTTGCTAAATGGGCAACATTTGTTCCTTTTACATTGCCCCATTCCCACTTAGCGCTTATTTCTCCGTAAGTCTTAAATAGACTATCTATCGTTTCTTTAAAAGTAGTAGTAACTATATCTCCCTTAGTTTCAATGTCAGGTGTTGTGATATTATCATACCATTTCGCCGTATCATCTGTTAAAAGGAGCTGGACCGTTCTATCCCTTGATGGAATAACCGTTGGGTTTTTTGCATCTGAAAATTCATCTTCCCATATACCACTGGCTAACCTTTTATGCCACCATTCAAAAATGGAAGGGGATATTTCCTTCGCGTCATATCTGAAGGCCCAGTCTTTAATGATTGCCAGTGCCTTTTTCTCTCGGGCATCCAGGGAAGAAACATCTACATTTTTAATTAATACATCCTTTACATTTTCTGCGTGAATGCTGTAATTATCATTTTGTAACTGTCGAAAGTCATCCACAGTGGCCTTATTCATATTTGCAAGTTGTCTATTTATCCTTGCTCCTCTCTCATATCCTGTATATTCCCAATGCAAATAGTAAGGATAAGTTGTATCTGCGGAAAACTGATTTGCAGAGGAAACAAAGCCTCTTTGCGGATTTTTCACGGTTGGATTTTGGTCTGCAGGCACTCTTCCTTGCCATTCATGTGCGGGATTACTTCCGTCCAATAGAAATTTACCTTGCCCTTTCCATTTCAATGGGAAATAACCATTGGGCGTAATGGCAATATCATTTTCCTTACTGGCAAATATAAAATTCTGGGCCGGTGCGACATAGTGTAATAAGGCAGCTTTATAATCAGCATGATTTTTAGCTCTGTTTAATTCGTAAAATGTTTTTATATCATTTGATGGTTGATGCGCAATCCATTTTAAAGCATAGCCAACGGGAATGTTATTTGATTTTGCAAAACCTGAGGGTTTTTCCCCTTCTACATAAACTATGGGACCGTGATGAGTGTAAAGAACCGTTTCTGAAATAGTTGCCTGACCTCTGACTTTGATGACCTCAACTACTTTTTTTACTTTCTTCCATTCTTTTCCCACTAAATATTCACTTTTTGAATCATCTTTAAAAGTGATTTTATACCAGTCAAGTACGTCAGAACCTACATTGGTTACGCCCCAGGCTACATCTTTGTTAAAACCTATAATCACTCCAGGAGAACCTGGTATGGTAACGCCATATACATTTATGCCTGGCGCTGTCAACTGATTTTGATACCAGATGGCTGGTAAGGTCATTTCAAGATGAGGATCGTTGGCTAATAATGGATAGCCGGTGGATGTTTTACTTCCCGACATAGCCCAGTTATTACTTCCTAAGCCTTCTTCCTTAGGATTAAGTTTTATAACCGTGGTAAGGGAAACGTCTTCAGGTGCTTTAGGCACAGGTACAGGATCAAAATCCCAGGTTGTCTCCGTCGGTATAATGGGATCTTCTCTGAATGGATAATTTGGAAATAAATCTTTTATAACCTCAGGTCCAAATTTTGATAAAGCATTGGAAAGATAAAAATCATTGGAAGCCGCAGCCAGGGTAGCTGACATCAACTTTAAAAGATAGGCTGAATTAATAGGTTTCCAATTTTCAGGTTTGTAATCTAACAGTTTAAATTCTATCGGATAATCTTTTGGTTTAAGGGTACTTATGTAGGCATTGATTCCCGCAGTATAAGCGTCAAGAACCATGTGCATTTTAGGATCTTTTTTAACAAGCGCTTCCATGTTTCTCGCACCGAAGCCCATGCCCATGCGTCGGTTATATTTATCTAAATCAATGGCTTTTTCGCCAATAACTTCAGAAAGTCTTCCCGCAGCAAATCGGGTCTGAAAATCTAATTGCCATAACCTATCTCTGGCAATGATAAATCCTTGGGCAAAGTATAAATCTTCTTCATTTTCAGCTTCAATATGGGGGATCCTGTTTTCATCAAAATAGATATTTACTTTTCCCGTCAATCCTTTTATATTTAAGGTGCTTTCTGCTGTAATTTTACGAGATTCTGCTTGTTGCCAAAATCCATTAAAAGGGTCCAGAAATTTTGCCAAAGGGGGTAAAGGGCCTATTTTTGTGTTTAAAAGAAACAAAATAGTGAGGGTTAGGAATAGATAGAAAAAAGAAGATAGGTTGAATTTCATGTTTTAGTTTTTAATAACGTACGAAATTAAAGTTTTTAGGACATTTTAGTAATATAATTTTACTTTTTTATCTGTATTCCATTAAATTATTTGTTTCTTTAAATTTTTAACCTTGTATTATAGCCACGACATGTTATTGAATATAATTCAACAAATAGGAGATAATTTTGCAGCTATTTCAACGCTTGAGTGGATAAGTACGGTAGCTCAAATACTAAGTGTCTGGTATGCGCTTAAAAATAATGTACTGGTTTTCCCAACGGGTATCATTGGCGTTTCATTGGCAGCCTACATTTATTTCTTTAAAATATCGCCTCCCTTATACGCGGAAGGTTTATTACATATATACTATTTTGGTATGAGTATATTCGGATGGTACGCCTGGTTGCTAAAAAAGTCGGATCAAACACTGGCGTTTCCTATCACCTGGTGTTCTACAAAAGAAAGGTTAGTTGGATTAATGCTGGCTTTCACCTCCTTGATAATTCTTTATAGTTGGCTGAAATTTAATACGGATAGTAATACGCCGGTTGCCGATGCAGTAGTCACCTCATTTTCTATTCTTGGCATGTGGTGGATGGCAAAACGGAAAATTGAAAACTGGCTGGCTTACCTTGTGTCAAATGCCATAGCTATTCCACTAAATTATTACAAAGATTTATCTCTGTTTTCTTTAATGTATATTGTTTTCTTAATCATGGCATGGAGAGGCTTCATCCTATGGAGAAAAGAGGTGACAGTTTCTTAAGCATTTACCTGCCGGTTTATGTTTCTTTTTCAAATTTAATCGAAAGATATCCCCCGTAAGCATTGGCTGGAGCAACTATTTGTGGAATTCCGTTCTTCATTATGTCTATTGATTCCTGATGTATATGACCTGAAATGATGCCTATTATATTATTTGAAGACTTCACCAGAGCGTAAAAAGATAAAGTATGAATGGAATGCCCGCCTTCAGACCATTTTTCACGTCGCTCCAATGCAAAATTTTTATCGTTTTTACCATTCCATTCAGGGTGCGCACAGCCAAATCCTAAACCACGACCTTGAAGGTAAAATGGAATATGTACACACAAAAGGATGGGTTCATTTTGGGCTATTTGCTCTTTGAAAAAGGTAAGTTGTTCTTCTTTAATTTCATACGTAGAGTTATCAATGGTTATTATCCTGATGCCATTTATTTTTCTAACGGAATACAGCGGATTTTCGCCTTGATATAAGGGAGCAAGTCTTTTTTCTATCCATGTTTCTCTTAAATAATGAGAACTTCCCAACATTCCCTCATAATGCCAGTCATGATTGCCCGATGTAAATATATAAGATATGCCAATTTTTTGTAATTCATCCATGACAAAAGATATGGCAGCTTCAGATGGAAAACTAAAAATATCTCCGGCTAATATTAATAAGGAAACATTTTCTTTTTTGGCTATTTGTAGTGTTTCTACCCATGCTTTTTCTGGATTTGTGTCTTCTCCTGTCTGAAAATGTTTTGTCTTGTTATAAGCTTTGGCCATTCTGCCACTGTACATTGTATATTCATTCCCCCTTTCATCGTCTTTAAATAAATGCGTGTCAGCTATAAATAAACAGGAGAAAGATTCGGTTACCTCTTTATGATAGAATCGAAGTCTATTTCCGTCTTTAGAAAAAGTTCCTCTTTCCGTTTGTTTATTTTTCCATTTTATGGAATTATTGTTAAACGGCAGAAATAGCCATAAACTCCTTGTTAGTAAACTTCTTCTTTTCATAAGAATTATTTTGTTTGACCGTTCAAATTACAAAATTTTATCGTTTTTTTGTAAGAAAATGAAAGTAGAAGGCGCGCAAGAAATACATTTTCCAATAGACATTACCTGGAATTTTTTAGTAGATCCTCCTTTTTTTGGAAAACTTATACCCAACATAAGCGACATTGAAAAATTGAAGGAAGATGTTTATTTAATTTCAGGAAACCTAAATGTCAGTGGTTTTTCCAGCGTTCTTACCGGTACTTTACATATTCATAATAAAAATGAGCCTAAAAGTTTTACCGTAGATATTTCACAAGAGGGAAAATGGGGGGTGATGTCAGCTAGTATTGATTTTATGCTAACTGAATCTTCTCTTAATAATACCCTGGCAAATTATAACGTTCAATTGAATTTACCTTTGCTAGTTAAATCAATGGTTGGTAATAAGATTAAAGAGTTGATTCATCAAAATGCCACCGCATTTTTTCAACGGTTGAATGAACAAAAATCACACTAGAATTTTAAAAGTTCTTCATAAATGGCGTAAACAGGTAACCCCATAACATTGGCGTATTCTCCCTCTATTTTTCGTATTTTACAAAATCCTATCCATTCCTGAATACCATAGGATCCTGCTTTATCCATAGGATTAAACTGGTCGATATAATAATGAATTTCATGATCGCTCAATGCGCCAAATGTTACGTTGGTTTGATTAGAAAAAACTACTTTTTTTTCATTATTTCGCAAGCATACTCCTGTGTAAACAATATGGGTTCTATCGCTCAGCTGCTGTAACATCTCGAAGGCCTCTTCTTTGTTAGCAGGTTTATTTAATATTTGGTTATTTATAACAACCACACTATCAGCGGTAAGTAAAATTTCATTTTCATTTATTATATCTATATCAGCAGCGGTAGCTTTTTTGTCGGCCAGATAAGCAGCGACTTCCGCAACCGGCATTTCACTGGAAAAATCTTCGTTAACATCCATCTGATGAATTCTGAAATTGAATCCAGCCTCTTTTAATAATTGAGCTCTTCTTGGCGATTTTGAAGCCAATACGATGACTTTACTGAATGGAGGAAAAGGGGGATTTGAATTACCCATAAGGATTAATAGTTATGTATGTTATTAATATCAAACCGTTTATCATGATTAACTTAATCCATAATCCGACGTTTCTAAAAGCTTTATCATCTTTAGCCTGAATTATTTTTATAATGCTAATAGACAATGGAGTTTGGATAAGTAAAATCTGAAGGATAAATAAATAGGGTATATTTGAAAAAATGGACTGACTAAATGAAAAGGTTATGACCATCGAAGTTATCAATGCAGTAAATAGTGCCATAATCTTTGTATTTTTTTTACCAAAATAGACAGCAGCTGTTTGAATATTTGCTAGTTTATCGCCCGCTTCGTCTTGAAGATCTTTTACTATCTCTCTATACAAATTTGTTAAGAAGGCAAATTGGACGTAGGAAAGTAATAATTTATGTAAGGGTAAAAATGAAGTGAGGTCTCTTATTTTAAGTTCTTTTAAAACTGATGCCTCAGAAAGGAAAAATATACTTGGCACGGCTGCGCAAAACAGGGAGACTAATATATTTCCTAAGTAGGGTATTCCTTTGAACCAACGACTATAACCAAAAAGCAAAAAAACGGCAGCTGGATATATAAACCAATAAAATAAATCATTTCTTTGGACTGCTAAATAAAAGGAGATAAGTGCGCCTGTTAATATCATGGAAAAATATATTTTCCAT
>Ga0209550_10004954_pt1 | contig 12568 bp, 9 predicted proteins | sample LauGreSuBDMM15SN_2_FD_187567 | JGI IMG/M metagenome (GOLD analysis project Ga0209550, IMG submission 187567) | Freshwater lake microbial communities from Lake Michigan, USA - Su13.BD.MM15.SN (SPAdes) (version 5) | ecosystem: Environmental > Aquatic > Freshwater > Lake | place: Lake Michigan, USA... | reverse complement strand
TTTTTAAATCTATCAGCAAATCAATATCCGAATAATTTGCCTTCAGGTTGGAAAGAAATGTCTCAATTTTTGATTCTAAACCAGAATTTAAAATTTGATCCAATGTCAATCTCAGGCATAATCCACGTTTATCTTTTGTATTTATCGTTTTTATCAATTTTGTAAGGGAGTCGCTTTGATCTAGCCTTGCAACGGGAATTGCAGACAATGTTCTTTGCCTTATCTCATCAAAAACAAATTCCATTGGCAATCTACCATCCCGCATCCTCATCTCTTCAGGAATCAAACTGGTATCAATAAAACATGATCTACTTCCGCAGTTTTCTTTATATCGATCTCCAAATGTTTCCAGATGTTCGTCTATATTCTTTTTATCCTTTTTTTGCATATAGTCGTACTCAGGAGGCGGAACTTCAAAAAGAGGAGTAACTGAGTTTGAGATAATTGGATTAAGATTTTTGTAAGCAGAAATCTCACCAGCTTTCCATTTTAAAATTGGTACATACAAGGTCATAGGTACTCCTCAAATAAACATCTTACTTTGCCTTCACCAACCATGTTTCCTAGTTCCAAGTAATTATCCTGCTCCTTTCGAATTCTTCCTGCAATTATTGCTTCTGATATTTTCCACTCTCTAGCTTGTTGAGAGATGATTTCTGGAGTAGCAAAGAACTTTACCGGAGATAATTCCCACTCTGCTTTGGGTATCAGAGTTTCTAAAGCAAATTCATCAGCTTCTAATTCTCTTACATCGGTTGATTTAGTGTAAACGTCATCAAAAAACTCATCTTCATCTTTGTTGTATAAATGCTTAATAACGTGGCCAAGTTCGTGAAATAAAACAAACCAAAAATTATCCAATCTGTCGTATCTCAAAGTCATTGCTATTATTGGCGCTTTGTCAATGCCTATCATAGCAGCCCCATCTAAAAAGGTACCTTCTAAACGCCTTTCTATGATTAAATGTATTCCATTATTCTCGAGATAATCTTTGGCTAAAAGAGGGCCATTATCTTCGGCGCTTAATGATACCAGCTTCCTTAGCCACTCTTTATTTATTTTCTTTGGATCAAAAGTACCTTTGAGAGATTTGGGTTTAAAAAATGCTTTTTGAAGCACTCTAACTTGCCAAGCAGTCAAAGCATAATTATCAATTTTACTGCCAGACCTAACGTTTTTTCTGTGATAAATTTCTGTCAGATAATTTTCTTTTTGAACTGAGTTAAAAAAATCGGTTATTAGTTCTTCAGCATTTTGCATAGCCTTCTTTAGATTTCCTCGAAACTCTCCAAACTCAAACCATCCTCTTTCAAACATTTCTTTTATAGGAAAAGAGAGGGCATTTACCTTTGAATCATTTACAACAAATTCAGCAGCATTTTTTAATTGAACATTTAAAGAATCTGCAATTTCTAGCAATCTCTTAAAGCTCGCATTCAAATATAAATCGGCCTCGTATCTTTGTATTTGCTGAGCCTTCATTCCAAGCTTGGAAGCTAAATCTTCCTGCGTAAGGCCTTGCACTATTCTTGCCTTAATTAACAGCTCTGGAAGCTCTTCTATACTGTTAGCTTCAGAAATCTTAACAAAACCAGATTTCAATTTTTCATATTCTTCTACTTCAGTTTTTAACTCCTCATATTGACTAAGGAGCGCGTCTCTTTGCGCTCTTTCTATTTTAGAAGAAACCGCCCCTAGCTTTTCAATAGATTGCAAAAACTTATCCGCTTGTGATTTGGTAATTTTATATTGCTTTTCGTTAGTAATCATAAACCTACCCCCTCAATTTTATGTTTAATATTCCCTTTTGAAGACCTGTATTTTTTTCAATTTGAAAAAAATTTAAAAAGGTCTTGCCCGTAGAGCCTTCAATAGTACTTGCGGGAAAGTACTCGCCTAAATATTTGTCTTTTTGAGCTTTGCGCTGATTGCCAAAAATAAAGAATACAGGATCTAAAAGATCCTCGTTTACCCCTTCAATATGCCAACAGGCATCATAATCATTCGGGTTTTGTTTTGAAGTAACATAACTTCCATCAAGATAAATTTGGGAGCATCCAGCTTTAAAGAGGGCCGAAACACCTTTTTCTAGGCCAGCAAAAAGCAGCTGTCTTTTTTCGTTATTTGCAAACCTGTCTCTTACCTCATCCATAGTTGCATTATGGATTCCAGGGGGAAGAATTTGCCAAGGCAATATGTCTATTTTGATTAGGTTAGGTATCATACAACAATATTGTTGTATTGAAATAAAAAAGTCAAATGCTTTTTAAAAGATAGAAGAGGAATTTTATTTCTTAAAGTTTTGACTGCTGAAAAAATAAAAAACTCAACAAAATTTCTCCAAATCTCCATTTGAAGTGAACTGGAGTTTGATTACAATTATAAAGGCTTCACAAAGATCATCGACAAAAAAATTCTCCAATTTTCTCCATTCCCAAAGAGCCAAAAACAAATTCCGCGCAATTAAAAGTTCGCAAAAGGAAACCTTCGCCCCCGCATTTTATTTCGAACTTAATGGTACATATGATTGAGCTATAACTAGAGCGGTCGGAAGGCGTAACGGAGAAAAGTTCGAAGGAAAGCGCTAAAAAATCAAAAGTGGTCTGAAGCCTTACGGCTGTAGGGCTCGCGGTGATGGCGGAGGAGGGGGGATTCGAACCCCCGATATAGCTTTACACCATATATCGGTTTAGCAAACCGACGCCTTAAGCCTCTCGGCCACCCCTCCGCATTTTCCTTCGCGCTTGAGGGCGAAAAGGAAGGGCGAGAAGTTATTTTCTTTAGAAAAATCGTCAACCCTTTTTAATTCTTTTTTTGTAAAGAGGTGGAAATTTAAGTGAAAGTAGTTTGACCACTTTTGTAATATTCTTGAAATTTTTAGTTAAGTATAAAATGGCCTAAAGCCTTATAAACACTGAATGCAAAATAGAGATTGGCTAACAAGTGACCTAGCTTAGCCCTGACCGATCCCCTGATCATTACTCTGCCCACCAGCCATCTGGATTGCTGCGGTTGGAGACATTATTGGAGCCGGCACTCTTTCAATTTGAGATCCACCATTGGCTAATCGATATTGAACAGTCATAGAGCCGTCGGCATTTCTTGTATAAGTTGGAGCATTTGAATCTTCTTGTGCCATGATTTTGGAATTTAAATTTAAATTCTCGCGCCGATTTTCTCAATTCAAGCGGGATTGACTTTCTAGATGAAGGTCAAAATTAAAAAAAATCAACCATCTTTTAAAACAAAATCCATTTTAATTTGGCAAGAAATTGACCGTTAAAACTTATGCCCAGAAATTCTTCTGTTAGCAAGGGAAGATTCTTCTAACTCGCGGGGCGAGTCGTGTAATAATTATACCATTTTCTACCCAAAATTAGCTTTTTAAGCGAAATATTTTTGAGGATAAAACTTACAAGAAAAGCCGCTTCTATCAAGATATCAAAGGTTTTTCTCGTAAATTTTAGACCAAAAAGATAAAGCATAAAAAGCTAATTTTGGGTGGAAAATGTTATTATTACTCTCTTGTTAGAGAAGCTGGCGATGCAAGAGGTGAGGCAGTTAGAGATGCGCCTGATGAAGGCGTTGCCGCTTGAGCAAGATTTTCTGCCGATCCCGTCACAAGAAGATTGTCCAATTCTTCACTTTCTCCATCGTAGCAAGAAACGCTGCGCTTTATGTCGGGCGAGCTACTGCGCGAAGGGGTTTCAGTCGAAGGTCTGCGTGAAAAAATATCGCTCAATTGACCATGGTCAGGTGAAGAAGGATTCGCATATTCTCCCGATTCATTAGAGGCAACAGAGATAACGCGCAAAGGGCTTTCTGAAGCAGCTGGCAAATGACTCTCTTGAAGAATATTATCTTCATCAAAATCAGCGGGAGTTTCTATAAGTTGATGATCTTCATCAAAAGCGAAGTCTCCAAACAAAGAGCCATCATCACTGGCGCGCGATCTTGAGGCTTCTGAATCTCGTCTTGAATTTGCAGTTGCCGCGCTCCCAGATTCTGTTTTAGACATAATATAAAATTTTAGTTAAAAAATGCATTAGGGCACTGTCGCAAAAGCGGATTTGTAACAGCGCCATTATCAACAAAATAAAAAATGCCGCGCCTAGCTAATATTTAAATTTTGCGAAGCAAGATTTTTAGCTGTTTATTTAGCTTGATATAAGTGTCAAATATGGCGCAAAAAGCGCGCAATTTTTTCAGCGAAAATCCCAATTTAAATTGGCAAGAAATTTTTTTTAAGATAAGTAAAATTTTTTCCTAGACAATTCATTTTATAAAATAGAAATTTCATCAAGATACACAATATTTAGTATGTAAACAAAAATATCACCACTATATTTAGTGAAGTTTGCTAAAGAAGTCGCTAAGAAAAATAAAATTTAAATTCCTAATTATGTCTAGAAAAACAAGCGCAAAAGCAGAAAAAACTTCTGCAAAAATTGCCGAAAAAAAATCAGAAAATAAAACTAAAATCACCGTAAAAACTGACGAATCAAAAGATGCCAGATTAAGCAATTTTGGCAAGGCGGTTTTGAAAGATCGCTATTTAATGCCGGGTGAAAATCCGCAAGATTTATTCGCCCGCGTCGCGCAGTATTACGCCGATAATCAAGAGCATGCGCAGCGCATTTATAGCTATATTTCCAACTTATGGTTCATGCCCGCAACCCCAATTTTAAGCAATGGCGGCACCGATCGCGGCCTACCAATTTCATGCTTTTTAAACGAATGTAACGACTCCCTCAACGGCATCGTAAATTTATGGAACGAAAATGTGTGGCTCGCATCAAAAGGCGGCGGCATTGGCAGCTATTGGGGAAATTTGCGCTCAATTGGCGAAACGGTTCGCGGCAATGGCAAAACTTCTGGAATTGTGCCATTTATTAAAGTTATGGATTCACAAACTTTAGCAATCTCGCAAGGTAGCTTGCGTCGCGGTTCGGCGGCAGTTTATTTGCCAATTAATCACCCAGAAATTGAAGAATTTATCGACATTCGCCGTCCAACTGGTGGCGATCCAAACCGCCGCTCGCTTAACTTGCATCACGGAATTGCCATCACCGACGAGTTCATGAAAGCAGTAGAAAAAGATGGCGATTTCGAATTAAAAAGTCCAGCAACTGGTCAAGTGCTTGAAACTGTAAAGGCGAGAGCGCTTTGGGTAAAATTGCTAACCACTCGCGTTGAAACCGGCGAGCCTTATGTTTTATTCATCGACGCCGTTAACCGCGCCATTCCAGAGCATCACAAAAAATTAGGTTTATATGTTAAAACCTCAAATTTATGCAGCGAAATTACTTTGCCAACCGGAATTGACCATCTTGGAAACGAGCGCACAGCGGTGTGCTGCCTATCTTCGCTCAATTTAGAATATTTTGACGAATGGAAAGATAATGAAGAAATTCTCGAAGATGTAATGCGTTTTCTCGATAATGTTTTGCAAGATTTTATCGAAAAAGCTCCAGATTCAATGGCTAAAGCCAAATATTCCGCCATGCGCGAAAGATCAGTTGGTCTTGGTGTAATGGGTTTTCACTCATTTTTACAAAGCAAAAATGTGCCGATGGAATCAGCAATGGCAAAGGTTTGGAACAAAAAGATTTTTCAACTTATTAAGCAAGGCGTTGATCGCGCTTCAAAAGTTTTGGCAAAAGAACGCGGCGCATGCCTTGATGCCATTGACGCTGGAGTTGATGAAAGATTTTCCAACAAATTAGCCATCGCGCCAACCGCTTCAATTTCAATCATCGCCGGCAATTCTTCACCGGGAATTGAGCCATTTGCCGCCAATTCATTTACGCAAAAAACTTTAACTGGCTCGTTTAATGTCAGAAATAAAAACCTTGTTAAATTGCTTGAAGAAAAAGGCAAAAGCGGCGAAGATATATGGTCTTCAATTACCATCAATGAAGGCTCGGTGCAGCATTTAGATTTTCTTGACGAGCATGAAAAATTGGTTTTCAAAACCGCCCAAGAAATTGACCAAAGATGGATCATCGACCTTTCTTGCGAGCGCCAAGAATATATCTGCCAAGCGCAAAGCTTGAATGTTTTCTTACCAGGAAATGTATCGAAAAAAATGTTGCATGATGTGCATTTTAGAGCTTGGCAAAAAGGCCTAAAAAGCCTTTATTATTGTCGCTCTACATCAATTCAGCGCGCCGATAAAGTTTCTAATAAAGCCGAAACTCACAAGTTGGATGTTTCAAATTCTGGCGAAGCGGAAGTTCTGGCTGCGCAAAAAGAAGGCGATAAATATGAGGAATGTTTGGCCTGCCAATAATTTTGGTTTTGCCTTGCTAGCGGCCTTGTAAGTTGAGATCATAAGCTCCTAAGCTGGGCGGAGTTTGCAACTCTTACGCAAGGGGGGTCCTACTAAAAGCGCCCCCTAAGCTGGGCGGAGTTTGCAACTCCGCCCACATGTTTTAAAAAAATTATCTTAAATTTCTTTCAGAATTATTCCTTGCTTTTCAAGAAGTGTCTTCTAAATTGCGCCGCTCCTTTTACCGAGTTTTCTTTTACAAGAAGGCCCCATCATCTAACGGTTAGGATGCTACCCTTTCACGGTAGAAATACGGGTTCGAATCCCGTTGGGGTCACCATTTCACTTCATCAAAATAAATTTCCTTAGTTTTTCCAAAGTCAATATTATCAATAATTTGCTTGGCTTTAACGCAAGATGGCATTTCAAATTTTTTAGTTAAATTTACCGCAAGATCAAAATCTTTTTTACAAATTTCATCAATTTTGCTGCGCTTTTGAATGACTAAAATTTTCTTATTTTTATAAGTAAAATCGCAGATATTTTTTTGGCAAAAATCTCCAATCTTATATTCAGTTTGATTAAAGTGCTTGAGCCACGATTTAAGCTGGCGCGAAGCTCGCATTTTTTCAGAAAAAACAAGGTCATTTTCTTCATTATAAATGGCGAAAAATTTCTGATCCTTGTCAAAAATTAAATCGGGTTTTTTATCAAATTTTAAAGTTAAAAATGACGATAAAAATAACAAAATTCCGGCGTAGCGCAAATAGCTTTTGTGAAATAAAATCAAAGCAATTGCGATGATTGATAAAACAAAGCCAAGGCTTGAAATATGCGGCATCATCACGCTAGAATAAGGAATATCATTAACAAAATTTATGATTTTTTCTAACCACAAAATTCCCTCATTCATCAGCAGTAAAACATATTTTTCTAAATTTAGCGGCATCAAAAAAAACGACAAAAATCCCAGCGGCATAATAAAAAAACTAGTCAGGGGAATTGCTAAAATATTGGCGATAAATCCGTAAATGGCGAGGTTGCCAATGCCATGCAAAATAAAGGGTAGCGAGATTATTTGCATGATAATTGAGATGAAAATTATCTCACAAAAATAGCGCAAAAATTTTGAAGAAATTTGCAATTTAAAATCATCATAAATTGTCGCCAAAATAAAAACCGCGAGGAAAGAAAGTTGAAAGCCAATGTTAAAAATTATGTAAGGATTATAAAAAATTATCGCCAGCATCGAAGCAGCAATGACGCGCTTAGAATTGATTTTTTGCTGCAGCATTAGTGCAATAAAAATACAAAAAATCATCAAAAAAGCGCGCTTAGCTGGAACTGGCGAATCGGCAATTTGCAAATAAATATAAGAGGCAATTAGCGCCAAAAAAGCGGCGATTTTTTTGATGTCATAGCGCAGGGTTAAATATTCGCTGCGCGCAAGCAGAAAGCGCGTTGAAAAGAAAAATATGGCGCCCGCCAGCGACAGATGAAAACCCGAAATTGACAATAAATGCGCCAGGCCCGAGACGCGAATTTTTTCATAAAAATCCTTATCAATAACTTTTTGATCGCCAATAAAAAGTGCATTAGCAATTGCGCTTGAATTGCCGCTTAAATAAAGGTTGAAGCGCCCACGAATTTTTTCACGAAGATCTAAAAAATAACTTCTAAAATTAGAAATTTCATTTTTTTCAAGCAGCCTAACTTCGCCAATTGCATAGCCTGAAGCGCCAATTTTTTGGGCTTTGAAATTTAATTTATAATCAAAATCGTCGCTAAATTCTTCCTCTGAAAATGGCTTGAGCATTGCTTTGAAGGCAATTTTATCATTTATTTCTAAATTGCGATTTGCCCTAACTAAAATTAGCGCAATTTTTTCTGGTGGGCGCGGAAAAATTTTTTTATCGTTTTTTTCAAGCCAATTTACATTTTGATAATTTTGGCGCAAGTCAATAGCCTTGCGGTCAAAATCTTGATAATCTTTTAAATTAACAAAATTTTTGGTGGATATTTTTCGTGGTTTTTTTGGTTTTTTTGGCTTGTTTGGATCTGCCGGCTTTCTTGGTTTACGGGGCTTGAGTGATTTTTTCTTCTTTGGTTTTTTTGCTTTAACTTCTTTTTTTACAAATTTCGATTGCTCTAAATATGGCTTTGAAACCAGCAAATACATGCCATCAAGATGATTTATCGGATTATGAAAATTTTTAATTGATTCAATTTTTGCGCTGCCATCAACATAAACTTTTCCACTAATTTCAGTATGGTTTAAAAAAGTTTTTGTATAAAGAATGCTATAAAATGCGCCAGCAAAAAATGTTGCAATTGCAATATAGATAAGGCTGCGTAAGGAAAATCGGTTGAGATAAAATAATATTAGCGAGCAAAAAAACAGCGTCGCAAAAATAGAAATTTTTGCTAAAAAACCTGCGCTAAAAGAAATAAAAAAAGCCGCGCCAAGTCCGAAAATTAAAGGCAGCCATAGGTAAAAATTTTGCCGCTCTTTATCAAAGATTTCTGTAAATTTATTTAGCATCAATGTGGTGTGTTTTTTAGGACGGGGTCTGACCCCTTTTTCTTATTCGTAGCCCCAAAGATTATTTTTAAAATTCTCTAAAATAAATTTTTTATGCAATTCTTCATCAGCTGTAGAGATAGGAAAACTGCGCGCCGGCAGCATTTTTCTTGCTTGATTTTGTGCCGCAATTTCAATTTTTTCTTCAGCAATTTTGGCTAATTTTTGGCTATTTTTAATTCCATCAAAACCAAAGCCCACCTGCAAGCCGCCCATTAATTCAACATAAACATCGCAAAGCAACTCAGTATCAAGCAGCGCGCCGTGCTTGGTTCTTTTAGATAAATCAATACCAAACCTTTTGCAAAGCGCATCAAGCGACGCCGGAGAGCCCGGAAACTTATTTCGCGCAATTAAAAGCGAATCAACAATTTCATTTTTTAAAATATCCATGCCCAAGCTTTTTAATTCATAATTAATGAATTTAGTGTCGAAAGCGGCGTTATGAATTACAATTTTATCATCGCCAATAAATTCTAAAAATTTGTGAACAATATGATTAAAAATTGGCTTATCTTTCAAAAATTCACCAGAAATTCCGTGAATATTAAAAGCCTCTTGCGGCATGTCGCGGCGCGGGTTTATATAGGAATGAAAAAATTTTCCACTTTTAACTTTGTCAATTAACTCAACGCAGGCAATTTCAACCATGCGGTGACCATCTTTAGGGTCAAGGCCAGTAGTTTCAATATCCAAACAAATTTCGCGCATAATTTATTTATCCTTCATTTGCGTAAATGAGCGCGAACTTTCTGACTTGATAAATTTTATAACTTCATCAACCAGCTCACTAGAAAACTCTTGCTTCACGGCATCAACGCGATTTTGAAAATTGCCCTCATATTTTTCTTCAAAAAGTTTTTTGAAAAAATTGCGAAGTGCGTGAATTTCATCGCGCGAAGTATTGCGGCGTTTTAAACCAACAAGGTTTAAACCCGCTAGGGAAGCGCGCTGCCCCATAACGGTGCCATAAGGAATAACATCATTTTCAACGCCCGACATCCCGCCAATCATAGCGCCAGCGCCAATTCTTACAAATTGATGCATAGCAGAAAGTCCGCCAATCACAGCATTATCGCCAACTTCCACATGACCAGCAAGCGTGGCATTATTGGCCAAAATCACATTATTTCCAACCACGCAATCATGAGCAATATGAACGCCAACCATTAATAGGCAGTTATCGCCAATGCGAGTTTCCATGGCGCCATCTTGCGTGCCAAGGTGAATTGTCACATGTTCGCGAATTTTATTATTATCGCCAATTATCACGCGCGCCTTTTCGCCCTTGAATTTCAAGTCTTGCGGAGCAACGCCAATTACGGCAAAAGGAAAAATCACATTATTTTTCCCAATTTCAGTATCGCCCTCAATTACCACATGAGATTTTAAAATTGTATTATCGCCAATTTTTACCTCATCGCCAACCACGCAAAATGGCCCAATTTCAACATTTGAGCCAAGTTTTGCAGATGAAGAAACAACGGCGCTTGGATGAATTTTTGTCATAATTATTTTTTATTTTTATCAACAATCATTGCCGAAAGCTGAGCTTCTGCAACTTTTTGACCTTCAACAATAGCGGTTGCGCCCAGTTTCCACACCGCTCCACGATTTTGAACTGCCTCAACATGAAGCTCCAAAACATCACCGGGAATAACTGGTTTTCTAAACTTAGCGCCATCAATTGACATAAAATAAACCAATTTATCTTCCGGATTAAAATCGGGCGCGCTAGTCACCATCAAGGCTCCAGCCTGTGCCAAAGCTTCAATAATCAAAACACCAGGCATAATTGGATGATTAGGAAAATGTCCCATAAAATGCGGCTCATTGAAAGTGACATTTTTTATGGCAACAATTTTTTTATTTGGCTCAAGTTCAATAACCTTGTCAACCAGCAATAGAGGGTAACGGTGCGGTAATGATTGAATGATTTTTTCGATATTAATTACGGCTTTTGTCATATGATTTTTACAAAAATTAAGGAGGATTTTTACAGTAATTTTTGCGCGTGGCAAAATCAATCAATAAAATTTCTCCTTGATTAGAAATGATTGGGCGCTTTAAATATATTCATACCATTTCCCATCCAAAATTCAGCTTCTGATGCTTTGTCTTTTTAGCTTAAAAAAGCTATTTTGAGTAGGAAATGCTATCACTTAAATTTTTCGAAATTTTCCCATGACAGAATTAAAAGAAACCAATAAAATCACTGGTGCAGAAATAATTGTTAAAGCTTTTCTTAACGAAGGAGTTGATGTAATTTTTGGCTATCCGGGTGGTGCAATTTTACCTTTTTACGACGCGCTATTTTGTCAAAAAAAACTGCAGCATATTTTAACGCGCCATGAGCAAGCCGCGGCGCATGCGGCTGAAGGCTATGCTCGTTCAACTGGAAAGGTTGGCGTTATTACTGTCACTTCGGGTCCGGGTGCAACAAATACCATCACCGGCCTTACAGATGCCTATCTCGACTCAATTCCACTAGTTTGCATTTCTGGCCAAGTTGCCACTCCGGTAATTGGAACTGATGGCTTTCAAGAGGCTGATATTACTGGACTGACGCGCTCTTGCACCAAATATAATTATCTAGTTAAAGATGTTAATGATTTGGGCCGCATAATTCACGAGGCCTTTTATATTGCGCGCACAGGGCGTCCCGGACCAGTTTTAATTGATATTCCAAAAGATGTACAAAATGGTTTTGGAAATTATAATGGCCTTATCGAGCCTACGCGCGCTTCATACCAAATCAAAAAACGCCAATTTGAATTGCATCATGATAAAATTTCTGCGGCAGTTGATTTGTTGGAAAAGGCCGAAAGACCAATATTTTATACGGGCGGCGGCATTATCAACTCAGGCGAAAAAGCCAGCGAATTATTGCTAAAATTAGTTCATCAAACGGGATATCCAATTACCAATACTTTAATGGGACTTGGCGGTTTTCCTGCCAGCGACGCCCATTTCATCGGCATGCTTGGCATGCATGGAACCTACGAAGCCAACATGGCGATGCATGATTGCGATTTAATGATTAATATCGGCGCGCGCTTTGATGACCGCGTAACTGGCCGTGTGTCTGGCTTCTCGCCAAATTCTAAAAAAATTCACATCGATATTGACGATTGCTCAATTGACAAAATTATCAATGTTGATGTTGGAATTATCGGCGATGCCGGCCTTGTAATTCACGCTCTGCTTGCAGAGTGGGAAAGGCGCGGCAATAAAAATCGCCAAAAAGAAATTTCTCCTTGGTGGAATCAAATTAAAAAATGGCAAGCAATTAACTCGCTTTCTTACGAAACAAGCGACATTGAAATCAAGCCAGAATATGCTTTGCAGCGTTTAAACGCCTTGTCAAAATCGCAAAAACCTTTTGTTTCAACCGATGTGGGCCAGCACCAAATGTGGGCCGCGCAATATATTCATTTTGATCAACCAAAAAAATGGCTAACTTCTGGCGGCCTTGGAACCATGGGCTACGGCGTTCCGGCGGCTTTGGGTGCGCAAATTGCTAATCCCGATGCGCTGGTTATGTGTGTCAGTGGCGACGCTTCTTTTATGATGAATTTGCAAGAATTATCCACCATCAAACAATATAATTTGCCGGTGAAAATTTTCATTCTCAATAACCGCTATATGGGCATGGTGCGTCAATGGCAGGAGTTAATTTATGAAAAACGCGAAAGCCAATCCTACATGGAATCGCT
>Ga0209550_10004953_pt1 | contig 12570 bp, 8 predicted proteins | sample LauGreSuBDMM15SN_2_FD_187567 | JGI IMG/M metagenome (GOLD analysis project Ga0209550, IMG submission 187567) | Freshwater lake microbial communities from Lake Michigan, USA - Su13.BD.MM15.SN (SPAdes) (version 5) | ecosystem: Environmental > Aquatic > Freshwater > Lake | place: Lake Michigan, USA... | reverse complement strand
GACTCAGAGTACCACTACTACCACCACGCGACCTCAACCGTCAATTACGCCGAGATGGAGTGGATCGACTACCTCTTCGGCACCCATCACACGCAGGTCGGCGCCGCCAAGACGAGTAACGTCCACAAGGGCACTTAGGAACACCCATAATCGTACGGTAAGTGAGTTAAAAAAGAAACGAAACCCGCTACGTTCACACCTCCTCGCAATGCAACTGAACGAAATGCTCTGTGCGACGCCAGTCGCGTTACTACGCCGCCTGGCAGGCTGCAGGAGGCTGCAGGAGGAGCCGGGCACTCATGACGAGCCGTTGACAGAGCCTGAGACCTCAGGCAGCGACGATGGGAGCAGTAGCAGCCTCGTGCTGATCATCGTGCTTCTGCTGATCCTGCTGGCAATGTGTGTGGCGTGGAGATTGTGGCGATTGAGAAGGTTTTGGGCCAATCATGCACGGAGCGTCAAGGTCCTCGACGAGATCGAGATGGAGTTCGTCAACGATGACGCAGACGATCACGTGTTGGAGGACGAGGATATCAAGCCCCGAAGAAGCGATCTGCGCAGCCATCGATGACAACATGCCTGCGGCCGCCCAGCCCTTCGCACAGCAGCATCGTCGGACCATTTGCTACCTTGCGATCCGTGGATGCTGATCCATGCGACGAGCCAGGACTGCCGTGCATCAGCAGCAGCCAGCAGCAGGTGTGCGACGACAGAGCAGAGGCGCGGGCGCAGCAGGATGCGCTCGTGCATAAGCAGTGCCCGCACACGGCGTGCGTGTGATTGCGCGGGTGCCAATGCTACACGCCCTCCTAGCGTGATGATGCGTGGAATCCTCACACCTGCGCTTCGTTCTGGCAGCACACCGTGCCTCTCGTCCGTGTCCTTCTTCTTCTGTTTCTGTGTCTGCGTCCGCCAGCTATCGTCGATCTCAGACGCCAAGTGCAAGGGGCACACTGGGGTCTAGAGGCCCTCATCGTTCACATGTCGCCGGTTCGTCAGCATATTTCCGCATTGTCAGCATCGAGATGCCGGGTCCGCTGGTCCCGGCTGGGAAGCCCGCTACTCTCGGCAACGCAAGCTCCGCAGCTGCTGGCGCGCCGTGGGGTGGGTGGCACACATGCGTGGAGCATGTACGTGCGCATAACGAGCGACGCGCCGAGGAAATCGCAAGGCGACCGAAATGCGAAAATTCCTGTACAGGATTACGAGGTGTCCACTATACTCTTTAGAATACAGTGTGCATGCTGGTTGCATGGCTCGGTGAATCACACCAGCAGACTACGAGTTTATCCCGCCCAGTAAGCAAAGGGCAGCGACGAGCACCAAAGATCGACACACTGTGTGCAGGGAGACAGAGGCATTTCGAAGTGTGTTGACGAAACATGTGCAGCTGCAGGTAAAATGCGCTAAAAATGCGCATCGTCGCAACTGATACAATAGTATCGCGACTGACGTTCGAGACACTCCTCCCCGTTTTCCCCACAGGGGAGTCGGCCCGGCAGGGCGCCGGTCTCACGCTTGGCATGCGTGCCCAATTCACAATGAGAAAAGAGGGGCTGCTTTCGAGAGCTCGCACGGCCTGCACAGGGCAGCTCAGGAGCAAGCTATACGCGTCGCCCAACCACTGCTCTGGAAGGTAGAATGAAGAATCAAAAACTAGGAGAGCATGAAATCGTGCGAGCAGCACGAGCCTTTGCGGATTTCCATCGGGAGGTCAGCGGCATCAACATCAAGGCCCCGCGACAAGAAATGCTCAATTCTGCAGCCGGCGCGAGTGGCTGGTATCTTTACTGGCAGCAGCGGAATGGTGAAGCCCCGGCATCGGCCGAATACGAAGAGACGCAGAAGGAACGCGAAGAGCGGCAGAAAAAAGCGCGAGTCTTCTTATGCAAAGTGCTACGGAAGGCATCAACAGAAGGCTTCAATGTTGAAGCTCTTCGACAGCTTTATTCGAAAACTCTTCCAATTTTACATCTTCAGTCCCAGTCACGCGAGGAGAAGATTAAGATGTTGCAACGAGAGCCCTACTTGCACATGATCCTGTCAGAGGAGGAGCGATCAGACCGTGAGCTTGCTCTCATTGCTGTGTCCCGAAATGGGTCGATCCTCAATGATCTGCCTGTTTCGCTGTGGATGGACTTCGAGGTTGTGAAGACTGCGCTCAATGCACCGGGTGGTGGCGGGCTGGTGCTGCATTGTGCTTCCAAGGCTGTGCAGATCGAGTGGCTTCGGGGAAATGGTTCCCTGCTTGAACATCTCACAGAGGAACAACGCTCAGACAGCCAGCTACTTGAAGCTGCTATGAGTCAGGATGTGCAGGCCCTTCGACATGCATCAGATGTGCTTAAAATCAAAATTCTGGAGCAGGATGGTCTCATGCTGAGGCATCTCCAAGGGATCAAAAACAGTGTGGACGTGGTTCTTGCTGCGGTGAATCAGAATGGGCTGGCACTTCAGTATTGGGATCCTTCCTCTTTTCGGCAAGAAGACATCGCGGCAAGAATTTCAGTAGCTGCGATGCGACAAAGCGGCCTCGCTTTGCTGTGGCTGCCTCAAACCCTCCTGATGCCGGGCAGGCCGGTCAACCTGCCTCAGACACGGCAAGCATCGAGGCCCTTCAACCCAAGCAGTGAAAGGGCCACAAGCTCCGTTACAAGCTCCGGTGCTCTGAATGTATGGAAGGAAGCCATGACGCAGAATTTAGAGGCGAGTATTTCTGATGAGCTTGCTAGGACCGCATATGCTACTCGTCGCAGCGAGTGCGAGAAGGCTTTGCAAACATACGAGAAGGCTTTGCGAGCACGGCAGGAGGCGGAGCGCAAGCGTGCCAGCGCGTGGGGCGACCGCCGAAAGGCTGCCGGCAAGCGAGTCGTAGTGGCTTACGATGAAGGAGAACTTGAACTTGTACGGTACCGGGGCACGGTAATGGCAAGCGTCAAGGGAGGATTGAAGGTGCGCTTCGACGGTGACGATGAGGACCAGCTTTACCTGGTCGATGCCGATGATGAGTGGGAATGGGAGGCGGATCCGGGACCAAATGATGCAGGAGCTCCTCTTAAGGAGAGCACCAGCACTGATGAGGCGCCAATCGACAAAGATGATGAGCAAGATGTGCAAGACGATGAGAACGAGGATTTGAAGGAGCAAGAGATGATGATGGAGGCGGCGATGATGGAAACGGCGATGGAGATGGAGACGATTGATGCGACAAATGGTGCGATGGCGTCCTTATCAACTGCTACAGATGCTAACGACTCACGGAGCCGTCATGGCAAACGCAGGCAGAGTCAGGCAGGCTCCAGTTCCATGTTGACACTGAGTGATTGCCCTGTCGGCAGCTACGTACTCGTACCACGCCAGGACGGCCGGCGGCGCTTTTCGACGTGGTCAGAGGTGCTTGGCTACTATGACAGTGGCAGGTTTGCAGGCCAGCTGCAAGTTGCCGTGCTGGGCGAAGAGCCGCAGCCTCTGTCGCTGCTCACGCTACAATCTCGGAATAATCTAGGCTCTGTTCTTGTCCGGACGGTAGCTGAGCAGATGGCAGCTGCGATGGACGAGGAGGAGGAGGCACTTCAGCCTGATACGATTGCCATTCAGCCTGATACAGGTCCTGCGGGCGTCAGCGTGAAGCAAGAGGATGCTGAACCAGTGGTCCAGTCCAAGTGGCCCCCGATCGACGTCGAAGATCCTGAAGAAATGGCTGTGGTTAAGCTCTGCTCAGTGGAGGTGGCGGCGGAGCAGCAAGCGCGGGAGAGCGAGATGGCGACGTTGCTTCAGCAGCATACCGAGGCCGCGCAGCATCAAGAGCAGCAGCGACGCGCGACGCGACTCAAGATGTACCACGAGAACAAGGATAAAACGTTCGCAGATCCGATGTTCAAATGCCCACACTGCTACTATCCAAACAGTTATCCCAGAGAGGAGCGCGCCTGCAACAAGCTGCAGTGTGGCAACAGCACGTGTTGCACCAAGTTCTGCATCGTCTGTGGCAAAGCAGCATCTGCTTCGTGCGCGTGCATCGCAGCTGCATGGGCGCGTTAGTTGGCAATAGTTGGCAAACTGTTATATGTGAGCCAGCGGTAGTAAATTCAGGGGTTTCTCTTTCTGCTTCTTGTGCCAAGCGCTTTCGCGGGACGTCCGCATTTCAACTGTGAATCGGTGCGGCGTGTGACGGGTAAAACTAACAGCGAAAACTAAGGTCGTGACTGCCGGGTACCGGTAGGTTGAAGGTTCGTGCTGTGACCTGTGTGCGAAGGCGTTGCGCGCCGAGCAGGCTCAGCCTCGGAGGCTCGCCGCGCACCCGCGCACGAACCACGGATCTGATGCGGGAGACATAATATGATATTTAAGTCGCTCGACGCCCCGTACAGCGGCGATGTCCTTTTCGGTTCTGTTCCGCTACGCGCTCTACATCGACAGTACACGAACAGTACATCGATCGAGTACGACGACCGATTGGCGGTGCCGATTCGATTGCTTGGCCACATCTTGTGCGAGAGCGAGTTTGCACGAACACGTGCGTCGTGCCAAAAACCTTATACAAATACCGTCGACATTGGTATAACCACTCACGCCGAGACTCCAGTCCTTGCTCGATCGCTTGTGCAGCGACTACTACGTCCGGCACCATGTTGGACTTCCTATGAGGGGCTAAAAGCCCGCCCCGGCTGCCTAGAGTCCCTAGATTATTGCGTGCGGCCCATGGCGCCTAAAGGAAAGATGATCTCTTCATCCGCTTCTGGCTCACTTGCAGATCCACTTCACAGTGTGCGCCTCCCGCGCGTGCCTCTCCGGGGCTTGCGGGTGTGTGTCTGGCCGATAGGGCCCTACAACGGAGCGGAGCAGATCCACACAACCGCGTCGCTCTCCGGGTCCACGACGCAGACCATGCCATCGTCAGTGCTGTCGAACGACGCAGGGCCGCAGACACCAACTGCGGACAACTTTTCGAGCGTATCTGCGTTCGTCGCGACGCAAACTGTCTTGTCATCGTCGGCACCATCCTCGGAAAGAACGGTCGGCTGGCAGTATCGGCTCTTGGCCTGGAACATGGGCGGGGTGGCGTCCTTGTCAGACTCTGACGCCCAACGGTTCCGGAACTCCACTGGGAGCTGCTGCGTAGGGCGGAGTCCCGGGGGGAAGGCCATGCCAAGGCCCGCGGTCGTGAACGAGAGCATGTCGCTCTCGGTGGTCGGTGATCAAATCTCATCCCTGCTCAACTGAGTTTCGTCAGTCAAACTCACGAAGCGCTCTTCGCGCGTTCGGACTCGCGCGCATCGCTCCTCATTTTCACAACACGACGCTCTTGAGATTCACCCCCCCGGTCTTTACGCAACTTTATCCAGCAGGCGCGGCAGCTGCGCCCCCCGGCTTCTCGCTGTCGTCGTCCTCCGCAGTGGAAATCTCCTTCCTCTTCGGCTGAAGGTCGATCAGCTTGTTGCTCTCCATGGCGAGCGTAGAGATACGCACGCGCCCTTTACGCTGCACATACTTGGCCACGGCCTCCATCTCAGCGGTTGTGATGTAGATGAACTTGCCGCGGTCGTCTATGACGCCTGTGACGTGACCCATGCGCTCGAGGGCCTGGACGCGCTGGATCACGTCTTGCACCCGCAGCTTGAACTCCGCAGCGATCTCCTCCAGCACGGTCACCTTGTGCTCCTTCATGTACGTAATGAAGCGCTCGAGCATCTCCTCCTCCTCCACGGCACCCTCCGCCTCCTCTCCTGCCTCGTCCACGCTGAACATGTCCTTCCACTTGTCGTACTCCTCTTGCTTTGCCTTGGCGAGCGCCTCCGCCTCCTGCCGTGCCTTCTCCTCGCGCGCGAGCGCCTTGGCTTCGCGTTCCGCCTCCTTAGAGCGACGCTTCGCGTCCTTTTCGCTCTCCTTTTCGCGCATCGCCTCGACCTGCGCGGCACGCGCCTCGACCTGCTCGCGGTGCTCGGCCTTGCGCTGGGACTTCTTGCTGGACCCGGCCGCGCCATCATCATCGTCATCGTCGTCGTCGTCGTCGTCGTCATCCCCGCCTCCGCCACCGCCCGTCGCCGCCTCCGCCTCGAGCATGCTGCCACCCTTCTTCATGCGTGCAAGGCCACCCTTTTTCTTCTTTCCCTGCCCGCGATCGAGCTTGGCCTGCTTTTTGGCGAGCGCAGCGTCCTCGCGCGCCCTGATGGCGGCATCCGCAGCGTCCTGAGAGTAAGAGCATTTTGCGCACCGTACAAGTGTGCGTGAGCTGTGCGAGGCAATCAGCAACAAGTGTGGCTGTAGTTTTCTGGCAGCGACAGCGAACGCGCACCGCTTTGGCCTTCTGGCCCGCCTGCGTGCGAAAGAGTAGGAAGATGGGGATCACCATCGCCGCGATGAGTACAAGGATCGCCGCGATCGCGGCGAGGTCCATGATCGATCACGGACTTGTTCAGTCGCTGCGTCGAGCATTTTCGCAGCAAGTTTGAAATCACTCAATATCGAGTCCAGTCAGAACACACATGCCGTTCAGTCACTACATGCACCAATCGTGCAACACAAATAACCGAAATTCTGCTCATGGGTGATGGTTGTCCAGTCCGCGAAGCCAACACGAAGCCCGTCTTCTGCAACGTGCCGCAGAGCCCGAGGCTTTCACATCAGCAGCTGATGAGGATGCCTTCGCACCAGCTGCGACTTCAGCGTGCCGCTGATGGCATACTACGGCTGACGCCAAACACTCAGGGCGTCACCCAGTCGCTCAGGACTACACCACCGCTTCACAGCCAGCGCTCCTTGTCGCTCAACTCACTACCCGGGTCGCAGCTCAGCTCTCGCGAACCGACGCCTCGCCCGGACCGTTTCCGAACCGACAGCGATTCCTCACCACGCCCCAGCCACGCTCAATCATCTTCCACGTGCACGAGGTCATGCCCTCCTGATTCGACGCGCCGACTCTCGTTCAGCGAGAAACGTAGATTAGGTTTAGCCTGGAAACGTCCAGGAGGGCCGACGACCAGAGCAGCTCATCCGTCAGCGTCACGAGGTGCTGCTGCTCCTTCTCACCGTTTTTGTGATAGGGAGCAATGGCGAGGCCAACCATTTCACCATCCTCCTTCAGTTGCGGAAAGAACATGTGAGCAAAGGGCTCTGATGAGCTACGCTGACCGAAGCTACACGGAGTGGAACTTTATCCGACCCGATCGAGACAACCCTCCTTCGGCTCGAGACTATCGCCCGTTGCCACGGCCTGGCGACTGGGTCGGCAATACGCCGCATACTGCTGCGTACGATGCCTGAAAGAAACGGCAGCGGGCTACTTGCATTTAGAAGAGACAAGAAAGGCTTGATCTACATACGAAATTTCGTTTTCCTTTTGCCGTGTTGTTCACGTGAAAACCCAGAGCGGCTTTCGTCTGTCAACATGTCGCCGTCTACCGCTCTGCGTTGCGTGGCCGCGATTGCAGGCTTCTTTGTCGGCACCATGCCTTGGCGTCCAAGGACACCAGAAATCGCTCCATCGCCGCTATTCGATGCAAGCCAACTCGCTACACCGCCATCTCCTCCTCTGACACTTCAGCCACCGCCTTCAATAGCTGTCATGCCAGGCGGTGCCACCTCAGTGGGTCCCTTCAACCTTGACCGCCGACGTGGACTACGCGCCGCGGTAGCGGCACGTGCGGTGCACGGTGAGCTTGTTATCTTCACAAGTAACGTGAACGGCCTTTCAGCGGCTGCTAACATGGCACTCCAGCTCCAGAAGCTCGGCCTGCCACAGCACTTGGTGTTGGCCGATGAGCGTCAAACGTGCACAGCCGCGCACGCGCGCTGGAACTGGTTAGGTTGCGGCTGGTCGGGCGGCCTGCCAGGGTTCGAGGAAAAGTACGCAGCGGGTTGGGGTGGCGAGACGGCGCGGCTGTGGTCGTTGTGGAGCGCCAAGTGGGTATTGCTTGCTCGGCTCGTCGAGTTGCGCGTGAATGTGCTCGCCCTCGACACGGACATGATGCTGATAGCCGACCCGTACCCGCTGCTTCACACGCCGCCGATCAGCCACTTCAAGCTCGTTATCGTGCCGGAGGGCTCGCGCGTAAATTTGGGATTTATCTACGCGCGAGGCAAGAGCGTCCAGCCAGCAGGAGGTGTCATGTCGGTGCTCTGGGACGTGGTACGTCGGCTGCGGCTGTTCACCGAGGATTGGCCGTTGCTAGGCCGGACAGGGAGCAAGACCTCGACGGCCGGGCTGTGGGATCAAGGACTCTTCACCGACGCGATCTGCTCGGCAGTGAGTGGCGAGATAGTGTATCCATACACCTTCTTGCAGTCGCCACGCACGGGGGTGTGGAAAGTGATCGGATGGCCACCCGCGGCGCTCACCGTGGCCAACATCAGCGACCTGCACACGGTGCCGTGGTATGACGCGCGCCATGCAAACCACGAGCGCATCGCCGACATTGCCCGTGCCTCGAAGCGGATGGGCGTCCGTTGGCGCGCGCCTCGACCTTCGCAATTCCTTCCGCCGGGCAACCACCCACAGCGCCTTGAGTGGAGTGCACAGCAGCACCCACTGCTCTGGACGGCGCTGCGGGCGCTCGACCCGATCGCACAGCTACGCCGGCGCTCCGAGTCAGCGGTCACGCCTGGGTGGCTCGATGCGCGCCTTCGACCACGCGGCGGTCTGTGGCCGCGGCTCGGTAGTGGCGATGGCGATGGCCTCGCCGGCGGTGGCCATGATGGCAGCGTAGAGGCGATGCTCGCCACCCCTGACTGGCTCTACTGCCTCGTGGGGCGTTGGGCGATCACCGCCGGCTGGCCCTCCCTCGCACCCCGGGCCGTGTGCGCCGTGGTCCATCTTGTCGAGACACGCTCGCAATTTGGCGCATGGAGTTCCTTCAAGGCCGCCCGCCCGTTTGTGATGCGCGCACTAGGCCATTGGCACTTACCCGAGCCGCCACCCACGCCGATGGAGCCCAGGATGCCTGAGCTTCGCGGCGGCGGCCCGGCGACGATCCGCCTTGCCTGGTCCGAATGGGCTGCCACCGGCCGCGCACAGGGGATTGGGGCGCTCCTCAATGCGCTTCACCGGCTCTCCATCTTCGCCGCGCTGAGCGGACGCACACCAGTCATCCCACGTGTACCATGCACGAGCAAATGGATCTTGACCAACCGTTTCGGTCGCGCTGGGCTCGCAGATGATTACATACTCCAAGTGCCTAACGCGTCTCACTCGATCGCAGCAGCGGCGGCGGCCGAGGCGAGCGACGGTTATGATGGAGCCTCCGTCGAATGCCACTTGTCAATGGGTGGTAGGCAATGCATGTTGCCGATGGTGCTGCCCGCGTGGGCACGCCCGCACGACGCTGCGATCGCTTTTCTTGGCAATCACTCTCCCGAGGCTGCGCCGGCACTCGCCGTCGACGGCGGACTGAGCATCGTCGGCAGCAGCAGCGGCGGCGGCGGCGGTGGAGGCCAGGGCGGTGCAGCTGGGGGGTGCGGCCGCCAACTCACTGCCGATCTCGATGCCTTACGAGACGCGTTTGTGGCCGCGCGATCGGCTGCCATGGTTGAGATGAGGTCGAGCCTGCTCCCCAACGATGGTACGGGCGCGCCAGGCAGCCTCGAGTGTCGCGAACCCGATTCTTTTGACGAGAGCCTCCTGCTGCTAGAGGAGCGTGCTCGATTGCGAGTGCTGCGTTCGGCGTGCCCGGCCTTCTTCGGATCGCAGCGGAACCTCCATCTACTGCACCGGCGCCGTGGGCTGTTCGAGACAGACCGACGTGGCAGGGCTTTGAAGCACGACGGCTGACGGGCTCCGAGCAGTGCCATTTCAGCCCGCCAACCACCGAACCGGCATGCCATTTATCCGGATTAACGATTATCTTATGCCCCGCACTCGCACCTCGTGTATACACATGCGTGCGACGCTGGCGGGGATGAGGCCCAGCGGTAGCCACAAGCGAACCATGTGTACCGTACCGATAGCGATACTCAATGCTTGGCCTTGGGCAATGCCTGTTTCTTTTTACCTGCATATCGCGGACTTGGAGCGGACTTGAGGCGAGGATTTTGGATTTATGGGGCATTTTTATGCGACGGGGAGGTGCGGCCGAGCGGACGCTCACGCTGCGCTACGGTACTCCACCTCGCACGAGAACAGGCGATACGTAGCGTAGACACGGTAGTGTTTGGTAGTGTGTGTATGTGGCGCGCACGAGTCCACTGGATGCGCAGCAGTCGCCTGCCGTGCTCCCGCCTCCTCGCCACACTTGAAAGATCCCCATGCTGCAGTGCGTTGGAGCAGCGCCCCCCGCACAGGATCTAATGCTCTCATGCCACCTAGTCATAATTGTCAGTGTGCGGGAGGCCATGCCAGCGTCGAGCGAAGATCGGCGCTTGCCTCCTCTATGGCTCCTGACTCCTCCTGCGTACATGGCTCCTCCATCCACGCCTGCGATGCGCTCCGACATTGAACCTCCTGTGCGTTCTTTTGAAGTAGAGGGGCGAGTATCGGCACGTTCAGCCCGGCTAGGGACTCGGGCGCACGCTGCGCCTCTTGGCGGGCGGCTCCTTGTCCTCCTCTTCCTCATTGTCCTCCTCCTCATCTGCCTCCTCCTCATTGTCCTCCTCCTCGTCCGCCTCCTCCTCATCCGCCTCCTCCTCGCCCGCCTCCTCATCGTCGGCAGCCTCCAGCGCATCGGCCGCAACCGAAGCCGACGCCGACGCCGCTGGTGCCGACACATGAGCCTTCACGCTTGCCACAACTGTCGCGTCAGCTATCGGTGCTGCCACCGTCGCCACGACAGATATCGCGGGTGGTTCGCCGGCCGTCGCAACAACGGCGGTGGCGATGGCGAGCGGCGCGGCGCTGTCTGCGTCGGCGCCATCGACGGCTACAACAGCTTCCACATCGACGATAGGCATGCACTTCCCAGCTGCGGCCACGGCCGCCGAGTGGGCCACAGCACCCGAGACGATTGCGTCGACCTCGGGCACGACCTCGGGCGCCACCTCGCGCCCTTCGGCGCGTGCGATCTCGGCTTGCTCTTCGGCCCGCGCCATCACGACGAGGTGTGCCGCAACGGCCACGCCCGCTTCCCACGCGGTCGCGTAGCCGCCGATCGATCTGTGGTTGACCTGCGCCTGCCAGCGCCCCTTGCGCGCGGGGTACACTCCCACCCAGCCACTCTTCGTGCGCCGCGTCGGGATCGGCTGCAGCTTGGTCAGATCGTCCGGGATCTGCACCTTGTGCTGCGCAAGCAGCGCGCGCGCCGACGTCTTTGAGGTTCCGCCACTGCCGCTGCCGCCTGCGCCGCCCGAGTCGCCTTCGCCATCCGCAGCCGCGTAAACCAGCGGCATCTCGCCGCTAGCAGCCGATGGGTCGACCATGGCGCCTGGCATCATGCCGGCGGCGGCGCCCGGCGAGCCGGCGGGCGCACCGAACGGCGCCACGTGCGGCGTAAACATGCCGGGCTGAGGGACCATGCCGGATTGCATGGGCTGCATGGGCGGCATGGGCGGCGCACCTGCCGCTCGCCCACGCCCGCGACCGGACCCGCTGCCGCGCCCGCGCCCGCGCCCGCGCCCGCGCCCACGGCCCTCCGCTGTGGGTGGAGACTTGGCCTTCGGGTGGAGGAGGTATGCGGGCGGCGGCGGCGCGATGGCGATCGTGGCATTCTTGAGGATGAAGGACACCGACCGCCTCTGTGCGATTTCGTCGGCTGGCGCGGGCTGCTGCCCCTGCTGCTGCTCACCGTTCTCGGTCGCTGCCGCCGCTGGAGCTGCCGCCGCTGGAGCCCACGCCTGCGAGAGGCACGCGGCATCATCAGCGTCGCCCAGCACGTAGACGATGCCTCCGTCGCCAGGCTGCGGTATGAGGCCGGCGAAGATGTGCGCGTATGAAAGCTTCATGCCCTTGTCGGCGGGCTCAGGTGCCGCTGGCGCTTCCGGGTCAAAGCTTCCCATTTCGTCTGCTGACATGCAGACACTGACTCGTGACTTCGGTCGACGCAAGAGCACTTGCCAAAACTGGGCCTAAACTCGCGTTGGTGGATGACCACCGACGACCTCGAGGCGGGTGCCGCCGACGACTCCGGATCCGACGACTCCGGATCCGACGAAAAACCGCAGACTTCCTCTTCTGCGTTATTGGGAGCCGCGTTTCACATAGTCTTCGGCTGGTGGGTCAGGCCTGTGCGCGCTGTCGCTGCCCGTCTGCTCATGGGTGGCGTTGACGAGTCGAACCAGGTGGTCGAGACAGCACCCGTCGGGCATCATTCGAAGGCGGTCACCACCGCACGTCCAATCATGGCTGCAGAGCTCCAGCAGGTCGTTGTGACACCTGGCCACAAGAGCGAAGGTCTCCATAGTGGCGGTCAGCCCAGCAAGACGGAGGAGAGCTTCCGACACGCACCGCCGGGGGCAAGTGCACATGGCAGCAGCTATTGCTGTGATGCACCCAGTGCTGCTGCAGCTGAGCGTGGGCGGGTGCACTCGTCGCCGCAATCGCCCTCGTTAGAGCCGCTTCCGCCCGCAGCAGCAGCAGCAGCAGCAGCAGCAGCAGCAGCAGCAGCAGCAGCAGCAGCAGCAGCAGCAGCAGCAGCAGCGCTCCGT
>Ga0209550_10004952_pt1 | contig 12570 bp, 10 predicted proteins | sample LauGreSuBDMM15SN_2_FD_187567 | JGI IMG/M metagenome (GOLD analysis project Ga0209550, IMG submission 187567) | Freshwater lake microbial communities from Lake Michigan, USA - Su13.BD.MM15.SN (SPAdes) (version 5) | ecosystem: Environmental > Aquatic > Freshwater > Lake | place: Lake Michigan... | reverse complement strand
AGCATTTAATTGAAATAATTCAGTAACTCAATTATGCAATTATTTGATTCATCTAATGTGATTAAACCTCTGTACGGTCTATCTAAATCCAAAATAAATAATACTGTTAATGAAATCATTACACCAAAACAAAGATTGCCAAACCAATCAATTTTTCCTTTTAATGTTGATGAATAACCAGAGAAAAAAGAAATTATAAATGACAAGAGAAAGACCAACAAAATAATACTGTCGGGCACTTTTGCATTTTCGGCAGCCGATCGCGTTGTGGTAATGTCAAACATTTCATTCAGCGCTGGAATCATTTGCCGAGTTGCGTCAGTATTTGAATAATTGTGTGAAAGTCTAGTAGCTCTGTTCCATAATGCACTAGATAAGGTGTGGCTAATGGTATTGACCTGTTCTCTTTTTTTAGCGTCAAAACCAACTTTAAAATAATTTATACGGGTTTCAATATATTTTTTAAAATCATTTCTAAACAATAAACGTTCGTTTTCGGGGTACAAGTCAGCACGAAGTAAAGCTGTGCTAATGGTGTTTGACTCCTGAACAATAATTTGTCTGCGGGTGTCATACCTGTCTATACTCATGCTATAGGTAAATGCTAAGATAAGTGCTAGTAAACCAAATAGTGAACCATAAATATGACTAGATTCTGTCAAATTTTCTCCTTTTAGCTTTTTTGATTTCCCAACAAAACTGCCAAGTAACGTTGAAGTTAATACTAAAAGAAGTATAAAAATTGATATTTCCCAAGCAGCGATTTCGTTTAAATAGGACATTTTTATATGTTGATTTAGTTTCTATTTCTTTTTATTATTCAATTTTGGCGTTACATCTTTAACGGTATTTGTTTTCGCTTGATCATCGTCAATGATTTGCTCTTTTACAGAAGCAAAATCAATCGCTTTTAAATCAATCTTTCTTATTTGTCTATTCCACATGGTGTGGTAATAGTATACTTTATTTTTCAAATCTGATGCAGAAGTAACTTGAGTAGCACTGACTATATCAGTTGGCAAATGGTCTTTAGGAACTTGAGCACCTAGTGGGATATTAAAATTGTCCAATATTCTAAAGGATTCGAAAACGGCATCTAATGCAGTTGCTAATGGGCGACAAGTGGCAGTAAAAGCGGCGGCTCTCACAAATCTTGATGGAGGCGTAAAATCACCCGGCAAGCCAATTAATCCAGAACCTCCCCCGATTGGCTTTAGATTAAATCCCTCTAAACTCATTGGGCTGTTCGGACTATTTGATAGGTTGAGATAATTCCTTTGATTAATCAAATGCCAGTCGTAAGTAGGAGAATTTGTTATTACACCAATATAAGGATCATATACTTTTACTTCGCCATTATTTACGATTTCAATAATTTTACTGTTACCACTTGGATCAACAATTTTGAAATGAAAAGGTAATGCTGCGCCTCCAAACTCTTTATTATCAACATTTACTACGATGACATTTTTTAGGTTGTCAATAATTTCGTCAACTGTTTTAAATGATGATAACATCCACTGCATTAGGTCGCCTACACTCATCGAATTCTCAGCTTTAGCACTATTGTATATGGCATATTCAGCAAAATCGGGTAAATAATATACGCCAACATATAATCCTTCTTCATTTAATCCGTCTGGTCCGTAAGGTTGGTCGTATGCTGTAAGTGTTACAAAGCCATATTTGCCATTCCATTTTTTTCCGTTAAAACCCTCAGGAGTTTGCCCAATGAATTTTTTGTTGCGTGGTACAACTAAAATCTTGTTGTGTTGCGCATCGTTAAGTGCCCATTCAACTGTTCTTGCAACAACAAATCCGCCATCGGCAGATTTTAATGTAATTCCTGTACACGGCGAAACGCTTATACTAAACATAAGCAATGCTAAGGTAAAAGCAGTAATTTTTTTAAATTTATTTTTCATTTTGACTTTTTTTTAAAATAGAACTATTCAACATTTTCTTTCTTCGATAATAGATAATATCCCAAACAAAAAGAAATTATTAATATCGCTATGCCACCTAACATTAAATATTCTGAATGTTTGATATCTAATGTAATCACTTTTCTTACAATTGCCGTGATAGCAATCAATAGTATAATTTTTACTTCACTTAAAATAGTATTGTGGTGATTTTTGAAAGTTTCTAAGATTTCAAGAGTAATTAAGATATTAAAGAAAATCGGAACGCCAGCAAGACTCAATGGTCTTTCACTTTCGAATGAAAATCTAATTACCTCGATATAAAAAATATAGATTAAGTCGATTGTTTCAATAATTATAAATAGGATGGCAAGAATGGATAATATTAAATAAACTAAATCTTCTGTTTTTGATATAATCTTGTCTTTTTTCATGGTTTTATTTAAAAATTAAGAGTACTGATTAGCGTTCTGATTTATAAAATTATTGCGAACTTTATTTTAATTTTCACAAAATAACAGTTATCCACATAATTCTGAGTAAATAAGTAAAACAACAATCAATTTTTTTATTGTTCAAATATATAAAAAATTACCTAACCTATTGTATTTGAAAAATGTCTTATTTGCTGTTTTACTTATGTTTATCACCGTTACCAATCATAAAAAATAAAAAAACCGATTTGCAACTCAAATCGGTTTTCTTGTATTAACTAATGCGTACAACAATTAACTCAAACCAGCAATTGCTTTTATCTCATTAATGATTTTTAAAGCCAAATCGTCTGCCAAAGTTTGTGTAGCCGCTTCGGTGTATATTCTAATAATTGGCTCGGTGTTCGATTTGCGCAAATGCACCCAGTTTTCAGCAAAGTCAATTTTCACGCCATCTATGGTCGTGATTTGTTCGGCTTTGTATTTTTCGGTCATGGCTACCAAAATCGCATCCACATCAATTTGTGGTGTCAACTCAATTTTGTTTTTACTCATATAATACTCAGGATAAGAAGCCCGCAAAGCAGAAACTTTCATTTTTTTGTTTGCCAAATGGGTCAAAAACAAAGCTACGCCCACCAAACTGTCTCTGCCATAATGCAACTCTGGATAGATAATTCCGCCATTGCCCTCTCCTCCTATAATGGCATTGTTTTTTTTCATCAATTCCACCACGTTCACTTCTCCCACGGCACTCGCTTCGTAGCTGCCTTTGTGTAAATTGGTGACGTCTCGCAAAGCACGAGAAGACGACATATTCGAAACCGTGTTGCCAGGTGTTTTGCTCAAAACAAAATCGGCGCAAGCCACCAAAGTATATTCTTCGCCAAACATTTCGCCATCTTCACAAACAAAAGCCAAACGGTCCACATCTGGATCAACCACGATGCCTAAATCGGCTTGTTCTTTCACCACCAATTCAGAAATATCGGTCAAATGTTCTTTTAGAGGTTCTGGATTGTGCGGAAAATGTCCGTTAGGTTCGCAGTATAATTTTACTACTTCAACACCCATTAATTCAAGCAATCTAGGAATAATTATTCCTCCCGAAGAATTTACCGCATCCACAACAACCTTAAATTTTGCTGCTTTTACCGCTTCAATATCAACTAAAGAAAGATTCAAAACCTCATCAATATGGATGTCCATATAAGCATCGTTGATGGTGATTTCTCCCAAATCATCCACTTCAGAAAAATCAAATGCTTCGCTTTCGGCAATTTCAAGGATTTTTTCACCGTTTTCTGCGTTCAAAAACTCGCCTTTTTCGTTCAATAACTTCAGTGCATTCCATTGTTTTGGATTGTGCGACGCGGTCAAGATAATCCCGCCATCAGCAGCTTCTAACGGCACAGCCACTTCTACGGTTGGCGTGGTAGAAAGTCCTAAATCAATTACGTCAATTCCTAATCCAAGCAGCGTGTTCACCACAAGGTTGTGTACCATCGGACCCGAAATTCTAGCATCGCGACCCACCACCACTTTCAGTTTTTTATCGCCATTGGAATTGTTATTGCTTTTTAACCAAGTGCCATAAGCAGAAGCAAATTTTACGGTGTCTAAAGGAGTTAGGTTGTCCCCTACTTTTCCGCCAATGGTTCCACGAATGCCAGATATCGATTTTATTAATGTCATTGTTTATGTTTTGATGATTATATTTCTAATTTTAAAAATTTTAACAAATATATATAAACAATCAAATAACTAAAATGAAAAGCAGATAAAGTTTTTCCATATATTTACAAATAATCTTTCAGGTGAAGTCTATGAATTTTCTGGCCCATATTTATCTTTCTGGCGACAACGACTTATTAAAAATCGGGAATTTCATGGCAGATGGGATCCGAGGTAAAGATTATTTGCGCTTTCCAGAAGAAGTAAAAAAGGGCATTCTCCTACACAGGAAAATCGATAGTTTTACAGATGAACATTTAATTTACAGAAAAAGTAAACACCGCTTGCACGCAAAATATGGGCATTATGCTGGAGTGATTATGGACATTATTTACGATCATTTTTTAGCCAAAAACTGGGAGAAATATTCAAATGAAAGTTTAGAACACTATGTGAGTGATTTTTATCAATTGCTAGATGATCATTTAGGCATCCTTACAGAAAAAACTAAAAATCTATTGCCGTCTATGAAACAAAACAATTGGTTGCTATCCTATCAATCGATTGAAGGAATTGAAAAGATTTTGTTTCAAATGGATTATCGCACAAAGCACCGTGCAAAAATGCAAGAAGCAATCGTAGAATTAGAACTTTTTTATCCTGAGATTGAAGAAGAATTCACGCTTTTTTTTAGTGAATTGCAATTTTATGTGGCGCAACAATTGACCCATTTATAAAAAAAGCAAATAGATTTGAATTTAATGAAAAAACCTCCTCTAGGTTTAAAACTAGAAGAGGTTTTCAATATTTAAAAATTTTGAGAATTACTTCCCTCCTTTTTCCATTTTAGCTTTCAATTCAGCGAGAATATCATTGTTATCACCTAACGTTGATGGTCCAGCATTATTGTTTGAAGCTACTGCCTCGTTAACTGCTTTTGCATTTTTTTCTTCTTCCTCGCGGAAAATAGTAGTATGAGAGGCAACAACTCTTTTGAATTCTTTGTTGAATTCTATCACTTTGAAATCAGCTACATCGCCTTTTTTCAATTTTTTACCATCTTCTTTCTCAAGGTGACGGGTTGGGATAAAAGCAACAACATCTTCAGTGAATTCTACAGTTGCACCTTTGTCAACGATTTCAGAAATTGTTCCGTTGTGGATAGTTCCAACAGCAAAAGCTTCTTCATGTTTGTCCCAAGGATTAGCAGTAGTTTGTTTGTGACCTAAAGATAATTTACGTCCGTCAACATCTAACTCCAATACTACAACGTCTAATTTTTCTCCAACGTTCACAAATTCTGATGGATGTTTGATTTTCTTAGTCCAAGATAAGTCAGAAATGTAAATCAATCCGTCGATACCTTCTTCTAATTCAACAAAAATACCAAAGTTTGTAAAGTTTCTAACTGTTCCAACATGTTTAGAACCTACTGGATATTTGGCAGTAATGTCTGTCCATGGATCTTGCGTTAATTGCTTGATTCCTAACGACATTTTACGATCGTCTCTGTCTAAAGTTAAAATAACTCCTTCTACAATATCACCCACTTTTACGAAATCTTGAGCAGAACGTAAATGCGTTGACCATGACATTTCAGAAACGTGAATTAATCCTTCAACACCTTCTGCCACTTCGATAAATGCACCGTAATCAGCGATTACAACTACTTTACCTTTTACTTTATCTCCAACAGCGATGTTAGCATCTAAAGCGTCCCATGGATGAGCGTTCAATTGTTTCAATCCAAGTTGAATTCTTGTTTTTTCATCATCGAAATCCAAGATTACAACATTTAATTTTTGGTCTAATTCCAATACTTCACTTGGGTGATTGATTCTGCTCCAAGATAAATCTGTAATGTGAATTAATCCATCAACACCACCTAAGTCAATAAATACACCATAAGAAGTAATGTTTTTAACAACACCTTCTAATACTTGTCCTTTTTGTAATTGACCGATGATTTCTTTTTTCTGTACTTCAATATCCGCTTCGATAAGCGCTTTGTGCGAAACAACAACATTTTTGAATTCGTGGTTGATTTTCACAACTTTAAATTCCATCATTTTGTTCACATATTGATCGTAATCTCTAATTGGCTTAACATCAATTTGAGAACCTGGTAAAAACGCTTCAATTCCGAAAACGTCAACGATCATTCCACCTTTAGTTCTACATTTTACAAAACCATTTACGATTTCTCCTGTTTCGTTGGCAGAAATTACTCTGTCCCAAGCTTTAATCGTACGTGCTTTTCTGTGAGAAAGTACCAATTGACCTGTTTTGTCCTCGCGGATGTCAATCAAAACTTCTACTTTGTCACCTACTTTTAATCCTGGATTGTAACGGAATTCGTTCAATGAGATTACACCTTCCGATTTTGCGTTGATGTCAACGATAGCATCGCGATCAGTAATTCTAACTACAACTCCTTCAACTACTTCTTCTTGATCTGTGTTGATGAAAGTTTTCGTTACTAATTCTTCAAATTCTAATAAGTTTTTTTCGTCAACTGCATCAATTCCTTCTTGAAAATTGTGCCAGTTAAAATCGGCTAAAAACTGCTCTTGTGTTTTTGTTTCAGACATTTGTGCTGATAAAAATTTGTATTTTGTTTTCCTCGAGTTTCTTTAAGCTATATAAAAACAAAAGTGTTTTACATAAATAATTGATTTCCAAACGAAACTCCAAATCGCATTTTGGACTGCAAAAGTAATTCTTTATTTTTGATTTGCAAAAATTTATAGCCAAATTTATGCTTTAAAAGCTAGTTTTTGAAGCTAATTCAAGTTTGTTTTGAAACTATTCTCAAAAAATAGAAATAAAATAGAAACAAAATAGAAGCAAAATCATATTTGCTTCAGCAGTTCATCTTCGAATCAAAATTGGAAAAATCCAAAGAAAAAACACAGGCATTTGCGTGTTCAAATCCTTGCTTCACTTAATATATTTCACTAAATTTGTAAGATAAGAAAAAAATTCAAATGAAAAACCTAATCCTACTATCGCTCTCTTTCTGTTCAATCGTCTCTTTTGGTCAATTGAAACCAGTTGCTTATTATGATGACAATCAAAAATTGAACGGATATTCAATTGCTCCAAAAAAAGTTAGTAAAAACAATCCTGGTATTTTGATACTTCCTGCTTGGAAAGGAATTGATAATCATGCGAAAGACAGCGCCGAAAAATTATCTGAAATGGGTTATAATGCTTTTATTGCCGATATTTATGGGGAAGGAAATTACCCCAAAAATATAGAAGATGCCAGAAAACAAGCTGGATTTTACAAAAAAAATGTAGCTAATTATCAAAAAAGAATAACGCTGGCTTTAGAACAGTTGATAAAAGCTGGCGCAAATCCGGATAATATTGTGGTGATTGGTTATTGTTTTGGCGGAACAGGCATTTTAGAGGCCGCAAGAGCTGGCATGGATGTAAAAGGTGTGGTTTCTTTTCACGGAGGTCTTGGTCGAGATGCAACGCGACCCAATAATACCATAAACACAAAAGTTTTGGTTTTGCATGGCGCAGAAGATCCCTATGTTTCAAAACAAGAAGTTGATGCATTTCAACAAGAGATGAAAGATACCAAAGCAGATTGGCAAATGATTTTTTATGCCAATGCCGTTCACTCTTTTACCGATATTGAAGCAGGAAATGATAATTCTAAAGGAGCAGCTTATAACGAAAAAGCCGAAAAACATTCATGGAAACACATGAAACTTTTTTTAAATGAAGTGTTGGAAAAATAACTTTTAATTGATGTCAAAAAAAAAAAAAAATACAGAACAGCCAAAACTTGTTTGAATTGTAACACACGTTGTTAAAAATAAGTTTTGTTTTTTTATTTTAGTGATATCCTTTTTTTTGTTGTTACAATTATAAATACCCAATAAATTTAATTGCTTGCTAATCAAGAAAAGGGCATGAAATGAAAAGTTTAAAAACAAAATAATCTTTTCAATACTTTAATTTTTCTTTACAAAACTTAATTCTAAAATTGTATTTTTGCTAGCATAATACAAAATTTAAAATGCAACAATACATTGCTCAACTGAACGAAGCACAACGAGAACCTGTCTTGCAAAAAGATGGGCCAATGATAATTATTGCTGGCGCCGGATCAGGAAAAACTAGGGTTTTAACCATAAGAATAGCTTATTTAATGAGTCTTGGCGTTGATGCCTTTAGTATTTTGGCATTGACTTTTACCAACAAAGCTGCCCGAGAAATGAAGAAGCGTATTTCGGATATTGTTGGGACAGCCGAAGCCAAAAACCTATGGATGGGAACCTTTCACTCTGTTTTTGCGCGAATTCTTAGATCTGAAGCAGACAAATTGGGTTATCCATCTAATTTTACCATTTATGATTCTCAAGATTCTTTGCGTTGTATTTCTGCCGTCATCAAAGAAATGCAATTGGACAAAGACATTTATAAACCAAAACAGATTTTAAGCAGAATTTCTTCCTATAAAAATTCCTTAATTACGGTTAAAGCTTATTTTAATAATCCCGAATTGCAAGAAGCCGACGCAATGTCGAAAAAACCTCGTTTGGGAGAAATTTATCAAAACTATGTGGAAAGGTGTTTTAAATCTGGCGCTATGGATTTTGATGATTTATTATTAAAAACCAATGAATTGCTTTCTCGTTTTCCGGAAGTTTTATCCAAATACCAAAACCGTTTCCGTTATATTTTAGTCGATGAGTACCAAGATACGAATCATTCGCAATATTTAATTGTGCGTGCTTTGTCCGATAAATTTCAAAATATTTGTGTTGTTGGTGATGATGCTCAAAGTATTTATGCTTTTAGAGGTGCAAATATAAATAACATCCTAAATTTCCAAAAAGATTATGAAGGCGTAAAAACTTTCCGATTAGAACAAAATTATCGTTCAACCAAAAACATCGTTGAAGCCGCGAATTCTATTATAGAAAAAAACAAAACCAAACTCGATAAAATTGTTTGGACCGCCAATGATTTGGGACAAAAAATCAAAATTCATCGAAGTATTACCGATGGTGAAGAAGGACGATTTGTGGCAAGCACCATTTGGGAACAAAGAATGACCAATCAAATGACAAATGGTCAATTTGCCATTCTTTATCGCACCAATGCACAATCTCGATCAATGGAGGATGCGCTTAGAAAACGAGACATTCCTTATAGAATTTATGGTGGATTGTCATTTTATCAACGCAAAGAAATCAAAGATGTTTTGTGTTATTTACGATTGGTAATCAACCCAAAAGACGAAGAGGCATTGGTTAGGGTTATCAATTACCCAGCAAGAGGAATTGGAGATACTACCATTGAAAAATTGACAATAGCGGCAAATCATTACAAGCGTTCCATTTTTGAAGTGATGCAAAACATCGACAAAATTGATTTGAAATTAAATGCAGGAACAAAACAAAAACTGCAAGATTTTGTGACCATGATCCAAAGTTTTCAAGTCATTAACGAAAACCATGATGCTTTTTACATAGCAGATCATGTTACTAAAAAAACGGGGTTAGTTCAAGAATTAAAAAAAGATGGAACACCAGAAGGCATTGCAAGAATTGAAAATATTGAAGAATTGCTGAACGGTATAAAAGATTTTATTGAAGGTCAACAAGAAATTGATGGTGCACGTGGCGCATTGTCAGAATTTATGGAAGACGTAGCATTGGCAACCGATTTAGACAAAGATACAGGCGATGATGATAGAGTGGCATTGATGACGATTCACTTGGCAAAAGGACTTGAATTTCCTACAGTTTTTGTAGTCGGGATGGAAGAAGATTTATTTCCGAGTGCCATGTCGATGAGCACAAGAAGCGAACTTGAGGAAGAACGACGTTTGTTTTATGTCGCCTTAACACGCGCTGAACAACAAGCTTATTTAACCTATGCGCAATCACGTTACCGTTGGGGAAAATTAACCGATAGCGAACCTTCAAGATTTATAGAAGAAATCGACGGACAATATTTAGAATACTTGACGCCAGAGGAAAACCATTATCGTTACAAACCATTAATTGATAACGATATTTTTGGTGATGTCGATAAATCAAAATTGAGGTTGGCAAAACCAGTTGGCGGTACTCCACCAAAATACGTCACTGATAACGAGCCAAAATCTGACATCAATATTCGAAAACTAAAACCAATTGGAAATTCAAATAGTCAAAATAATTTGTTTGACAACAAGTTGAATGTTGGAAACATGGTTTTACATGAACGTTTTGGAAAAGGTGAAGTTATAAATTTGGAGGGAGTTGGTGCCGACCGAAAAGCAGAAATAAAATTCGATGTTGGTGGCATTAAAAAATTATTGTTGCGTTTTGCTAAGTTGGATATTATTGCTTAAGTAAAATGCTATGTTTAACAACAATATGAAACCTGAAACCTGAAACTTTCAAAATGAGCCAATTCATAAAAATATACGAAGACAAACCCAACGAAGCAGCTATTAAAAAAGTTGTTGATGTGCTGAAAAATGGTGGATTGGTGATTTATCCAACGGATACTGTTTACGGTTTGGGTTGCGACATTACGAACACAAAAGCTCTAGAAAAAATTGCCAAAATCAAAGGAATCAAATTAGAAAAAGCCAATTTTTCTTTTGTTTGTAGTGATTTGAGTAATATTTCAGATTATGTAAAACAAATCGATACTTCAACTTTTAAGTTATTGAAAAGAGCTTTGCCAGGTGCTTATACTTTTATTTTACCTGGAAACAATAATCTTCCAAAAGAATTTAAAAAGAAAACAACCGTCGGAATTCGGGTGCCAGCCAATAATATTGCTTTAGAAATTGTAAAAATGTTGGGCAATCCAATTGTTTCTACTTCCATTTACGATGATGATGAAGTATTAGAATATTCAACTGACCCAGAGTTGATTTTTGAAAAATGGCAAAATCTGGTAGATGTTGTTATCGATGGTGGTTATGGCGATAATTTAGCTTCAACCATTATTGATTTATCCGGTTTTGAACCGGTAGTCATTCGAGAAGGAAAAGGCAGTTTGGATATTTTATAATTTTAAAAAAAAACGCCTCAATTGAGACGTTTTAAAATTATTTTAAAAAAATTATTGCTTCGCAGGTTTTTTCATTTCCTTTTCAATCATATCATAAAATTCATCAATTTTAGGAAGTACAACGATGCGTGTTCTTCTATTTTTTGCTCTATTTTCAGCAGAATTATTATCAACTAATGGAATAAATTCGCTTCTTCCGGCAGCAATCAATTGTGCTGGATTTACTTTCAATTCTTTTGTCAATACCCTGATAATTGCAGTTGAACGTTTTACACTTAAATCCCAATTGTCCGTGAGATAAGCGTTTCCTGTAAAAGGAACATTGTCAGTGTGACCCTCCACCATGCATTCAAACGTTGGTTTATCGTTTACCACTTTTGCCACTTTAGCCAGAACTTCTTTTGCTCGCTCACTCACTACATAACTTCCGCTTTTGAAAAGCAATTTGTCTGCAATGGAAATAAAAACTACTCCTTTTTCAACATTTACTTCAATATCTGGATCAGAAATCCCAACCGAACTTTTCAAACTTGTAACCAATGCCAGTGTAACACTGTCTTTTTTGGTCAAAGCGTCTTGCATTCTGGTAATTTTTAAATCTTTTTCCTTGATTGTTTCTAGGGCTTTTTCAATATTTTGAGCACCTTGTGTAGACAATGTGGTCATATTGCCCATATTGTTAATCAAATCTGAATTGTTCTTTTTCAAGTTTTCCAATTGATCTTTTAAACTTGCTAATGAAGCATTTAAGCCAGATTTTTCTTCGTTACATAAATTCAATTTTACTGTTGAAGTATTCAATAAATCTTGAATTTCTTTGTTTTTTGCTTCCAACGAAGCGAATTTCTTTTTAGTAACACACGAAGAGGTTACTAGCGTTAAAACAGCTAAAGATAATATGATTTTTTTCATTTAATTTTTTATTTTTTACAAAATTACTTTAATATCGATTTGAGAACGTTTAAATTATGTTAAAACAGTTTTTCAAAAACCTTGCCATTATTTATAAAGTAAGTAAAAACGATACTTTTAATTTTAAAATAATCCTTATATTGATTGCTTTCTCTCTTCTTGTAAGTTTTTAAAAACATTTTATAAAACGAAAAATGAGCCCTTAAAATAGCAGAAAAATGTTGAAATTTCCCTTTGAATAAAAACTGAAAACCTGCAATTCCATCTAAAATCATTCGGATAAACAAAACCAGAAACAAATTAGAGAGAGGCACATTCTTGGTCAACATCAAAAGGGAATTTCTAAAATTCAAATACGTTTTTTGCGGATTTCCTAGTACTAAAGTTGCTCCACCAACATGATAAACTACAGAGGATGAAATGTATTTAATTATATGGTTTTTATTAAAAGCACGCCAACAAAGGTCAATTTCTTCTTGATGCGCAAAAAAATCTTCATCAAAACCGTTTAATTCATCAAAAACATTTTTTTTAATAAAAAAACAAGCACCCGAAGCCCAAAATATTTCGCAATTGTCATCGTATTG
>Ga0209550_10004951_pt1 | contig 12572 bp, 11 predicted proteins | sample LauGreSuBDMM15SN_2_FD_187567 | JGI IMG/M metagenome (GOLD analysis project Ga0209550, IMG submission 187567) | Freshwater lake microbial communities from Lake Michigan, USA - Su13.BD.MM15.SN (SPAdes) (version 5) | ecosystem: Environmental > Aquatic > Freshwater > Lake | place: Lake Michigan... | reverse complement strand
GGGTACGACAAGGACCTGGAGCTCGTGGCCAACAGTATTGGCATCACCGCACTCATGCTCGCCGCCATGGAGGGCAACGTCGACGCCGCTCGGATCCTGCTCCGCCGCGGCGCAAGCGTCGGCCTGGTCAATTGCTACGGACGGACAGCCATCATCCTGGCGGCGATGGCCGGCCATGTGGAGATGGTTAAGCTGCTGCTGAGTGTTGACGCGCCGATCGACATCAGCGACGCCTTCGGGCGCGATGCGCTCGCGTGGGCCGAGGCGCGCGGGCACAAGCATGTGGCCATCCTCGTGCGCAAGCACGCGCACGAGCGGCGTGACTGGCGCATGGAGATGCTGCGCGAGCGCGAGGCGCATCGGGCGGCGATAGCGGGTAAGATGAGCTCTGGCAGCCCCAGCAGTGCCGGCGGTGCCATCGACGGCGCGCGTTACCAGCCTGGCGCCGATGCGGCGGTGGACGCGTCGTACGACGCGAGCGCACGCAGTGCGACGAGCAGCGCGCGACGGGAGACGGCATGTTCAAGTACCTCGTTCGCAGGGCCGTCGTACGCCGTACCCACGTCGAGCCATGAGGCCGTCGGCTCCGCGCGCCACAACCGCGCGCCCTTCCGTCGCATCGGGCCCATTGGCTTCGGCGTGCTCTCCTCGCGCAAAGGAGCCCTACCAGCAGCGGTGGCGCAGAAGCACGGGCTTGCGCCGGTCGCGGGCGCGCCCGCTGCGGCGCCTGTGCTGAGCCCAACGAAGGCGTCCGCCAAGTCCTCCACCACCACCTCCACCGCCTCGAGCGTCAGCAGCGCGAGCGGTATCAGCAGCGCCGTCTCGGGCATCAGCAGCGCCGTCTCGGGCAGCTTCGCCTCGTCCTCGTCGACAAGCGTCGTCTCGGGCACTCCACCGGCTACGGGTCTTCGACCGGTAGGGAGCAGCGGCAGCGGCAGCAAGCCGAAGCCATCATCGGCAATCAGCAAGGGCATCCTCTCCGTGCGCTCGGCAGTGACGGCGCCGCGCCGCGGCTTCCTCTCGTCGCGTGTGAAGCCCACGAAGGGGGAGAAGGCCATCAGGGACGCAGCGAGTGCCTCGAGTGCCTCTGCAGGAGGAGCCGGTGCTGATGAGGATGGTGGCGGCGGCGGCGGCGGCGGCGGCGGCGGTTGGTTCGCGCGTACGTTCGGCGCGATGAGCAAGCGCACTCCGTCGCCCACACAGCCCACACAGGCGCTTCCCGGCGCTGCCGCCCCGACCAAAGGCCAGATGGCCGACGAGGGACCTCTCCCAGGTGACGAGGCAGCTCATCAGAATGCCCGGTGGGCAGCCGATGTGGCGAACTATGACGGCTCGGCGCGCACACAGGGCGCCAAGAGCTCCGTGCGCGGCTCTGCTCGCACGGATTTCTCTTCTGCGCGCTCGGCGGTGTTGTCGACGCGTTCCATGCCCGGCTTCATCTCAAAGTTCTCCCTCGGGAGTGCGGACGGCCGGCTAGGCGCTCGCGCCGGGTCGAGCACGAATCCGAATCTCGATCTCTTCCTGGCCACACAAAAGGCGCGGGAAGCCGGCGCCCACGGCGGAGCGACCTCGGATCGCGGCCCATCAAATGCCTGGGAGCCGTTGCCAATGGAGACGCTCCCCGACTCGATGGCGGCACGCCGGCACCACGACCGCGAGTGGGAGGAGCGACTGCGCATGAAGCACGAGCTACGCTCTGTCGACTCCAAAAAGTTCCACTCGAGCCGCCGACGCCACTGGATGAGCTCATCGCGTCGGTGGATAGAGCGGCGTAAGGAGGTGAAGGCGTCGATGACGCCCAAGGATAGGAAAGCCTCTCGCCTGCGCCTCTACTCGTCACCGAGGCACTACACGACCCAGCCGCGTGTCTACACGTGACGCGCGGCGCAACATCGTTATGTGCACGCGGGATGTCAAATGCCGCTCAAGAAAGCATGACCTGTGTGTGTCGTGCGGCAGTGCGACGAAATCGACTGCCCGGGGTCCGGGGAGGCCAGTGGCCACATCGTGATTGCAAATTGATACGATACGTACGTTACTTCGCTTTAAATTACAGATAACACATCGGGAACAACTGGGCGACCCCGGGATCCCGATCGTAGTCGTCAGTGCAGTCAGTCGCCGCCTCCTCTGCCACCCACGAGTCGACCAAGGCACACCACGCATCATCGGCCGGCCTTCCCGCTAGAATGGCCTCGGGCACTGCCTCGCACGGCAGATGCTCGTACAGCCGGCTGTACTCGCTCCCGACGAGCACGAACTTGGTGGAGAGGGAGTCGGCCTTGAGAAAGGGGCGGAGCAGTGTGAAGACTGACTTGAGGAAACGCGGCTCGTGCAAGACGTAGAGAACCGCCACACGCGCGGGGAAGCAGTCCTGTAGGATCGCGACGCCGCGCGCGACGTCAGCTCTCCCGAACCGCGAGAAGAGGCGTATCCCGAAGCCACGGAAGTCGAGCAGCAGTGCGATGCCATTTGTCTGTGCACCCGGTCGCTGGAGCGCGCGATGGAGCAAGTAGTATCCTGATCTTTGGTGTGCTTCGAGTGTGCCATTGGCAGGATCGAAGCGGTGCATCGACTGCGTGAGTACAACGTGCCCGTACCGATCGCGTGCGGTTAGGAGCGTGTTGAAGCCGGAGCGCAGCGCCGGAGCCACCGCCGCGGCACACACGGCGCCAGGGACGTGCCAGCCGACGCGCTCTCGGAAGGCGATATAGTTACATGCGAGCGTGTGCGCCTTGTCCAGCTGGTACCGTTTGGCGCGAAGGCACGCCCGCACGAAGCCACGCGCTGCCGCCGCCCTTGGTAGCAGCGCGGTGAGCTCCGCCTCGAGCTTCGCGCCTTCAAGAGCAGAGCCGCTCTCCGCTGCCACCACCCCCGCACGCCAGGTCACGCTGCCAGCGCCGAGCCAGGCGACGTTACCAGCAACGGCCGCTCCGGTTTGTTGCTTGCTGTTTGGGTGGTCAGCTTCGATGGCGGGCGGCCTGCCACACGACATTGCCACGAGCATTCCGAGAAGAGCGCGCTCGGTTTTCCTAAATGGAAGGTGATCGAGAACCACGGAAGTGCTTGCATTGTACTTGTAAGCAGTCAGTTCCCCATTGTACAATGCACCCAAGTCGGCATGTGGGGACCCAAAGTCGGCATGTGGGGACGCTCGCACGTATGTACGAGCACGCGCCCAATGCACGCGCCATGTGCACATGCATGTGCATCAGATGTGCATGTCGCCCATGACGTGATGTCGCCACTCTCACGTCAGATCACAGATGTCTCGTCTCACTTAGTTTGCCCACCTCACCAGAGTGCAGAGACTGAGCATCCGGGCCCGGGCCGCAGAGAGCCGGCGACGACCCGACGCATGGGCACGACACAAACCACACAGCCCCCGCCCCCCATCCTGATCGGGATATCTCCATCATGTACACATGCTCCTTGCACTCGGCAATACGATTTTGTACATTCGCCCGTGCCCGCGCGACCCTCGCCTGTCACTCAAAAGCCGCCACCCACCATGGCAAACTTGCCACCCACACGAGGCACAAACATGCGCGACGGGCCTGGCCGTTCCTCATGTCGGATACCGCCGCAGTTTACATCAGGGATCACATCGTATGAGCCGGGGCCAAGGGCACTTTCGCCCCCGACGATCGACCAAGGCGCAGGTACCTTCGAGTGGAACACGGCCGCGTAGCGACGGTGAGACTGGGACGTGGACAACGTCTTGTTCTCCATGCCGTAGAACGGCGTGTGAGCAGCGGCGGCTGCCAAGGCTGGTCTGTAGTCGAAAAACGCCGGTTTGAGAGGCGCATGAGACCAGCGCTGCCTGCCCATGGTCGCGGCGACGTACGAGAGCTGCCCCGCGTCGTTGGCCTGTGAGTAGTCAAGATCAACGGTAGACAGCTTCTTGGACGATGCGCGCTGTTCCAATTTGCTGGAAAAGGAAGAGTTCATCTTGAGCGGGTTGCGAACCCAGACGGGCGCGCCAAACCCAGGTTTGATGTCGTACGAGCCTGGGCCAAGGACCATTGCTTCGGAGCGCTGAAAGGTAGGAGAGTCGGGCGAGTTGGACAAGCCGCCACGCTGCGGCGACGTGGAACGAAACGCGGAGCGATAGGTGCGGCTCCGGGCCTCCCACGGATCGATGGTCGGCATGAATGACGCTCCGGCAAGAAGTACACCAAAGTCCGTCCGCGGAAAACGTAACCGTTTTTTTCCAAGCACAGGCAGGACCGAGAACACAGCCTACATTGTAGGCTACACCTGAGGCTACAGCGTCACGATGCCCACCTTCGTGCCCACCGTGGACGCTTCGAAGGTTACGTCGACGCGTTTCTTCGCTTTGGCGCCCATCTTGGCGCCTCCGCCTCCAGCTGGCGGCAGATTTGGCACGCTGCTCGACTGGCCCATACCGACGCGCGTGCTGGTGGGCGTCACGGCCGGCTCGTCGGCCGGCTCCGGCGCCGCGCCGGGCACCACGCCGCCGAGCCGCGCAATCTGGCGCTCGAGCCGCCTAGCCTCAGCATTGAGCCTCGCCGCGTTTTGGCGCACCTCTTCCAGGGCGGAGCGCGTGGCAAACTCGGCCAGCTGCTGCGCCTCGAGGTGGCGCTCGCGCGCACGCATCTCCTCCAAAGTGCCACCGTTCTTGGGCCGCCGCCGCTGCTTCTCGCCGCCCCTGTGACTCGGTCGCACACGTCCTCGCTCGGCAGCTTCGGCTTCGGCGGCGGCGGCGAGCTTTGCCTTGCGCTTCTCGGCCAGGCGCATCATCCGACCAAACTCCTCTTGGCAGATCGTGCCCGACTTGTTCGCGTCCACCGCGAGCCAGAACGCCTGGATGGCCTCGTCGGGCACCGCAGCGCTATCCATAAGCAGCTTCTCGCGAATGCTGCTGACGAGTTCGTGGTACTCGATGAAGCCGTTGCGATCCTTGTCGATGAGCCGGTATAGCTTGAACCAGCTGCGCTGGTATGGGTCCGGCTCGATGAGCTGCAGCGCCCTCGTCAAGATCTCGGACAATTCGCCGACCTGGTCGTCGTTTGCCGGCTGGACGCCCTGCGCTTCGAACATACGGAACTGCGGGCCGCCTTTGCGCTCGTCTATGTCGGCCTTGACCGCCGCAGCGCGTTCGATGCGCCGCAGGTGCAAGCTCTCCATCGCCGCCTCGCCCTTCGATCGGCCAAACGCCCGCCGCATCTGTGATAGCCGGCGCTTGGCCGAGAGCTCCACATTGAGCTCAACCGAGTACTGCTCCAGCATCTCAGCTTCTGGCTTCTTTTTGATCGTGGGCAGGTGCCCCGTGCTGGTGCTGCTGCTGGCGGGCTGCCACGACACGCTCGGCCTGGCCGTCGACGTCGCTGCCGGGGCGATCATCGAGGACGTGCCCGCGGGAGGCGTCAAGCGCGCCTTTCTGCCCTTCCCAGCGACGTCAGGGAGGCGAGTGGTGGAGATCGTCTTCAGGAAGACGACATCCTCATGACTGAGGTTGTTGAATGGGAGGCGGAGCGGTGTGTACTGTGGCAAGCTCGCTTGCAGCTGCATGCCTGGCAGCATGATCCCTGTCGAGCACATGGTGAGGAAGTACGTGAGGTCAGCGAAGCGTTTCACAAGTCAGTTCAAGTTCAAGTTCAAGTCATCTCATGAGGATCCCCTCCGTCCTCTCCGCCCTCTCCCTTCCACCACAGCTTGCTTCCAGAGCACATTTGAAGTCATTTGATAGGCTCCCGTCTGTTCGTCTGTCAGTTTTGACTCTCAACCCCCCAGAGACACGCTGTTGAACAAGTTGTTTGTATGTTTGAGTCCCGAGGAGATGATCAACCTCGCTACGCACCCTTTCCCAAATTTTTCCTCGCGAAGTCTAAAGTTTGTCAACTTTGCGCCGGAGCTTCCGCGGATCGCCTTTGTGTCGCGGGTGCACAACTGAACCCAAGTTGCACCCCATTGGTGCGCCCCGTGGCGTGGACGAGGACCATGCAAGCGTTGCGCGGCGTGTTCGGTCTATTTGGATACGACAGTGAAACCTCCTCTACCTCGAGGATGCCCGCTGCGTCTCAGTCTGCACGATTGCACGGCGCCGGAGCACTGGGCTCGGGAGAAGTGCATACGTCCATCAACATCAACGCGCCCACACCGTGGCGGCTCCCAGGCGAGGACGCCGAATGGACGCCGAACGCGCCCGCTGCAGCGGCGGCTACGTCGAGCGCAGATGATGCCTTGCGCAGCGCTCTCATTCGCAGTGCCCTGTCGCATGGAGTCCGCACCGTGCCCATCTCTGAGGACTCGGAGCAATCGGAGTCGCTTGCGCAGCGGCTGGCCAACATCGATCCGAAAGACTACCCGCGCGTCCAGTTCGTGCAGGGAGAGTACAGGCCAAAAGTCTACTCACCCAGCCACATGAACCTCACCGTCAACCAGAGCCTGTGCATCGCCTTCATGCTCGTGCTACTGCTGCTGTGAGTGTCTTTATCGTCCCCCTGCCGCACGCGCACACCACGCTGCGCACACGCACGAACCGTGCTCGGCGGCACCGCAGCGCCCCTCCTTCCCACGGACCTGATCTCGCGCGGTCGGAGTCACAAGACTCGCCCACATGACAGCGCTCCTGAACCTACAGTGTGAGTCACGTTCACATTCACAGTGCGGGCACGATCTCCCTCTCGCTCTACGTCGCGATCCTCTCGACGCGCCTCTGGGAGTACGAGGATATTGTGTATCACCTGAACATGACGATGAACAAGAAATTCCACGAAGAGAAAATGCGGCTGGACAGGAATGATGCGTCCGCGAGTGACCTGATGTCTGAGGTGGGACGGCTCAACGCTACAGTGCTCACGCTCCAGGAGGACATCGCTCTCATGGCGAGCAACATAAGCGACCTCCGGCGCGAGGTTGATGATCTGCAACCGCATCATCATCTCCATAAACCGCCGTCGCCGCCGCCGCCGCCCCTAGCCTCCACACTGCCACTCGAGGTCTCCACTCGACCCGATCTCCCCTCGATCTTACCTCAATCTCGGCCTGATCTCCCCTCGCCATCAGCGCCGCCCGTCGAACAGTCAGTCGAGGAACGCGCGAGGCGGTTAGAGGCGAGCGTCGCGCTGGCCTTCAGCGCCCTCGCTGACCACGCGGCGCGGCTCGCGTGCCTCGAGGGGAACGTAACCGAGCAGTCCGGCCGATGGATCGAGCTGGATGATGGCGGGCCGTTACGATCTCCTTGAGGGCGCGTCGCGTCGCGTGCCTCATTTGGATAATGCCGGGCCGTTAAGATCTCCTCCGCATGCCGTTGGCAGCACTCGTCACAGCGCTGCTCCGCGTGCCTAATGCGCACCGAGGAGCGCGGCCACGGCAGGTGGTGATCGCAGCAGCGGCACACCCAACTTGGTCGACCTTCACCTTGAATTAATCTTGACCGGAGCACCGCGGCTGCACCGGCCACCGCGGACCCGATCCGTGCCTTCTCTTGACTTTTCCACAGGCTCGAGATTTTGTGCACTAAACGCTTCCGCAGCGTGGTACACGCACATTGGGAGACTAGAGGTAGACGCAGTCACCGCGATAGGCGGCAGGCTTCCGTTTGTTCGATTTTTTGCGATTTAGACATAGTAAACGTCCATCACTTCTCGAAAAGGAAAGGCGAACACTCGCAAGAAGGAAGAATCGCTCGTGAAGCCCCTGGGAAGGGAACCCTACGCGCACGGCAAGCGGCGCAAGGATGGACGAGCTCACCGATCGTCTCATCGCATCGCGTTATGGCGAACTTGCCTTTCTGCGGGCCCTCGCCGTCGTCGAAGCGAACAAGGACACAGTTGCCACTTTCTTTCAGCATCGTGCGACCAGAGACGAGCCCACCGCTCGTGAGGAAGTAATGAGAGTGGCCGCGTCACGTTGCGTTAGTGGCATGGCGGCAGCATTCCGCACTGCGCTTGAGAACTCTCTCTCGCGTCAGGCTGTCCCTCGCGCGGCGGCATCGCAGACTCACCGCAACCACGGGAATTCGCGGACGTCTGCCGGCCGGATGAGCGAGGCCAACAGTGCCCCGGTTCCACCTCCTATCGACGAGCCTGTTCAGACTATGCCCCCACCTACTGTGCCAGGGCCAGTGGGATTGGAATCGGGCGGACGCGGCGGACGCGCCGACACGCTCGACGAGGCAACGACGAACGTCGCGCGCTCGTCGCGGCCGAACTTCGTCGAACTTCGAGCGCTCGCGGCCAGCGGCCATGTCGGACGTATGCTGAGTAATGCATTCTTCCGCGAGCGCATTGAGAGCGTCCTACTAAGCAACGTCGAGAATCCCAACGTGAGCACCGTCATGAATCGATTGTACCCGCACCTCCGCGGTGGCCGAGGGCTCAGCTCCGAAGGCGCAGCTCCGCGGGCGCGCACGTCTTTAGGCAGGGCCGCCTCTCAAGTGGAACAGCCACAGGCGCCACCGATGGCCGCTGTGGCGGCTCTGCATGGCAACCCCCCACCGCTCACCGGCAACCCTACCCTTGACAATCTGACCCTCGTGACCGGTGCTTCTTTCGAGCTGCTCCTCTCGATCCAACGCATGCTCCAGCAAGAGCTTGGCGCGGCGCTGCGTCACACCAGCCTCGATATTCATGCCGTCACCGATCACGCAGTCTCGGGCATAGCTGCGACGGCGGCCGCCGCCACGCCCGCCGTGATGTCCAGTGCAGCCGTAGGCGGTGGCACGAGCAGCGGCAGCGGCAGCGACGCCTCAAGGCTGGGGTTCATTAATCTGTCCGTCCGTCCGTCGGTCCGTCCATCTCCGACCTCGCGGCGGATCTTTCCGCTGGGGGCGTGCGTCATTTGCACCGAGGCTGAGGTATCCACCGTCTTCTACAAATGCGGCCATATGTGTGCATGCAACCTGTGCGCCTTCACCCTCAAGCAACGGCGCGCCAAGTGCCCCATCTGCCGCGCGCCCATCACTGATGTCATCCAAGCTTTCATCGCTTGCCCCCCACCCGAGGTTTCGGCCGCTGAGGAGGTCGCTTCCGAAGCGCTCGATGCGGCTTAGTTGGCTCGATGCCCTGTAGCAGGCGGCTCGAGCGGAACGGAGCCAAGTCACAGTGTGCAGCCGGGCAAGTGGAGCGCTCCATTGGGACTGGTCGTGATTGAGGCGTGTGATCTCCTCCCTCCTCGAGATCAGGGACTGGCCGTGATTGCGCGTGCGGGTGTGGTGAACCTCGAGATGGGCGACGAGCCTTGTGGGCTGAGACCAGCATCGGTTAGTCGGAGGACGGAGGGTTTGGCGTGGACATGTAATTGTAAAGCCGCCGTACCGGACATGATGATTACTGTACCGATGGAGAACCGATGGAGGCTTGGGCGCAGGGCGGGGGTCGCAATCACAGAGGCTGGGCAGGGGCATTTAACGAAACCACAGCAAAGCGGCACCCGTTTGCGACATTCGGCTTCCCGCGGACATACGCGGACGAGCTTCTTAAGCTTCCGCGGTACACGCCGGATCCGCGGATGCCCGCGAGCGCGTACAGCTGGGGGCTCCGGGCTCAGCGTGCGACGAGCTCGGCGACCCCCGATCTCAGTAAACTGTGCCTAAATTTTGAGCGAAGACGGGAGCGTACCGCAAGTAATGTGCAGCGAACTGCAAGCAATGAACGTAGCACGCCAGACGGCAACGTGAACCGTCGCGGTGTGTACCGTACATGGTACCGTACTCGTCCAACCTCTAACGCTACTGTACGGAGATACTTAGGGACGGGACACTCTGTTGCAGGCACGTCTGAATAAAGCTGTGGGCTGCCGGTCAACGGTCAACATTCTAACGCCGTAAGCGGCTGCCGAACGCTCAACGAAGCTCTGAATGAAGCTGTGGGCTGCGGTGAGGACCACCCTTTCTTGAAGGTCTTGCTATCGAATGGATTGTCCTTGTCGCTTGCGCAGTGGCTCATCACCGCCGCCCGTGACGATGGTCGGTAGGTGGGCCGCTCCCAGGCTCGGAAGCTCTCATCTGTGGGTCCTGGTGCTGCTGTGGCTACCGCAAGCTGCTTAGCACGTTCCTTCTCCCACCGTGCGTACTCCTCTTCGCACTTTGCCTGCCGCTCTCGGCGGCGCTCCTCCGCACGCTTTTCCGAGAGCGCGATCAGAAGGTCGTATGCATCCTGCACCGCCAAAAATTGGGAGTCGTCTCCAACCTTGTCCGGATGCGTGTCCAGTGCTGCCTTTTTGTACGCCCTGCGGATGTCCGCTACCGATGAGGAAGGCCCAATTCCCAACAAAACCAAGGCCTCAGCCGCACGGGCGTCCTCCTCCAAACGCGCTGTCGCATTTTCTGAGCGCTCGGTCGACGGCCCCGCCCTGCCGGTTCGGCTAGTCGACGGCCCCGCCTTGACGAGGCGCGTTGACTTCGCCCCCTCTGCCATTCCCAAATTGCGGTGGCTGAGGGATCGGCCCTGGGAGGGATGTCTGAGGCGAAAACGGCGCTCGACGTCTATTCTTGTCATTCAACTTTTTTGGATGCACAGACTCGAAAAAACACCCGACGCCCAGGGTTGGGGACCGGTCGCCGAGGAGTCGAACGAATGGTCGTCGTTGAGAAGTCGAATGTTGAAAGTGAAGAAAACTGGAGCCCATGAAGTGTGCTGCGTATTCGGCGGCGAAGGTAGGTGGGATACCGGCACAGCGCGAGGATGGCCGTGCCGCGTGCCCAAGTGCCAAGATGCTGCATGGGGCACAGGCTCGCCTGTTGCGGTGACATCACACCGCGGGCGACATCCGCTCGTGACATCACCTCAACATCCGCTAGACGGTCGACTAGCGGGTGACATCACGATGCCCGAGAGGGTGGCCCGTGGCGAGAGCGGGGACGCTGCGCCGGATTTGGGCCGTCGCTTGGGCGGCGGCGTGACCGGCCGTGCCGCCGGCGCCTCGCCCTCGGGCAGCGGCCTCTCACGGTACAGCAACATGTACGCGGAGACCGAACCGGCGCCGCCGTAGGCACGGCGCATCTCTCTCTTGAGCTGATCCTCACTCAGCTTTCGCACGCGATCATCGTCAAAGAGGCTCCACGAGTCACTCGGCATGTCGCGGATGAGCGCAAAATAGTGACCCTTCTCGAGCGTGCCCGCGTGCAGCAGCACGGCGTACAAATCATACAGCAGCGTGGAGGGTCGTGTCTCCTCCTCCGCCGCGGGTGCTGACGCCGCTGCCCCTGCCGACGACGTTTGTGCTCCCGATGATGCCATCGCCGGCGCGCTGCTCTCCGCGCTGTGAACGTGAACGCGCGGCGGCTCGTTCTTGGCGGGCACAGTGCCGCCGCTGGCGGCGGCAGCGGCATGGGTGCCATCGGAAGCAGCTGCATCCGCCCTGGTCGACATCTCGAGCGGCTCGACGTAGGAGCGCATGTCGAGCGACATTTCGAAGCGCACCGCCGTGTTCAACTTGACTAGTGACGAGGACGTGATTCGCCTGGTCCTCGGCGTCTTCACCAACTGGACAGCGAACCGCTTGAGATGGATGATCAGGATGGGCGGCATCGACTGAAGCCGCACGCCACGCTCGGCGTCGTGCTTGCCAGTGCATTTGTCGCACACGTATTGGTCGTCTCCGCGCATCTGCTCTGGTGTGAACAGCTCTGCGAGGCCTTTGGCCACTGTGAAGACCTCCTCCGCTGAGCTGCCACCAGGCTCGGGCGCGGGCGCCGCCGCAGCACGCGCCTCCGCCTCCTCCTTCTCCGCCTCCTCCTCATCCTCGTCGCTCACGAGCACGCCGTTGGGCACCGCGATCGACAAATTCGAGAAGGTATCCTTGGTTTGTGTGACCGTGCCGCACGTGTGGCAACGCACATAGTCGAGCTGCTTGCCTTCGAAAAGCTTGTTCATGAGCTTCGCGTGTGCAGTGCCCTTGAGCGCCGCCTCGAGCTGATCGCACAGCACGAGCCAGGTGTCATGACAGTCCTGCTGCCGATTGCACGTGTACGTGGGCCTGAGCGCTGCCGTGAGCGCCTTGGTCGAGACGGCTTGCCCGCCATTCGTGAGCTGCTGGAATATCTGCATGACCGCGCGCCCCGGCGCCGGCAGTTCGACAAGAGGAATGTCGAGGAACCCGTCGCGGAACTCTGGCGTCATGTATAGCGCCTGCAGCACCGCGTTGAGGTGGCACGTCGTCCTGGTCGGGTTTGTCAATCCGACGTAGTTGTGTGGACCGTTAGAAGCCGCGTCGGGCGCCACCGGCCGCGTGAGGCACGATGCGAAGAGCACCATGCGATGCCGCCGGGCCGCGGCAGCAGATGGAGCGGCGGCTGACCGAGAGCCCTCGGTCTCGGTAAAAAACACAGGGGGAGCCGGGACACACAAGGGTCAACAAGCGAACCACACAAACCGATCTCCCGGTACATGTAAGAACAGGATGGATCCGTGCAATTCACTTCCTACACGTCGACAAGTTTCACACATCTGCGTTCAATTCACAGCCACAAGTTTCGTCGCGATCTTCTGCAGCGATCTTCGTCTCCTCGAGCTCCCGGTGCCGAGCCATATGTCGTTGTCGATCGTACTGGTGTTGCTTGCTGTGTGCTTGAGCGCCTCCGCGCTGCGCCTCTCCCATGTGTC
>Ga0209550_10004948_pt1 | contig 12577 bp, 10 predicted proteins | sample LauGreSuBDMM15SN_2_FD_187567 | JGI IMG/M metagenome (GOLD analysis project Ga0209550, IMG submission 187567) | Freshwater lake microbial communities from Lake Michigan, USA - Su13.BD.MM15.SN (SPAdes) (version 5) | ecosystem: Environmental > Aquatic > Freshwater > Lake | place: Lake Michigan... | reverse complement strand
ATTTCATTAGTATTATTTTTTGGCTCATAAACAGAGTATGTTGTACCGCCACTGGTGAAGGTGTTAACTTGTGAATCTCCGATATTCCATCGACTATAAAAAATCCCCGTTGACCAATTACTCTTATCATAAGACAAGCTAACTTTTCCACCATGACCTTTTGTTTGTTTGTTTACAGGATCACCAAAAACTGCAGCATAGGCGGCACTTACATCAGAAAGGTAAGATTTTTGTCGTCCGCTAAATAGGTTGTTATATTCAATAGTTGTTGTTATTCTGGATTCGCCATCCAATTTAACTCTATGGCTTACACCAATTAGATTATAGATATATTCGCTATTGCGGCGGTAACCCACTGCACCAGTACTTGATGTACCCCTAAGATCATTGAATAAATTTCTGCGACCCAGACCTATATACGGTGCGAAAACATAATTTTTTATATCAATGTCTTTGCCGCCAACCAAGCGCAAATCCCACAAATGATCTTCATTTCCACTTGATGTACCACTTCCAGTATACTTAACATCCCCTACAGCATAGCGCAAACTCCCCGTCAAGAAATAATCATAGTTTTTTTTACTTGAATTAATTTCTACCCCGAACTTACCCCCCTTATTATTCATCAGGCCGGGTTCTTCATATTTATAATTTGAATATTGGAGCGCCAACTCATAGCCCTCCGCCGTTTTGAGATCAATCTGCTGAGCACAAAGAGCAACTGGAGCCATTGCTATTATTGAAATTAATATTTTTACCATATTGAACCTTAAAAATCCTTTGTACACTAGGAGTCCATTTGCTTAATTGATCTAGATCAAGAAAATTAAATTTATAATCTGAAAATAAAAAATATTCTAATAAAATAATTATTATTTAAAATACTTTCTTTTTTTTTGTAATATTTGTGTCGACATTTAATATTATTTTTAATATAAATATTATTTAAATTTTAACTAATAAATAAATTTGACATTAATAAAATCACGCTTAATAATAAAAAAATTAATGGGAGCGGATTCAAAATGATTGCTAAATACTTGGCGCTGATATTAAGTATTTGCATCTTGGCGGCATGTGGCGGCGGCGGGGCAAGCGCAACGCTTGGAGCGGGTGGGGGCAGTTTACCAACAATCACCGGCAGCACCGAGACATGGGCCAGCGATCACGTCACAAGAACGACCACCGACACGTACTCTGATGGTACAAGCTCGTCTACTACAGACACCGTAGCGGGCACCGTCGGTACGCCCACCTATTCAGGAAATCAGCAAACCATCGTCACCACCTACGGTGATGGACACACCGCAACAGTGACCAATACTTCAACATCCGCGCCAGTGACTTGGGCGTCGGATCACGTCACAAAAACGACCACCTATACGTTTGCGAATGGTGGAACCAATGCAGTTGTGGAGACGGTAGCGGCTACAACATCAACCCCCGCATTAACCGCTTCAGTCTACCCCGGCAATTGGACTACGGTCGGCACCGTTTCAAACCCAAGTGTCAGCGCCCTTACAAATACATACGGGGACGGCACCATTACAACACTTGAAAGCGGCACATCTTTGCTGCCGTTTAATCAAAGCACATTGTTAGCTCAATCAATTACAGACCCAAGTGCAGTAGTTCGCTCATCGACAACTGACTACAACTTGATTTGGGGTACGCCGGATAAAAATGGTCCAGCATACGCCGGACTGTTCCCAAATAGCAGCAACACTCTTAGTTCTGCGTTGGGTTACGCTGGCATTACAGTAGCAGGTCAAACTACAACTGGTGCAACCTTGTTGCAGCCTTCAGCAGATGTACTGTCGGCCTGGAATAATGGTTGGACCGGCAATGGCTCTAATGTATTGCTTATCGATTATTATGCCGACAGGACTGGCTGCACCAATGCCAATGGAGCATGCCATGGTGTTATAACAATGATGGCCACGGATTTAATTGCGCCGGGGGCGATGAAATTTGGCCTAGACTATTCGTTTACAACAAATTTCACGGGGACAGTATTTGATGGTAGTGGAATTAACCTTGCTAGCTCAAAATCAATTAATGTCGTTAATCTGAGTTGGATGTTTGTATATTCAGCAAATAACTGGAACTGTAACAGTGGTTGCGGTATTGCACCGAGTGACGCCGTGTATAGCGCGGGAATATCAAACACATCCACGACCTATACTAATTTTATTAATTTTTTAAGTAGTGTTACAAGCGTAGCAAATATTTCCAATATTTCGAATGCAGTTATAACGCAAGCTGCAGGTAACGATAACTTGGATGCAAAGTATAATTTAAATGTTCTGGCCTTATCCGGAAATTCAAATGTTCAGCAAAGATTATTGGTGGTAGGAGCACTAGATAAAAATGGCACCACTTCGAGTCCGGCATCAATTGCTTGGTACAGCAACCTCGCTGGGAGTAATGTGGCGATTTCGGACAGATTCGTTACTGCAAACGGAACTATGCCTTGGAGCGCAGGCAGTGTAAGAATTAACGGTAGTGACTTTGGTGTTTCGTCTGGAACTTCTTTTGCTGCCCCACTGGTTGCCGGTTATGCAGCAATATTATTGCAAAAATTTCCTAACTTAGATGCGGTAAAAACTAGCTCAATAATACTTGATACAGCCAGATATGATACTTTGAGTTGTTATCCAAGCTGTAGCACTGCAATATACGGTAAGGGTGAGGCCAGTCTTTCTCGGGCATTAGCTCCAGTTGGTAGCTTGCGTTAAATGAAGTACTTCATAGCTATTGTTGTTGGGGTGTTAAGCGGCCAGTGCCTTGGGGATGACCTATCTCAAAGGCGTTTTTTACTTAACGAACTTAAGCGAGGCGCTAAGTCGGATGTCAAAATTGAGATGCCATTTGTTTCCCAATTTGGTGTGCGAAACGAGCGCGGTATTTTTCTTAAAAATACAGGAGAGATTTTATATAGTGCGCCCGAGAGAGCTGTCTCGGGTTACGACTCGGCAATAGCCCATGATATCGGAGAGTTTTATCAGGCCGATAATAAGAGAGTTAATATAATAATTAACAAGTATTTTGGAAGCACTGGTATTCTCACATCTGTGGGATTCGATGGGGGTAGTAGAGCAGAGAAATTTAAGGTATCAAATTCAAAATACCTTGGCTTTGCAAAATCATTTTCATTCGGAAGCAGATCAACTCTTTACGTTTCAACGGGTCGTTGGTTTGGGGGTGAGGTTTCAGAATCTCCATGCATTGATAGTTATGACCGAGAGTATTGGTGCCCAAATTTAACAGCTTGGATCGACCGTCCTGTTATTAAAAGCCGCAAGGAAGGACACTTCGATATTGTTTGGCAGTTGTCATTTTAATTTGGAGGGCAATTCAAACAGTGGCCGCAGGGAAGGGCGCACTCAAATGTCATCCAACTGTCATCTTCGAAATTCTGGACGTTAAAACCGCCAAGTTAAAAACGCCCGATCTGCGCCAATATCCGCTCACGACGCTGATTAAACTGCTGCCCCGCAATTGGTAACAGGTAGTGATAAAGCGCAATCATCAAGCCAAGCGCAACCACCAATACAGGATAGGCCCACAGATAAAATGCTTCTGAATGACGATAGTTAAGTAGGAGAAAGAGCGGAGATGTACCGGCCAGGGTGCCCAAAAAACCTACCAGCGATACCGCCATGGATTGGCGATTGCGCCGGTTCAAGCTGGTGTCGGTGCTAACAGGAAAGTAAATAGACAGAAATAGACCCACCATCAGGGTGATAGGAATAACCAGAGTGATTCCGAGCGCAACTAAAAACCAATCTTGCAAGCTGACCTGACCAATATAGAGCGCATAAAACATCGTGCTGCTCAGGCCAGCCAACCCGATCACTAGCGTATGAACCTGCGCTTTGGCGCGTAGTATGGATTTGGGCGTGACGGGTGCAGCGAGCAATAGATACAGACCTTGACCATCTTCGGCAAACATATTTTGTGTAAAGGTTGTAGTCACCAACAGGGCTGCGTAGGTAGCTAACACCGCCATCAACCACGTATCGACGTTGTCGCCAAAGAAAAATATGAACATTTCATGAGCGGAAAAAAGCCTGAACATCACCATCAACACAAAAGGTACAGCCAGCAGCAGTCTGGCACGGGGATTGCGCCAAAGTGCTAGGGCTTCACGGAGGGCTAAAGCTGCATGAGTATTGCGAGCATTAAGAAAGATCGCCTGCATCGCGTTGTTTGATTCGCTGTGGCTGGCTTTGTTGTGCTGCGATTGACTTAACTGAATCTGGGCAATCAATAAACCTAGTGCGGCTAACAACAACATGGCAAGGAAATCAGCCATGGCGGCGAGTGGTCTGCCATCATGCAGGGCTCGTAAAGCTTCCCCCAAATAACCTGTCGGTATCCTGGAAAATGCATACGCAATTTGGGCAGATTCCTTTAAATCCAAGCCAAAATTGGCGTTGCCGGTCTCGTTTTTTTGATATAGCCAGCTTATGTCCAAGGGCGGTAGCAGCATCCCCAACACAATCAGTGCGATCAGTAGTGCCCCCAAAGCTTGCCCACTGCGATGTGAACGCAAAATATCCCGCACCCAATACAGCGCCGCTTGGCTCCAACCTGCGCACAGAGCAATAAAAGCAAGTAACAGTAACGGAACCATAAACACATAACGCTCGACATGGCTACTGGTATATCCCACCACAGCACCGATTAATGGCGCAAACATAAACAGACCTACCGGGCGCAGCAGGCCAGTCAGCGTAGTGGCAACAAGCAGGCGGCGTGTCGAAATAGGGTAGCTTTGATAGCGGCGACTTTCGCTCGCATCTTCAACCCCTGCCGATAGCACCGGCCAGGTGATCCACTGCATCGCGGTCACGAAACACAGCAAGTTGAAATAGAACTGACTCACATCGATCGCCACGGTAATCGAGGGCTGTGTCATGAACCAATAGCTCAACAGACCAAGCGCACAGGCAGGGACCAGGGCGAGCGCACTGATAAGTCGTTGTAACCTGGATTGGTGTAGGCCTAGGCTTTGTCGTGAAAGCTGGTTGCGTGTTTGCCAAAGCAAGTACAAGTGACTAATAAAGCCGGGTAGCGGCGCGACACACTTTGGTTGATCTCGATCTGAATCTATCGTCATGGCGATTAATCGTGCCGACGCTGATAGAAGGTCAAGTGATTTCCCTGGCTGTCTGGTAGCGGAATCAAAGCTTCGAAAACACCTTCCAGATTGGCTTGCTGGTATTTTTCAGTCAGCGTTGTGACAGGCCCCTGATCCAGTAAGCGGCCGTCATACAAAAAGCCCGCATGAGTAGCAAGCCGGTCGGCAATTTCCAAAATATGGGTCGTCAACAATAGACTGACTTGCGCACGCCGCAACTCCTGGAGCAATTCACGAATAACGCCAGCGGCAATCACATCAATGCCATCAAAAGGTTCATCCAGTAACACCAGAGCTGGGCCATGAATCAAGGCGGCCGCTATCGCGAGGCGCCGCCGCATCCCTTTAGAGTAAGTGTTGATGAGCTGGTTGCCAGCGGACACCAGATCGGTCAAGCGCAGTAATTCTTCGCAGCGCTGTTCGCTGGTTGTACGGTCTAGTCCATGTAACTGTGCGCAAAAGTGTAACTGTTGGCGTCCTGTCAGGCTTTCGAACAAGGCCAGTTCTTCTGGGACCACACCGATTTGCCGTTTGACGGCGATGGGGTCTTGTGCAGGATCTAGCCCGAGGACGCGCAGATAGCCTTGATCGGCACGCGCAACGCCTGTGAGCAGGCTGATCAGAGTAGACTTACCCGCACCATTGGGGCCGAGCAAGGCAAATACCGATGCTGGTTGCAACTCAAGATCCAGACCTTTCAGCACCGGCTTATTAGCGAAGGCTTTATGTATGTTCTTGGCCTCAATCACCAAACTTGCGTGGCAATGGGGCTTTGCGAGAATGGCGTCAGTGACCATAGGCTTTATCTTGGGAAGCGATGGCATTAAATAGCTCGGCAAGGTGGCGTTCTGCGATAGGAGCAGAGGCGGCGGGTACTTGCCATCTGCCAGTGCGGAGTTCGTGCGCCAATTGGCCAGGATGCCAGCCGGCATAGCCCCTAAAGGTCATGGCCTGTGTTGCTTCTATCGCGATATCCGGAGTGCTTGTTAATCGCACCTGAAGTTTGTATTGGCCTATGGCAATTGATTCTTTGCCAAGTTGGTTGCTACCGGGTTGGTTGGTGCTGAGTCTCAGCGGCTTGTCCAGATTCAGCGGGCCGCCCCAGAGATCGTTTGGCTGGGCGGCGTCTAGTAACGATTTGCGCTGCGCATCTTGAAGCTGTCTCATGCGCTTCAAACCCTCCGGGAAAGGCACACCCAAAACCAGCGCCCAGGTGCCTTGGTCATCATGCCGCACTATTAATAGTTCGGAATTTCTGAACGGTCCCCCAAACAGTTTTGGAGTGGAGATTAGTATCTGGCCGGGTGCCACACGCTGCACGTAGTCCCTTGCAATTAGGCGATCTCGCAGGCTGGGATAAATCCCCACCACAATCAAAGCCAGTAGAAGGCAGATGCCGAGCTGGCGTCGTTTGCGCCACAAGGCCTCACGCACTGGCCCATGGATTGCAGCAGCATGGAGTGGTTTAGATAACGGCGTCTGGGGTGAGTTCATCGGGTAGTGTCGGAATGAGCATAAACGAAAATCCGGGCCATGCTTGATTTCCGCAAAAGTCTGATCGACAGCACCTTGCCTAAAGTCCTAAAACTGCTTCAGTATCCTCTGGACAGTCATGCGGACCTGCGTGCGCTGGTATGTGGCTTACCCCCTGAGCCTTCGCCACACCGATGAGATGATGCAAGAGCCCGGTGTTATCGTGGATCACGCCACCGTGCATCGCTGAGCAATCAAGATGGTGCCGGTGCTGGCGGCCGTGTTTCTCCGACGCAAGCACCCTGTGGGTTGGACACAACCTAAAAACTGCATTAATTTTTAAAACCCTGATCATTGGCAAAAATTGAGCAGAAAAAAGATTGCAATCCCTTTTTAAACAAACGGAATCTACACAATCATCGCCGATACGTGGCACGATAGGACGCTAGAGATACGTTATTCAAAGGGAAGTCGCATCCATGAACGAGTCAAGCATTTGGTGGATCATTGCAGGCACACTTGTCGGCATAGAGCTGATGACGGGCACTTTCTACTTGCTCATGCTCGCCATCGGCGCGTCAGCGGGTGCCATCGCAGCACATGCTCAATTGAGTTTTACAACCCAACTCATCACAGGATCGGTGGTCGGTGGACTGGCTGCTATTTTTTGGCGCATTTACGCATTACAAAAATTAAAGTCTCAACCTGAACAAGTTGCTGCGCAACATTTGGATATTGGTGAAACAGTGGAGGTGCATGAATGGCTCAGCAACGGTACTGCACAAGTTAAGCACAGAGGGGCCAACTGGACTGCTGTTTGTGCAGAAGGAACCCCGCAAGGTTTAGGCGTTTATCAAATCCAAGATATTCAAGGCAATACTCTGGTGCTGCATAAAAATTTAATTTAACGTCAGCTTCTTAACAAGGAAAATCATGGAAATTGCAATCGTCCTCGCGATCATCGCTATCTTGTTCATCATAAAAACCGTTAAGGTCGTGCCGCAACAAGAAGCCTGGGTGGTCGAAAGGCTGGGCAAATTCCACGCTAGCCTGGCCCCGGGCCTGAACTTTGTGGTGCCTTTTGTCGACAACGTGATCCAAAAGCACAGCCTAAAGGAAATCCCTCTGGACGTGCCCAGCCAGATTTGTATCACGCGCGACAACACGCAGTTGCAGGTCGACGGCATCCTGTACTTTCAGGTGACAGACCCCAAGCTGGCCAGTTACGGCTCGTCCAACTACATCATTGCCGTGACCCAGTTGGCCCAAACCAGTCTGCGCAGCGTGATCGGCAAACTGGAGCTGGACAAAACATTTGAAGAGCGCACCATTATCAATTCGCAGGTTGTTGCCGCGATTGACGAAGCGGCGCTCAACTGGGGTGTGAAGGTGCTGCGCTATGAGATCAAGGACCTGACGCCACCCAAAGAAATTTTGCTGGCCATGCAGTCACAAATCACCGCTGAGCGTGAAAAACGCGCCTTGATCGCAGCCTCTGAAGGCCGCCGCCAAGAGCAAATCAACATCGCCACCGGCGAGCGTGAGGCTTTCATTGCCCGCTCAGAGGGTGAAAAGCAGGCCGCTATCAACAAGGCGCAAGGAGATGCTGCCGCTATCACTGAAATGGCCAACGCGACGGCGCAAGCCATTGAGCGGATTGCAAGCGCCATCCGCCAACCCGGGGGTGATCAGGCGGTACAACTGAAAGTGGCTGAACAGGCCGTGCAGGCCTATGCCAAAGTTGCGCAAGACGCCAAGACCACCCTGATTGTGCCGGGCAACTTAAGCGAAGTCTCTGGACTGATTGCTTCGGCCATGCAATTGGTGAGCACAGGCAAGCAAGTGGGCAGTTGACTACGGTTTTAAACAGTGGATTTTTGGATCTGATGCTGGTTGCGTTAAATCAGCAGCCCAATTGCAGAGGTCAGGCGATGATCTTAAAAATCAAGTCCGCTAGGGGCCGCTTGTTGCCAAGAAATGATGCTCGCATCACATTGTAAAGCTCGACCGCCGCCGTGGCGCTGCTAGGTATCGTGCTGGTGATGCTCGCCGCCTTACTGAGTTTCAGCCGACAAAGACGCGTGGTCTTCTTTGCCGTCTTCCAGGCTGGGTTGAACCCACCAGTAAATCAGCAAAAAATAGCCGATGACGGTCAGACAGATCCAATTCCACCAACCACTTTTACCGATGTCGTGCAAGCGACGCACGCACACCGCGCAAGAAGGCAGAAATAGTCCCAAGTACAAGATCCAACTGAAAATGCTCTCTTCTGAGGTTCCGAGTAGGAAGTCTATAAACGTACCGAATGGGTAGTACGTCATGAGGAAAAACAATTGAAACCACCAGAACTCAGAGCGCGATGCGCGTCCAGAAAAAGTAGCGTACTTGCCCAGACACGTGGTGACAGATTGATTGAAGTTCATGCGTCAGACTCCTTAGATTGTGGAAATTTGCGCAATCGTGCTCCCGACGCACATCTGAGATCAGGGCTTCAGCCCTGTGATGTTGACGACCTGCACCGGCTCTGCCACACCCTTAAAACTCATCGGACCCAGCGGCTCCGCCGTCACCAATTCTTCTACCCGGGCATAGGTTTTTTCATTGGTCAGGATCTGTCCGCCCTTGGCTTCACCGCATAAACGCGCAGAATGATTCGTCACCGAGCCGATGCAGGTGTAGTCCCAGCGCCCCTCAAAACCGATCGTGCCCAACGTCGCATAGCCCTGACGAATGCCGATCCCGAGGTCCAGATTAAATCCCCGTTTATTCCAAGCCTCGCGCAATGGCACAAAGTCCCGCTGCATGGCAAGTGACATTCGCACGGCATTGAGAACCGGAGACTCCAGACGGATCGGGTCATTGAAATAGATCATCATGCCGTCACCGGTGAAGCTGTCCAGCGTACCGCTCTCTTCCAAAATCAGCGGCCCCATGGCCCGGTGGTATTCGGCCAGCACCTCCATGACCTCTTCCGGCTCAACCTTGTCGGTAAACGCTGTGAAGCCGCGCATATCTAAAAACACCACGACTATTTCTCGCCGGTGGGTTTCCAGCATTTCTGTCCCGCCCGACTCAAGAATGGCCTGCGCGATTTGAGGAGAAAAAAACCGCTTCAGCAAGCCCATGCGGTCGATCTCGGAGATCTGCTCTTTCACGCGTGCTTCAAGCGTCTGATTCAGATCGTGCAGTTCATCGCGAAGCGACTTTTTCTCAAGGCAGGCGCTCACCCGCGCCGCTAAAAGGGTGGGGTCAAACGGTTTTGAGAGATGGTCTTCCGCGCCGAGTTTGATGCAGCGGACAATACTTTCCTGCTCCTCAATCGCGGTGATCATGATGACGGGAATGTCCCGCAGATTTGGGTCGGCTTTCATCCGCTCCAACACCTCGTAGCCATTCAACTCAGGCATCATCACATCAAGCAGTACCAGATCAATTTTTTTAGACTGCAACTGCTCTAAGCCCTGAATACCGTCATTCGCGGTAATTATGTTGGCGTAACCTTCTCGATTCAGCCTGCGCGTCAGGGTGTATCGGTTGTCCTCGTTGTCATCCACCACCAGCAGCACTGCATCGCTAACTTTCATGACTGTGACTCCTGCGGCTTGAGTGCATAGATTTTTCCGAGCAAGCGTTCAAACTCAACCGGCTTGGTATCGAAGTCATCACACCCCGCCGCGAAAGCTTTTTCCCTCTCGCCTGTCATCGCGTTGGCGGTCAGCACGATCAACGGGATGTGGCTCGTGCTGGCGTTCGCTTTGATTTGCCGAGTAGCCTCCCAGCCATCGAGCACCGGCAGGCTCAGATCCATCAAAATAAGGTCTGGCTGCTCGCTGCCTGCTTTGAGCACACCGTCCGCGCCGTCGCGGGCAATGCTCACCGTAAATCCCGAGCGTTTGAGTCGTCGCTCGAGCATGTAAATATTGTCCTCATTGTCCTCAACGTACAGAATTTTCATAGCGATTCCTGTCCATTCATTTCATTACCGACAGCGTTGTCACGGCGGCGGGAAATCGAAACTTCGAGAACATCACCAATCTCGCTCAACAGCTCGGCCAGCGCGGCGGAGCCCTTGTAAACCACCCGCTCTACGCGCAAGTTCAGCTCGTCCCTTTCACTCTCACTCAGATCCTTGGCGGTGACCACCAGGACAGGAATATCGCGACATTCAGGTTTCAAGCGCAACGCGTTCAGAAATTCAAAACCATCCATTTCGGGCATCATCAAATCGAGCATGATGACATCGGGTTGAAACTGCTGAAGAGACTCTAGGGCGGCCAGGCCGTTCTCGGCTTCGGCCACTTCCCAACCCTCCCGCATCAGACTTTTCGCAATGCCACTTCGCATCAGGTCATCGTCATCAACGACCAGGACCTTGCGCCCCCCTATGCCGGAAGCGGCTCGCAGAGCAGCACTCAATGTCTCACGGTTCACCGGTTTAATCAGGTAATCGGCCGCGCCCAACGCATAGCCCCGTGTCCGGTCGTCAATGATGGTCATCATGATCACCGGAATGTAGGCCAACTCAGGGTCCCCTTTGATCGCAGCGAGCACTGTCCAGCCGTCCAGTTGCGGCATCATCACGTCCAGCGTGATGGCGTCAGGACGCAGTTCTCGCGCCAGCCGCAGTCCGTCATGCCCATTGTCCGCGGTGACCACTTTGAACCCCTTGCGCGATAAAAATCGTTCCGTGATGTCCAGCACGGACTGGTCGTCATCGATCACCAGAACAACCGTCTCCCGTGACGCCACAACCGCAGGCCGCACAACCGCCGCTGGGCGAACGGGCACCGGCAACGCCGTCTCGCTGCACTTGGCGGGCAGCGACAACCGGAAGATCGAACCCTGACCCATCTCACTGGTCACAAAAATATCTCCGCCCATCATTTGACACAGCCTTCGGCTGATGGCCAAACCGAGCCCTGTGCCGCCGTATTTACGCGTTGTCGAAGCATCCGCCTGCACGAAATCACTGAACAAGCGGGACAGCTGCTCCGGCGTCATTCCAATACCGGTGTCTGCCACAGCCACCTCAATCCAGTCCTCGCCCTTGCGGAGCTCACGCTGAACGGTAACGCGCACGGTACCCTTTTCCGTGAACTTGTTGGCGTTGCTCAGTAAGTTCAGCAAAACCTGACGCAGTCGGATCTGATCGGCATAAATACTGCCAATGCTGTCCGGGCACTCAAGGACCACTTTGTTACCGTTTTTAGTGGCCAACGTTTCAATCGTTTTGACCACGTCACTGGAGAGCATCGCCAGCGAAAAAGTTTCGGGGTGCAGGTCCATTTTTCCGGCCTCGATCTTCGACAAATCCAGAATGTCGTTGATCAAGTTAAGCAGATGTCGTCCGGAGCGCAGCACGCGCTCTAAAGGCTCAATGTCGTCGTCACGCTTCAAGTCCTGCGCATCTTCAAGCATCATTTCCGTCACGCCAATGATGGCATTAAGCGGCGTGCGAAGCTCGTGCGACATATTAGCCAGGAACTGCGACTTCAGTTGGCTCGCGGCCTCCAACTCATCACCCTTTTTTCGCAGGTCATCAAACAAATGTGCATTCTGTATGGCCAATGACGACTGGCCGGTGAACGCCTGCAGAATTTTGACCACGCTAGGCGCAAACCCTCCGGGCTCATTGCGTCGGATGACCAATCCCCCGACCACTTGACCCTCACGCAGCAACGGGACCCCGAGTATCGAGCGAGACCCCGACTTCTTATTGATTGCGCTCAGTACTGGCGAAACAATATCGACCTTTTGTGTGTCCTCAACTTGGTAGGGGCCAAGCCGCTGCGCCGCTATGCCAACTACCCCCTCACCGACTTTGTTGCGGGCATCACGCAACGATTCCACGTGTTCCTTAGACATGCCCACATTGGCACGAGGCGAAAAAACCCCCGCTACTTCGTCAAATTCGTAAAGGGTTCCGGAGTCAGCTGCACCGAGCTTGACGGCCTGAGT
>Ga0209550_10004947_pt1 | contig 12577 bp, 9 predicted proteins | sample LauGreSuBDMM15SN_2_FD_187567 | JGI IMG/M metagenome (GOLD analysis project Ga0209550, IMG submission 187567) | Freshwater lake microbial communities from Lake Michigan, USA - Su13.BD.MM15.SN (SPAdes) (version 5) | ecosystem: Environmental > Aquatic > Freshwater > Lake | place: Lake Michigan, USA... | reverse complement strand
ATAAGTTTTTTATATTGTATTGAATTTTAAAACCATTTTAATATGTCTCTATCACTTAAAAAAGATACAAACCGGTTATATTCTCTTGATGCTCTTCGTGGATTTGACATGTTTTGGATCATGGGTGCAGAAGAAATATTTCATCTTTTGTATAAAGCAACAGGTTCGCCTTTTTGGGGCACGGTTGCAACGGAGTTGACTCATCCTGAATGGAATGGTTTTCATTTTTATGACCTCATTTTTCCCCTCTTCCTTTTCATGGCAGGTGTTGCCACACCGTTTTCAGTTGGACGAGATTTAGAAAACGGTACATCAAGGAAGTCACTCCTATTAAGGGTTATAAGAAGGGGATTGACACTTGTATTGATTGGTATTATTTATAACAATGGATTAGAAATTCGACCACTATCAGAAATTCGTTTCGGCAGTGTGTTGGGAAGAATCGGATTGGCTTATATGTTTGCAAACATCATCTATCTCTATTCAAAAGAAAAAGTTCAGATGATATGGTTTGCCGCATTGCTTTTAGGATACTGGTTGTTGCTGAAATTCAATGCAGCACCGGGTTTCCCTGCAGGAGATTTGAGCATGGAAGGCAATTTTGCTTCATACTTAGACAGATTAATCATGCCAGGAAAATTATACAAGGTAATCCATGATCCAGAAGGGTTAACCTCTACAATACCTGCCATTAGCACTGGTTTATTGGGAATTCTCACCGGAAATTTTCTAAAAAATGGTGCCATGAATCCCTCAAAAAAATCACTTGCCATGGGGATATTGGGTGTGGTATTCATTTTAATTGCACAAATATGGAACCTGGATTTCCCTATCAACAAAAACCTATGGTCTAGCTCCTTTGCCATGAATGTTGGTGGCTATAGCCTCATTTTATTGGCCATTTTTTATTACATAATTGATGTTTTGGGGTACAAAAAATGGGCCTTCTTTTTCAGGGTGATTGGTATGAACTCAATTTTAATTTACGTGTCTGGAATATTAATTGAATGGGAACATGCAACAAATGGTTTGTTTAAATGGGTTGGACAATTAATAGGAAACCCATTCAACGTTGTTGTAATGGCCATTTGCTATGTATTTTTAAAATGGTTGTTTCTCTATTTTATGTACCAAAAGAAAATATTTCTTAGGGTTTGATGTTAGCTCTACAAAAAGAGCAAGCAAAGAAATATTTCTTGTGCATCTACCTTATGCGAATTCAAAACATGAAATATAAAATGCATAATCTTGTTTTTTATTTACAGTAGAAATTTGCATCCTTGAAATTTCAATTTGGACTTGTGTTAAATTTAATTTTTTCAAATTTTGGCGCAAGCAAATGCATGAAAATCCATGCTAGAATATATGCAGATGCGCAAACAGAAAATATAATGCCGTAGCCAACCCGTATATCGCCCAAAGCTTTATAATGGTCAAAAAGCAATCCAGCTACCTTTGCAATGATAATTGCGCCAGATGCTCCTGCGAGGCCTCCAATGCCTGTTACAGATCCTACAACTGATTTTGGAAACATATCAGATGCATTTGTATAAATATTCGCAGACCAAGCTTGATGTGCTGATCCTGCAATGCCAATGATTAAAACGGCAAACCACATGTTTATGCGGCCAGCATACTGCGTAGATAATACCAACAAGGGAAACAACGCGTAAATAAGCATGGCTTTTTTTCTAGCTTTACTGGCATCCATTCCTTTTTCCATGAAATATTTTGGTAACCATCCTCCAAAAATACTGCCCACTGTTGTCATCAAATAAACCAATGCAATCGGCATGCTCACTTGCATGCCCTTCAATCCATACTCTTCTTTTAGAAATGCGGGCAGCCAAAACAAGAAAAACCACCACACAGGATCTGTCAAGAACTTTCCAATGAAAATGGCCCAAGTCTGTCTATATCGAAACAATTGCATCCAAGAAATTCTTATGTTGGAATTATCTTCATGGTGATTTTCATCTTTGTCACTTCTGATATAATCATATTCTTCTTGGCCAATTTTCCCTTTGGCCAGTTTCTGTTCAGGAGTTTCATACATTGCTTGCCAGAAAAAAAGCCAAACAAGTCCCACCGCTCCAGTAATGATAAAAGCCGATTGCCAACCCATTTTTTCAGCAATCCATGGCACAATGATTGGCGCAAGAATAGCGCCTATGCTGGTTCCCGAAATAAAAATTCCTGTGGCAAATGACCTTTCTTTTTTGGGGAACCATTCTGTGGTTGTCTTCACCGCAGCTGGGTAATTTCCTGCTTCAGGAAAGCCAAGCGCTGCTCTGGCTATTCCGAATCCAAATGCATTTTTTGCAAATGCATGTCCCATGCAAGCAATGCTCCACATTAGTAATGATATTGCATATCCCATTTTGGTTCCGAATACGTCAATTATTCGTCCTACAACCAACATGCCTATGGCAAATGACAATTGAAAGGCAATAACTATATTGGCATAGGTCGATTCAAAATGTGATGGGTCTGTGCCAAATAACCCGTTGGCTTCCAAATAGGGCTTCAATAGACTGATTACCTGCCTATCCAAATAATTGATTGTAGTAGCAAAAAATACAAGCGCACAAATGGTCCACCTGTAATTTCCAATCTGTTCTTTGGGCATAGCTGTTTAGTTTTGGCTGTAATGAAAGGTATAAGAGTCTTAAGTTAATAAATTTTTTGCCTATCAGACAATCAATTTTTATTTCTTAGAAACCCCGTTTTATTTCTCAATACAAATTTATCTCTGGCCCAAAGCAAATTTTACGAGTTGCGATTTTCGTTTTTGTAAGACTTTTTTGAAATCAATAATAATATCCAAATATGATGTTCATTTCATCCTCGCTGGTTAAGCCAAAAACAACTGTCTTTGAAGTGGTATTGTTGTAAGTAACCTCGGAAGTAAGCCCCTCTCCAGTTTGTAAAACAATTGGTGTTGAAAAGGATTTTACCAAAGGATGTTCCCAATCTGTATTGGTGTAAACTATTTCACCATTTCTTGCTCCTCCATAAATCTTAATGACAAATTTTTGTCCCAAACGATGAAAATGAGATGTAAGCATTACTATCCTTGTTGTTTTGGTAAACGTAAAATTCTTGCTGAATGTTTTCGTTTGTCCTGCTGGTATTGATATGTCTAAATTATTGAAATCAAGCGTTTGGGCTACGTTTTGTACAGATGATACAGGTACCGTATAAAAATTTACATAGTTTTCCCCTTTCAACGTAAATGTTGTTTTATTGAAATAGTGTGCATTTAGGTCCATTGGTGTTGCAGGGTCTAATTTCAAGGCAACTCCAGGTGGCAAGGTGATGTCTGTATTTACATCGGTTCCTCCACCTATGAAAATGTGATTTTGCATCTCTGTAGCTGTTTTCACATTCAGACTACCATCACTGTTTCTTAGGTCGCGCATCATACCTGTTGTTGGAAGTCCCAATAAAGGGTTTTTAAACCCGTAAACAACAAAATGATGGCTGTTAGACCTGCCTTTCATTTCAATCCTGTTTACGTATGCTGTTTGTGTATTGGGTGTGTTTTTTCTGATGAAAATTTCTCTTTCAAAGTTTTTAGGAATGTCGAACAAATCGATTTTCAGTTGGAAACCTGTTCCTGCAGCTGGTACAGCCAACGGAGTGATCTCTTCCTGACAAGCAGAACTGTCTTTTAAAACAGCAACATCAACCGTTTCGCCATCTTTCTTAGCGCCTGCATTTATCCATCGTTTTACAAATTCAACTTGTCCCATGGTTAAATAATTCCCTCCTAAGGGCATCAAACTCCCAAAATTAACTGAACTGCTGTGGTGTGACGCCGAGCAGCTTATTTTGTGCATTAAAAAGCTATTATCGTCATCAAATGGCTTTACCAACTGTAATTTAAGTGTTGCAGCTGCCGTGTTTTTAGACATTTTCCCAATTAAATTTTCGTATGACACGTTTTTTGAAAGCACCAATCCATGTTGCGCATAGCTTGCATCAGATGTTGAAGAATGGCATCCTGAAACAGCACATGACATGGTAAAAATTTGATCCTGAATTATATCGTAGCTGCTCGATTTTGCAATCGTTTCATTTGGTTTTTTTTCACAAGAAAAAAATGCAATTGTTAGGAAGGTAATTGATATTGAAGCCCCAAAAATAGATTTCATAATTTGTTTTTATTCAATGCTTTCAACAATGTTTGAAAGCAATAATGTTGAATGCTTAATGACACTAAATTAATTATTTTATTGATATCCGCCTTAATTTAATGAAAAAAGCAAAGAAATATCTGTTATGGGTTATACAAACAGAAAAGCTGTCACTCTCGTAACAGCTTTGATTATTTTTTTCCAGTAAAATATTACTTAAAGTGGCTTTCGAATCGCTATTCCCGTTCCCCTATACCAGACAAATCGGTTTTTGTATGGACCGTAAACAAAATCATAACTGGGTAAAAAGGTAAAGCTAGTAATGAGGCCCTTTATTCTTAGGTCTACCCCCAAACCTGCCAATATTCCCATATTTGCATAACTTGACTTAACACTTTTTCCTTCATTAACTGAAGATGCTGCAATTCCAAGTGTCCAGAAATATCTTGGACGTTTGCTGTATAAGTTGTAGTAATAATATGGATCAAACGATTTATGAAAAAATTGTTTAACATTTATAATCGCTCCTGTTCTAGAAAAATTTTCACTGCTTTGGTTAATTAGCCCCCCATTAAACCTATGTCCTGCATTCACTTCAATTGAGGTAAATCTGTTGATGTATTTTTCTACTGATACGGAATGGCTCAAATAGAATCCTGTTCTATATCCTATTGATACATCTTGAGACCTTAATTGTAGTGGTCTGAAAATGAATAGTGCAATTGTAAATGAAAAAATAAAAATATAAATCTTCTTCATAAATAGTTTAGGTGCAATTATTGTAAACGATTGAAATGCAATTATATTATTTAAAGTCAGTCTTATTTGTATACTTTAATATGATTTTCATAATGCACACCATTTGCTGTCTTTTAAAAACGAAATAATAGTTTCATGGCACAACCATGTACCTTAGAAATTTAGGAATTCAGTTTTGACAAACAGGTTTTATATATTCAAAAGTAATGTATCTTGACGGTCAGTCTGATTATAAAAAAGTTATCATGATGTTAATCAAATTTGCTAGGTTTTCATTTTTACTTTTATTGGTTATTTTCAATGTTAATTGTCAATTGAACCAAGGTGATGAAAAATATAAGGAATGGAGGGTTGCCGGAGGTACCAATGAGTCAATTCATTATTCTTCCTTGAATCAAATCGATACGAACAACGTAAACAGCCTCAAAGTTGCTTGGACTTATCAGTCTGAAAACGGCGACAGTACTCAGTTTGGACCGATGGAATGTAATCCAATCATCGTTGATGATGTTCTTTACGGCGTTTCTCCTAAACTAAAATTATTTGCTATTGATGCTGCTACGGGTGTTCAAAAATGGCAATTTGATCCTGCTGATTCATTGTCCAATATTTCTTGGCATAGAAAATCAGTCAACATGAACAGAGGTGTTGCATATTGGCAAGAGGGAGATGACAAACGAGTCATTTATACCGTTGGGTCAGTAGCGTATGCTGTTAATGCTGCATCAGGTAAACTCATTCCTTCTTTTGGAATCAATGGCGGTATCAATTTAAACAAGGGACTTGATAGAGACGAAAATTCAGTTTTTGTTGCGCCTACCTCTCCTGTTACAATCTATAAAAATTTGTTTTTCCTGAGTGGATTGGTTGGGGATGAAACCCCCGGTCATATCCGGGCATTTGATGTGAAAACAGGTCAGCAAAAATGGATTTTTCATACAATCCCTTATCCTGGTGAACCTGGTTTTGACACCTGGGAAGATTCTACTGCTTATAAATACCAGGGTTCTGCAAATAGCTGGGCTGGTTTTAGTTTGGATGTAAAAAGAGGTATTTTATTTGCCCCAATTGGTAATCCAACAGATGATTTTTATGGAGGAAGACGCCTTGGTAAGGGACTTTATGGGAACAGCTTGGTAGCGTTGGATGCAATAACAGGTAAGCTGATTTGGCATTTTCAAACTGTTCATCATGATGTGTGGGATATGGATCTTCCTGCTCCGCCTGCTCTTGTTACCATCATAAAAAATGGCAAGCCAATTGATGCTGTTGCTCAAACCACAAAAACAGGTTTTGTTTTCATTTTTGAAAGAGAAACAGGGAAACCTATTTATCCGATTGAAGAAAAGCCTGTTGATGTTGCTACCTCGTTGGTTGGAGAAAAATTATGGACTACCCAACCAATGCCTTTGTTGCCTAAGCCTTTTGTGCGCCAAACATTTACTGAAAATGATTTAAACAGAGCCCTTGGTATTTCAACTTTAAATGAGCTTAAAGATCGTTTCAAAACGTATCATGCTGGAAAAATGTTTACCCCACCTTCGGTAGAAGGCACTGTTATTTTACCGGGTTACGATGGGGGAGGTGAGTGGGGTGGACCTGCTGTTGATCCTAAATCTAATATCCTTTATGTGAATGCAAATGAAATGGCTTGGGTGCTTAATATGGTTAAAAAAAAGCCTCAATCCAATTCACCAAAAACAAACTTAGAGGCTGGCAAAAACCTGTATACCCAATATTGTATGGGTTGCCATGGTCCAGACCTTAAGGGCTCAGGTGATTATCCCTCCATTGTTTCCGCTGAAAAGAAATATTCAACCACAACCCTTATTGAGCTTTTAAAGACTGGTAGAAGGATGATGCCGGGTTTTAACAACCTTGCAAGTGTAGATAAAAATGCAATCGCTTCTTATATTTTGCATGATAAAAAAGAACAAGAGAAAAAATATGCAGGAAACTACAAGATCAAACCTGAAAATGAAAATACTGGCTACAATTTTACTGGTTACAATAAATTTCTGACCAAAGAAGGATATCCTGCAATCAATCCACCTTGGGGAACATTAAATGCCATCAACTTAAATACCGGTGAGCTGGTTTGGAAAATTCCGTTGGGAGAATTCCCAGAACTAAAAGCAAAAGGCATCCCAGCAACGGGAAGGGAAAATTATGGCGGTCCATTGGTTACTGCCGGTGGCGTGTTGTTTATTGGAGCCTCAGCAGATGGGAAATTCAGGGCTATTAACAAGAATACAGGAAAGGTTATCTGGGAAAAAGATTTACCCGCCCCTGGTGTTGCTACACCTGCTATTTATGAAGTTAATGACAAACAATATGTTGTTATAGCTTGTGGTGGCTCAAAATGGGGTGGTAAATCCTCTGATAAATACGTTGCATTTGCTCTCTCAAATTAGATTAGGTGGAAATAAAGTTGAAACAGCTTGAAGCCAAAATTCACTAGACTAGGGTTTATACCCCAGGCTAGTGAAAATACATTCTTCCAAAAATAATTTTAACTAATACCTACTTCCCCACCTCCAAATAAACCCTCTTAAAACCACTATTCTTCGTATCAATTGATTGAAAAAATCCCGGAGCTAATGAATTGATATTTGCTGTTAATGTATCAGAATTTTCCTTTCCAGTTGCAATAAACCTCAATGTAAATGGTGCTGCTGTGGCTATTTTGCTCGTCAAAATTAGATTAGGAGAAGATCCTTCTTGAATAGAATCAGGCATAAATAATTTCTCAACAACCAACCCTACAGAATCTATTACCGCTACAGCAAATGTTGCCTCTTTCGCTTTTTCACCTTTTTGAATCAGTATCGTAACCATCGTTCCTTCAACATCTTCCTGCGTACTTTTCTCCACAAAATTGATGCTGGGAACAGATGGTTTTTTAGGCTTCGCAAAGATCCTTCCAAACTCTGCAATCGGCTCTAGTACACCACTCAGCGAAAGGGTTATAACAACTGCAAAGGTGAGAAATATATAAATAACCTCTTTGCTTAAACTGCTTTTTTGCTTCTCTACGCCATAAGCTTTGATAGACTTCCAATTGTTGTAAACATGAAACGATGCCATTAAAACAAATAAAAGTCCAAACACGGTATGACTCATCTCAATAACATGCGCTTTCTGCTTGATATACAACAAAAGGCCAGTTGTGGCCATGGTAAAAAAAATGAAGGCAATAGAAAGGCTTACAATGCTCTTTTTCATATTAAATAAATTGTTCAGTATTTGATTCTTCAAAAGTATCAAATCTAATTTTATGTAAAACGATTTATATATCAAATGACAGTTTATTGAATCATTTTTTTTGCGCAAGAAGATTCCTCCTAAGTTGAATCGTAAAAAAGCAAGTAATTAATCATTCAATTGGCGTAATATTTACTACATACACTACGTAGAAATACTGAAATACATCTTTACAAACATCATTAGTAGTTTTATGTTTTTGTGTATTCGTACTTTTACCCGTAAAGCTCGTATCAAGATACAATATCTGTTTTCAATTTATTTCAGCCATTTTAAAAAAATACCTACAACCCATTAAAACGATGTCATTATGAGAACTTCCCAACACCATTTAATCGACGGACAATGGAAAGATTCCGGTGCCGCTATTAACCAAAATAATTGCCAACTTGTATTGGCTTTCGGTTCTTCAGATTTGCTTACTGATCCTCAGAACTTCGATCACCTGCGCAAATTATATCCCAATGCAGATATCGTAACATCTTCCACCGCAGGTGAAATTATTCAAGATGGAGTTTTCGACAACAGCATCGTGGCTACAGCAATAGAACTTGAAAACTCATCCCTAAAATCTATCAAAACAAATATCAGTCAACACGAAAACAGCTATGCTGCAGGTGTTTTCATGAAAGATAGTTTGGACGCTGATAATTTGAGCGGCATCTTTATTATTTCTGATGGATTGATGGTAGAAGGCAGCGAGTTGGTTCGTGGTTTTAGTTACAACAATACTAAGAAAATTCCCATTACTGGCGGACTAGCAGGTGATGCAGCTAGGTTCCAAAAAACCTACACTGGATTGAATGAAGTACCTGGACAAGGCAACATCATCGCCGTTGGTTTTTATGGAGAGAATATCCACATCGGTCATGGCTCACTAGGTGGATGGGATGAATTCGGTTATGAACGCCAAATCACCAAATCAAATAAAAACGTACTTTTTGACGTAGACTCAGAAAAGGCGTTGGATTTATACAAAAGATACCTTGGTGCCTTTGCAGAAGAACTTCCTGGGTCTGCCCTGATGTTTCCTATGTCGATGAGAGTACCCGGTGCCGAAAAATACCTTGTTAGAACCATACTTGCAGTTGATGAATCAGAAAAGTCAATGGTATTTGCTGGCAACATGCCTGAAGGCAGTACCGTAAGATTGATGAGGGGTGACATTCAAAAGTTAATTGGGGCTTCAGCCACTGCCGCAAAGGATTCTATTGATAGTCTCCAAAACCACAAGCCGCAACTTACCTTGCTTCTAAGCTGTGTTGGTAGAAAAATAATCATGGATTCTAAAGTTGTTGAAGAGGTATTGGCTGCAGAAGAATTTTTAGATAAAGATTGTACAGTTGCTGGTTTCTATACTTATGGAGGTCTTTCTCCTTTCGGTGTTGGAACGCCTTGTGAACTGCACAACCAAACCATGACCATCACAACTTTTTCTGAATCCTAGGCGATTCATTGTATAGTTATTTATTGTTAAACATTTGAGATATGGGGGATTTAGCGGATAATTCAGATAGTGCTGAAAACATTGATGGCGGAGCTTTAAACGACTCTAAAAGAGAAAAAAATTACGATATATCACAGATTCTTGTCATGAGCAGGGGTGATGATGGATTTGTTAGATCGATAGTCAAAATGTTTGTTGTTCAAACACCTCTCTATATCGACAACATAATAAAGAAGTTTGAAGGGGGCGATTATAAAGGCATGGGAGAAATCGCACATCAACTGAAACAAAGTGTTTATGCCATGCGCATTCACAACCTGAAGAAACCTGTAATGGTTTTGGTGAACGCTGGGAAAAAGAATTTATTTGACGATTCTTTGGCCTCTCAAATTGAAGTAATAAAGCAAGCTGCTGAATTGGTGATTCTAGAACTTAAAGCGGATTTTAAATTTTGAGTAAGCATTAAAAAGTTAATTGAATTTCTATGAAGCTTACCCAAATGATTTTTAAAAATGATGAATTAATCCAGAGCGGTTTTGATGAAATAGTTAATGGTGCAGATGCTAATTTGATTTTAGGTTTTGGTGCTAAAAACTTGATTGCAGATGAGAAATTATACAACGATCTTGATGCCAAATTTCCTAACTCAGAAATAGTTCTTTGCTCTACCGCTGGTGAAATTTTTGGGAAAAGTGTTTTTGAAAATACCGTTTCCATCACAGTTATTCAGTTCGAAAAGACAAAAATAAAATCCGCTTCAGTCAACCTAAAGAGCTTTAAAGGCAGCTTTGATGCCGGGAAAGCACTCATTGAACAATTCAATTCAGAAAATTTAGCGTATATTTTAGTGCTTTCTGATGGACTAATGGCAAATGGTAGTCGATTGGTTAAAGGGATGCAATCAGGTAATGCAGAAAAAGTACCTATTACAGGCGGATTAGCAGGCGATGGTACTGAATTTAATTTCACCATCGTAGGGTTGAATGGTCATCCTGAAAAAGGAAAAGTGGTTGCTATTGGTTTTTATGGGAAAGATTTGCAAGTCAATCATTCTTCAAATGGTGGTTGGGATGTTTTTGGTCCTGAACGAACTGTAACCAAATCCAGCGGCACCAAAGTGTTTGAAATTGATAACCGCAGCGCAATTGAACTCTACAAAATCTACCTCGGTCCATATATCGACGACCGCACAAATTCAACCCTTCTATTTCCTTTTTCAGTCAAACTTCCTGGAAGTTCTATGCCGATGGCTAGGTCTATCTTGGAAATTAACTATAAAGATGATTGCATGGTTTTTACTGGCGATGTACCAGTAGGCTCAACAGTCCGTTTTATGAAAGCGAGTTTCGACAAACTGATAGATGCAGCTGCTGATGCCGCCCAACAAATATTGGATAAATCCTCTGGTAAGCCTCCAAAATTGGCCATTTTAATTAGTTGCGTTGGACGTAAAGTGGTGCTTGAAAAACAAATCGGGGATGAGGTTGATGCTGTTTCTGATGTGTTTGGCGTTGATACTGCGCTTTTAGGTTTTTATTCTTACGGAGAAATTTCGCCACACATCACCAACAATACCTGTGAAATGTATAATCAAACCATGACCATAACAACATTGAATGAATTGTAATACATGCAATCGTGGGGTATAACAAACTGCTGGAAAGGCAAATAAAGAAGCACTTAACTACAGGCGGTGTCATAGATGAAAACCTATTGGCTTTCATTCAATCTGTTGAGGACTCTTACAATGCATTTGAGCGTGATAAACGTCTCTCCGAACATGCATTTCAAGTTAGTGAAAAAGATTATCTAGATATTTACGATCGCCTCAAATCTGAAATCAATATTAGAAATCAATCTATATTGAAATTGATGGAAGCCATTCGCAACATGGAGCCTGCCTCTGATATGTCAATTTTGCCTGGTGTTGACAATCTTCTTGATGTTGTAAATTACTTAGACGCTCAAATCAAAAAAAGAAAGGCTGCTGAAGCTTCTTTGAAAATCGCCAAAGAGGAAGCTGAAAAAGCAAACCAAGCAAAATCTGAATTCCTCTCTATCATGAGTCACGAAATACGCACGCCTTTGAGTGTTGTAATCGGCTTGGGAAATATCTTATTCAGGCAAAACCCACGTCCTGATCAGGTAAATAACTTACGAGTATTGCGTACTTCTGCCAACAACTTACTTTCGTTAATCAACGATATCCTTGATTTTAGCAAAATTGATGCCAGCAAGCTTGAACTTGAACATACTGTTTTTGATTTACGCAAAACGGTGGATGAAATTTACCAAGCTATCTCAGTTAAGGCAGCCGAAAAAGACAATTTGATGTCCATTTATATAGATGCTAAGATTCCAGCATGGGTCTATGGCGATCCTCACCGCATCACACAGGTACTTAACAACTTGCTCTCTAATGCTGTAAAGTTTACACAAAAGGGAAAGGTTAGGTTATCTCTTCAACTAGAAAATATTTCAGAAAGCCGCTGCACCATATTGTTTTCAGTCAGTGATACAGGAATTGGCATTGAGAAAAACAAAATTCAACACATTTTTACCCCTTTTTCACAGTCATCTAGCTCAATAACCCGCGAGTTCGGAGGAACTGGACTAGGTTTAGCCATCACCTCTGAGCTGCTTCTACTCATGGATAGCCAAATTAAACTTGATACAGAAATTGGTAGAGGTTCAAACTTTTATTTTAGCCTCGATTTGGTTTACATGTCACCCGTGGAAAAAAATCCCAACATAGCAGAACCTGAGGAGCAAAACCTAGAAAAAGCAAAAATTTTATTGGTGGAAGATACCCCTTTCAATATTTTGTTCACCACACAGTTATTAGAAGGATGGAACACTGTTGTAGATGTTGCTGAAAACGGCGCCATTGCTGTAGATAAGATGAAGGAAAGTCAGTACGACCTTGTAATCATGGACCTCCACATGCCTGTGATGGATGGATATACTT
>Ga0209550_10004946_pt1 | contig 12578 bp, 8 predicted proteins | sample LauGreSuBDMM15SN_2_FD_187567 | JGI IMG/M metagenome (GOLD analysis project Ga0209550, IMG submission 187567) | Freshwater lake microbial communities from Lake Michigan, USA - Su13.BD.MM15.SN (SPAdes) (version 5) | ecosystem: Environmental > Aquatic > Freshwater > Lake | place: Lake Michigan, USA... | reverse complement strand
TTTATCGTGGACAACCCGAGCCTCTCCTGGTCCGGCATGCAGGCATTCGCCGCCTCGGGTATCAAGTATGTCGCCCGCTTCGGCCAAGGGTGGCGCGCCGGGCGCAGTAACACCTACCAAAGCACCAAACTGCCGGCGCTGTTTTGGTGGCAGGCTCCGGACCGTGAGCACCGTGTGCTCTTCACCTGGACCTCGAGCTACAACATGTTTTTCTGGTGGGGGCAAACCAACGGTGGTTTCCACGGTGACCTGCGCGGCTATCCGGCCCGTTGGGTGAACGACCAGCTTCAGATGATGGAAGACGGCGGGCTGCGCGGGCCTTATCCCTACGACGCAATGATTGTCCCTGACTTCGTGGATCATGAAACCCCGAAGTTCGACGAACGCATCTATCGGCAGTGGCGCGAGACTTATGCTTATCCGGAAATCCGGTTCGAGCACCCTGAAAAATTTTTCACCTACATCGAAAAGAAATACGGTGCCGAGTTGCCCGTGCTCTCCGGCGACCTGAACAACTTTTCCGCCGATTACTCCGCGATCGATCCGGATGCTCAGGGCGAGAAGCGGCGGGCGGCCCGCTTACTGCCCGCAGCGGAGGGGCTCGGCGTGCTCGCTGGCATTGCCGATCCCTCGTTTGCCCATCTCCCGGCTGAGATCGAGCGCACCTACACGCGCATGTTCGACTTCGACGAACACTCGTGGCCGACACTGCCGCAGGTTTCCGATGAGCAGCTTTTCAACGCCGCCTGGGTGAAGCGACAGGAAGCCACCCGGGCTCTGCGTGCCTCCACCGCCGCTTTCGACCGCGCGGCCTCCACCCTTGGGCCCAACCTCGCCGGGGCCGGCCCAGGGACCATTGCGGTCTTCAATCCGTTGCTCCACGTCCGGACGGATACGGTCGAGCTTAAAGGCACCGCCGTCGCCGTGCGCGATCTGCGCTCCGATAAACTGATCCCGTGCGAACGCCTGGAAGGTGGTCGAATCCGATTCCTTGCCAGTGACGTTCCTTCGTATGGCTATGCGCTCTTCCAGTTCGTCGACTCTGCAAACGCCCCCGCTGCGCCCGCCGACGAACTCGCTATGGAGCCGCTCGCCATTTCCAATCGTCATTACACGGTGCGCTTTCACCCGGAGAACGGCGCAGTCACCAGCATCGTTGATCGCGCCTCGGGCCGGGAGCTGATCGATCGCCAAGCGCCGTATTTCGCGAACCAACTGGTTTACCAGCATAAGAACACGCGCGAGGGCAAAGATGGTTTTGAGTATTCGCCGGCCAAAGCCGTGCGCATGGAACCCAAGCTTGGCGCGAATCAGGTGACGTTCGACGCGTGGTTCGAGGACGCTAAACTCGGTGGCCGCGTGCGCCAGACCGTGACGCTGCACGCCGGCCTGAAGCGCGTCGATTTCACTAATCGCCTCGAGAGCATCGACGTGATGTGGGCCCGGGAGCACGCCGACCGTTACCGCGACAACATCTACTATGCGTTTCCGTTTGCCGTGCCGGGTGGCCAGATCCGCGCCGAGTATCCCGGCGGCGTGGTGCGCCCCTACGACGATCAGCTGCGCTGGGGTTCGCACGATTTCATCTACGCCACCCGGTGGATCGACGTGAGCAACGACCAAGGCGGCGTAACTCTCGCCTCCAACGAGGCCGGCACCTTCAGCCTCGGCGAACTGCGCTACAACCAGTTCGCGAACGACTATAAGCCGACTAAACCCTGGCTCTTCAGCTACGCTTGGTCGAACCGCATGGCCGGTTTGCTTACGTTGCATCCCGATGACTGCAACGCGACGCTGACCTATTCGCTGACGCACCACGATGGCGCGTGGAACGTAGGGCCTGCAGCGCGCCACGGCTGGGAAGCCGGGAGCCCACTGCTCGCCGTGCCCGTCACCGGCGGCCCCGCAGCACGCTGGCAGGACAAACAGCGCAGTTTTGTTTCCGCCGACGCGGCTAACGTCCAACTCACGGTCCTGAAAGCCTCGGGCGTCGCCGGCCGCGGCTGGATCGCGCGCTTCGTCGAGACGGCTGGGCGCGCCACCGAGTTTGAGGTCGACGCCTCCGCGCTCGGCACCGAACGCGCCCTGCTCTGCGACCTCGTCGAGGAGGACGGTGCGCCGCTCGCCGTGCGCAACGGCAAGGTGCGCGTGGCGATCAAGCCGTATGGTTTCGCGACTGTTCGCCTGCTCGCGGGCGAAGCGCCCGGCGCGATTGGCCCCCTGTCGGCGCGCGACGTCACCGACAGCACGGTGCGACTAAGTTGGCCCGGCGCGGCAAATCGCGATGCCGTTTACAACGTTTACCGCTCCGACGATCCCGAAGCCCCGCCGACGGCTTACACCTTGGTCGCGCGGGTGCGGGGTAACGCATTTGCTGACCGCGGCCTGCACATCGCAACCGAATATTACTACCGCGTGGCCGCAGTTTCCCCGGCCAATCTTCAAGGAACCGTTAGCGGGCCACTCGTAGTAAGGACGGCGGCGAAGAACACCACCGCACCGCACCCGATCCATGAAGCCGGCATCGTGCGGCGCGCGCCGGACACGCTGTTCGTCTACTGGCGGAAAAACTCTGAGCCGGATGTTGCGCGCTACCGGGTTTTTCGCGGGCGCACGCCGGACTTCAGCATCGACGGCCGCGAACCCGACGCCGTGGTTGAGGCCAATGCCTATTTTCTACAGGTGTTTCACGACACCGGCCTGCAGCCTGACACGACCTACTACTATCGAATTCAGCCGGTCGATTGGTCTGACAATGTGCAGACCGTCTCGCCGCTCATCAGCGCCACAACTCCCAAAGGTAAATTATGATTCTCAGTTCCATCGATGGTCGGAAGTTCGACGTCGTTGTCTGCGGGGCCGGCAGTGCTGGCATCGCCGCCGCCCATTCCGCCGCAAAAGCCGGCGCGAAGGTGCTGCTGCTGGAACGGCACGGTTTCGCCGGGGGCATTGTGACCGCGGCGATGATCCATACGCTCGACGCCATCAAGAGCTGCGTGGACAACGACGTGGAGGTCGTCGGTGGCTTTGCCTCCGAACTTATCAGGGAAACTCTGGCGCTCGGCGGCGCGGCCACACCGGACAATCCCGGCGAAGCGCTCACCCTACACCCTGAGATGTATAAGGTGGCCATTGATCGCCTGCTCGTGAGGGTCGGAGTCACCGTGCTCTTCCACGCTAACGTTTGCGGAGTGCAAATGTCGGGGAACCGCGTCACGGGCGTTGAAGTCGCCCTGCGCGATGGCCGCGCCCGAATTGCCGCTGGCGCAGTCGTTGACGGCACCGGCGACGCCGAGATCGCGCATCACGCCGGTGCCCGGTGGAACTTGGACCGCGATTTGCAGGCTATGACGTATCATTTTCGCCTCGGAAATCTAGCCCGCAATCGCACGTGGTCCGAATGGGAAGAGGTGATGGGCGCCGCTATGAAGGCCGCGCATGCAGCAGGCGAAATCAAAGTCTTCGGCGGCCCTTGGGTGATCCGCCTCGCCGACGGTGAGATCTCCATCAACTCGACGCGTGTTTACGGCAACCCCGTCGACCCCGTCGAACTCTCCCGTGCCGAGACCGAAGGCCGCGCCCGCATGCTCGACATCTGGAATATCCTGCGCCGGCGTGTGCCGGACTTGAAAGACAGCTACATCCTCGCGGGTGCGTCGCAGTTGCACATCCGCGAGAGCCGCAAACTCGCGGGCGTTTACACGCTCACCGAGGACGACATCCGCGACGGTGTGGCGTTTCCCGACGCCGTGGCGGTTGGCGCGTGGCCGATCGATATTCATCCGACGAACGGGTTTGTTGGCGTGCATCCACACAAAGATCAGGCCCCCGTGCCCTACGAGATTCCCTATCGATGCCTCGTGCCCGAGACCGTCGACGGCCTGCTTGTCGCCGGTAAACCCATCTCGACCACCCACCGCGCCCACGGTTCGACGCGCGTGCCCGGCACGTCGCTCGCCACCGGCCAGGCAGCCGGTGTCGCGGCGGCGTTGGCGGTGCGATCCGGCCAGACTCTGCGCACGGTCGGTATCGAAGCGTTGCGCGATGCACTGCGGCGGCAGGGTGGGATGGTTTCGGCCCCCGCGAATTCGGCGACCTGATTCACTTATGACCGACACCCCTCGCTTCGCCTACCGTAACGCCCGCTGGTGGGTCGTCGGCCTGCTGTTTTTCGCGACGGTCATCAACTACGTTGATCGACAGACGCTCTCGATTCTTAGCACGACGCTCCGCGAGGAGCTGCACCTCACCGATCAGGACTACGCCAACTGCGTCACCGCGTTTTTGGTTTCATATGCGGTGATGTATTCCGTCTCGGGCCGCGTCATTGATCGCGTCGGGGTGAAGGTGGGTGCGGCGGCCTGCGTCATTTGGTGGTCGGTGGCCGCCGCCTTGACGGGGCTTGCCCGCGGGCCGCTAAGCCTAGCTGCGTTTCGGTTCCTGCTCGGTGTCGGCGAGCCGGGGATCTTTCCCGCCGGCATGAAAGCTTGCGGCGAGTGGTTTCCACGCCGATTGCGCGGCACCGCGATCGGCATCTTTTCCTCGGGCTCCTGTGTCGGAGCAATCATTGCGGCCCCGCTGGTGGTGTGGATGACTACCCATTGGGGCTGGCGCATGGCTTTTGTGATACCGGGCGTCGTCGGCATCCTCCTTTGGTTGCCGCTGTGGTTGGCCGTTTATCGCCAGCCGAAGGAGACCCGAATTTCTCCCGTCGACGCCGCCGAATTGGATTCCGATTCCAATCCGGGCGAACGCCGCTCGTGGGGCGCTTTGCTGCGCGAGCGGAAGATCTGGGGATTGATTCTCGGGCGCGTCGGCGCCGATCCAGTCTGGTATCTTTATCTGTTCTGGCTGCCCGATTATCTCCAGCGCGTCCGGCATCTCAGTCTGATTGAGATCGGGCTTTACGCGTGGATCCCGTTTTTGTTTGCCGATTTCGGCGCAATCTTTGGAGGGATGATTTCGGACCGGCTGATCAAGCGTGGCTGGACCGCTCCTCGCGCTCGTTTTGCCGTGCTTTGCGGTATCGCTGTGCTTGCCCCACTCGGTGCGGCGGTGGGCTTCATCGAATCGACGGTGCTGGCGATGGCCGTGATCTGTGTGATCGCGTTTCTCTGCCAGGCTTGGGCGATCAATATGGCCACACTCGTACCCGATCTCACTTCGCGAAACGAGACAGCTAGTGTCATGGGCTTGCTCGGCACCTCTGGCAGCTTGGGCGGTATTGCGTTTGCCCAGGTGCTAGGGGTGTCAATCGGACTCTTTGGCTATTCCTCGGCGTTTGTGATGGCGGCAGTTTTGCACCCGCTCTCGTTGCTGATGCTGTTCGTGATGCTGCGTCCGAACTTGAAAAAATGAATCGGGGCTCTCTGCAGCTGAGCGTTACTCTCCTATTTTTGCCGGTTTCCGGCCAAGGAGATGAACCTCCTTCACCTTTCATTGAGGCGGCGACCGGCGTGATCCTCTCCGCCCCTAGAGACCGTTTCCTCGATGGCCGTGAAATGGTGCTGATGCGCGACTTGATTGAGGGGGCTCGTTTCGCGGACACCGCGGGATTCCTGTCACGGAAGTGGTGGCCTAATTAAGTCTCCAAGCACCGATTTTACCACGTCCCTCGGGCCCCACCGCTTACCTCATGAATATAACCCGCACCCTTATGGCCGATCTTGTCGTTGTCGGCGGAGGAACAGCCGGTCTCTCGGCTGCTCTCGCCGCCAGCCGCCAGAAACTTAACGTCGTCCTGATCGAGCAATATGGCTTCTGCGGCGGTCTAACCGTATATTCGATGGTCCACGTTCTCGACGGCCTGCTTGCTCAAAGTGACTTCACGAAGCTTGCGGTTGGCGGGGTTGCGGTGGATCTGCTCAATCGAATTCAAGCGTTTGGTGGCATGGGCCCCGTAGATAATCCGCCTGAGACTCCGGTCTTCGACCCTGAAGCCTTCAAAGTGATCGCTGATGAAATGCTCCAGGAGGCCGGCGTGAAATGCCTTTACCATACCCGCGTGATCGAAGCCGAGACGCACGACGGGCTCGTCAAAGCAGTAATTCTCCATAGCAAAGCCGGCTTCTGGAGGGTGGAAGCACCGCTCTTTATTGACGCCTCGGGAGATGCCGATCTTTGCGCACTGGCAGGTGCGGGCTACGAAATTTCGCGGTCCATGCAGCCGATGACGCTGCACTTCCAACTGGCCAATCTTCAGGGCAAGCTCGCTTGGAAAGAGCTTGAGAAGGAATGTCACGATGTCCTCGCCGCCGCCTTCGCTGCTGGTGAAGGCCCGCGCTTCGGCGGTCCTTGGGTGCTACGCCTCCGTGACACTGTAATCTCGATGAATTGCACCAGGCTCTACGGCAACGCGCTGAACCCCGAGGATCTCACGGCCGCCGAGATTGCCGGCCGCAAGAATGCTTGGTGGATTTTTCGGAAACTTAAGTCCGCATTACCAGAATTTGCCGACGCGCGTTTTGTACAGAGTGGACCGTCGATCGGCTGTCGCGAGACGCGCCGTATCGTAGGGGACTACCAGCTCACTGAGCATGATGTCACAAACCGCACGTCTTTCTCCGACACCGTCGGACTCGGTGCGTGGCCGATGGACGTCCATCCCTCTGATGGGCGTGTTGGTTTCCACCCACACAAAGAGAACCCGCCGCCGCCCTATCCGTATCCTCTGCGCGCGCTGCTGCCAAAGGCGCTCGAAAACGTGATGGCGGTTGGTCGCTGCGCTTCGACCACGCCCAAAGCCCACGGCTCATCGCGGGTTAACGGCACCTCGATGATGATGGGCGAGGCTGCAGGCGTGCTTTGCGCGCTTGCGCGAAAAACCGGAGATACGCTCCGCAACGTGCCAGTCTCTCAGCTGCAGGAGGTCCTGGTCGCCGGTGGCGCTGTCCTCGATCCAACGTGTCTCCCGGACCGACCGGTCGCGTGGAAGATTGGCACCCTCGGGCCCGGAGTCAGCCCACCGGTCTTCTTCGGCGGCCTGCAATAGCGACTCATCTTCGATCCTACTCAGCTTTGGGCTAAATTCCGCCGGAAAACCGAAGGCGATACTCCGACCCGTTGCTTAAAGAGGCGTGAGAAATAGTAGATATCGGAGAAACCGGCGGTGTGTGCGATGCTCCCGACACTCGCGGGCGTAAGCGCCAGCAGTTCGCGCGCGTGATCAATTCGCGCCGCGATGAGGAAGGGCTGGGGGCGCCCACCCGCGACGGCCTCGAAGACCCGCGAAAAGTGGCTCACACTGAAGCCATGCTGTTTCGCCAGAGCAGCGACGGACCCAAACTTCGCAGGTGTTGCACGCATGGCAGTCATGATCTCATTGATTCTCTCGACGTGTTCCGGTCGAACTCCCGCAGGTAATCCGGGTTGATTTAGGGCCTCGCGCACAAGTTCGGCCAGCAACGCCGCAAAGAGTCGCTCGGCGCTCGCACGTCCGTCCGGTTCGTCCCTAAGCGCGAGAATCCGTTGCATGGTGCCGTCGATGAAAGTCACGTGCCGTCCGTGCATCCTTTCGAACGGAGGTGTTGTGCGGCGGCTCGCCGACCGGCCTTGGCTATCTAACAGATCGAAATGGAAAAAATTCACCCCGAGTGGATGAGCCGGATCGTGAGTCGTCACGTATCGCCGACCCGGTCGCATCCAGACACAAGAGCCAGCGGAGAGCGGAATGGTTTCCCCACCCAGCGCCATCGTGCCCCGTCCGGACCAAACGAACCAAAGATCGAAATCCTTTAGCGTCCGCCACCAATCCGCCCCGGAACTCCAGGCCGGCGTGAAACGCACCCGGCCGCAGAGTTCTCCGAGGCGCAGTGCCCACGCGTGCCCGCGATCTTCAAAAATAGCCGACATGTACAAAAGTATGAGCGAAGGCTCCATTTCATGACGAGGCTTTTGGCGATAGGGTGGAGAAGTGCTAGTTCTTGGAAGCCTAAGTGGAAGCCTAGCCCTAAATTCTCTATGAATACCCCTCATTCCGAATCAAATCGTCTGCGAATCGTCATCGTCGGCAGTGGCGGATTCGCGAGAAACTACCTGCCGGTTTATAACAGCATACCCAATTCCCGTATCGTGGCCTGCGTGGACGCTGACCCAGATGCCGCTCAGGCGCTGGCGAAGTCACTCGGCGCCGAAACGTCTTCGTCCGATCTCGCAGTGGCCGTTCGGGCCGAGGCGGACTACGCCGTAGTCAGCACTCCCAATTTCCTTCATGTCGAGCAAGCCACCGCTTTGTTGCAGAGCGGCAAGCACGTCCTCCTTCAAAAACCGATGGCCCGCTGGCTCGGTGAGTCGCAGGCCCTCTTTGCCGCTCAGCGCGCGTCAGGCCGCACGATGGGGCTCTACATGTCGATGCTCGACTTTGGCCTGTGGTGGGAGCTCAAGCAGGCGTTTACCGCCGGCTCTCCAATCGGCAGCATTGCGCAGGTCAGCATGAGACTCGGCCATACTGGCGGTCTCTTGTGGAGCAAACAACCCAACCAATTGTGGCGGTTCTCACGGGAAAAAACCGGGGGCGGAGCATTTATTATGCTCGGCGTCCACTACATTCACTTTTTGCGCTGGCTGCTCGGCCTGCGCATCACGCGCGTGCTCGCGCAGACCGCGAACCTCCACTGCGGACGCATCGAGGGGGAGGACATCTGCCAATTCCAAGGCGAACTCAGCAACGGCGGTTTCGTCCAGCTAAGCGTCGCGTGGAACTCGCAGGGCGAGCACCTCGCACTCTATGGCACCGAGGGCTCGCTCGTCTATCTCGACAACGAACTGCTCCGTGTGCACGGCGGCAAACCGTGGAAGACGTCGTATTTCAACTACGAGAAACCGGGCACGTGGCAGACGTATGCCGGGATCGTTCCGCCGAAGCTGGACGATTCCACCAACCCGTATAACCAACACCGCGCCTTCGCCGAAGCGATCCGGGGCGGCGCGACGCCCGCCGTCGAAGCCGTCGAAGGTCTATGGGATATGCAAGTTGCCGACGCGGTTTATCGCAGTGCGACGAGCGGTCGCTGGGAGGAGATTTCTTATGTCTGAACCACGCACCATCGTTATCACCGGAGGCACTAAAGGTCTGGGGAGTGCCGCCGCCAAGGCTTTCCTCTCCCATGGCGACCGCGTCTGGATTCTCTCGCGCAACAAACCCGGCGCGGCCGATTGTCACCCCCAACTCAAGCATCTGGTCGCCGATGTCCGTCATCGCGATCAAATCGAGGCTGCTGTGGCGGCGATTCGCACCGAATCTGCGATGATCGACGTATGGATCAACAACGCAGGATTCGGCAAACCGGTCCCATTCCACGACGGCGACAACGCACTGTGGGACGACATGTTTGCAGTTAACTTCTGGGGCACGGTCCACGGCACCCGCGCCGCGCTGGGAGCGCTGCGGCGCCCGGGTGGCGCGATCATCAACATCGCCTCGGTCGCGGGTCTGATGGCTCCGCGGGGTCACTCCGCCTACGCCACGGCGAAGGCGGCCGTGATCGCGCTGACGCGTGCCAATGCGGTCGAGTTCGCGTCCGTCGGCATCCGGGTAAACGCCATCGCCCCAGGTCCACTCGACACGGAAGGGTTTCGCGCCGCCGGCGGCGATCCGGAGAAACGTGCCCGCACCATCCCGACGCAGCGTATGATCACGCCCGAAGAAATCGCCCGAACGTGCGTGTTTCTCGCCGATCCCGTCGCCGGCTTGACCGGCCACACTCTGGTCGTGGACGGAGGCTCAGCAGCGGTCGGGTGCTATGCGTAGACAGTTTCGGAGCGACCGGGCGGCGAATGCCGTTCGCAATCGGTAGTTCAACTGCGGCGAGCGAGGTTCGGGTAGTGACCGAGCGGTCGGATTTAGACGTAGGGAGGGTAGGTTTTAACCTACTTGCCGCTTCCGGCATCGGGTATTGTTGGAGCTTACAAGCCGTTTGAAATGCCATCCCGATCAAATCTTCGCTCACTCCGCAACCCGACGTCTGTGGCCGGACGCCTCCTCGTCATTGGTGCCGGGTTGGTGTTCGCAAACTCTGCATTTGCCGCAACCTACTACGCGGACGAGGGAGGCAGCGATACGAACGCTGGCACCAGCATTGGCGCGGCATTTCAAACCATTCAACGGGCTGCGTCTGTCATGACAGCCGGCGATACCTACTACATTCGCAAAGGTGTCTATCGAGAAACGGTCACGCCGACGAACTCCGGCACATCGAGCGCCCCGATCACCTTTGCTCCCTACAACGGCGAGGCGGTCATTGTTAGCGGGGCCGATCTTCTCAGCGTCGCCTGGTCGGTCCATTCTGGATCGATCTATCGCGCGTCGATCGTGGCAAACTTTCGGCAGCTAACCCAAGGCACCCGTGACAGCACGGATCGCATCATGTTGGGGAAACTCGAAACCTTGATTGCCCGTGAGTAAATGCCGCGGAAACTTTGACCGCAGAACACGCACAGCAACACCGCAACTTTCATTTGAGTGTCAACAAGACGGAGCCGGTCGTGAGACGGTCCCGACTAATTCCACTCTGAATCAGTCCTAATTACTTTATGAAACATCAAGTTTCCCCTCCTACCTTCAGTCGCCGCGATTTTGTCAAAGGATCCGCTGCACTTGCTGCCGGGATCGCCGTTTCCGGGCCCGCCCTTACCGCCGCGGCTGTTGCTCCGCTCATCCTGCCCGGCCATGCCCGCGGGGCCGACGGCCAAGTTGCCGCCAGCAACCGCATCAACTTGGCCTTTATCGGCACGGGCCGCCAAGTGTTCTACGCCAATCTTCCGATGTTCCTGGCCTCGACCGACGTGCAGGTCGTGGCTGTGTGCGATGTCGACCGCTGGCGTGCGGATCAGGCCCGCCAAAAGGTCGAGGCCACCTACGCCGAGGCCGCGGCCAGCGGCAACTACAAGGGGTGCGCCGTTTACGAGGATTTCCGCGAGGTGCTCGCGCGTCCCGACATCGACGCGGTCATGATTTCCACTCCCGACCACTGGCACGCCTACATGGCCATTGCCGCCGCCAAGGCCGGCAAGGACGTCGCCCTCGAGAAACCCATCTCGCTCTCGCTTACCGAGGGGCGTGCGATCGCCACCGCGATGCAGCAGCATGGTCGGATTTTCCGCACCGATACCGAGGTGCGCACTCAGCCGTATTTTCATAGGCTCTGCCAGATCGTGCGTAACGGTCGCATAGGCCAAGTCCAGCGCGTGATGGTCACGGTGCCTAAGAATCCAGATCCGATCGACGGCATTCCCGCGCCCATGCCGGTGCCGGCTGATCTGAACTACGAACTCTGGCAGGGCCCCGCGCCCGAGCATCCCTATACCCAGCAGCGCGTCCACTATCCGTGCGGCGGCCTCGCTTACGTTGCCGACCAAAACCCTGGCTGGTTCCAAATTACCGACTACAATCTCGGCAACATTAACAACTGGGGCGGCCATATGCTGGACATAACCCAGTGGGCGCTCGGCACCGAACGTTCGGGGCCGGTTGAAGTCTCCGGCCGCGCCGAATTTCCATCCAACTCCCTCTGGGATGTGCCGCGCAATTTTGTCGTCCGCTACCGCTACGCCAACGGCATCGAGGTGGACTACACCGATGCCGGCCGCGCCTCGGTCCGAATCGAGGGCACCGAGGGCTGGATCGAGCACACTTGGTTCAAGTCCGACGGATTTAAGGCCCACGATCCCGCACTCCTGAAATGGAAACCCGGCCCGAGTGATATCACGCTCCCGCTTGCTGACGAAAAGGAAGACTTCATCTCCTGCGTGAAATCCCGCCGCGAGACGATCATTCCCGCGGAGATCGGCCATCGCGATGCCTCGGTGGCCCAAATCGCCTACATCGCCGCGCGGCTCGACACCAAACTTAGGTGGGACCCTGTCGCCGAGAAATTCCCCGGCCATGATGAAGCCAATGCCATGCTCTCCCGCCCGATGCGCGCCCCGTGGAAGATATGAAACCACCCTCACTGCAAATCTCGTGAATATCGTAGTCCGTTTTTCCTCTGCTTTCCGCGCCGCACTCATCTTGGTCTGGGGAGTCAAAGAGGGTCAAACCCTAATGTTTGTTAAACCCCTCCCGGATCCGCCCCCCTGAAAATCCAGTTTCCTATCAGCAGACTGAAGTTGTGGCACAGGCGGGATCAAAACGACCACCGCACCCGCAGCCCGTGGAGCCAATCCGTCGCGCGGCTGCCAAGCCCGCGGCTTACGCCGTAGTCGAACTGCAAACTCTTCGACACATCCCAGGTCGCGCCCGCGCCCATGCCGCCCGCAAAACTGGACAACGTCGACGACGAGACGCCCAGCGTCGCTTCGGCATACACCCCCAGTGGGCCGACGATGTGCTGCCCCACAAATCCACTCATCAACCACCGTGAGTCGTAGCCGTTGTTGGCATCATTCCGCACCACGTCCCACGACGCCATCGCACCCGCCGCCGTGCCCGCTCCGAGAGACAGCGCCCACGGAAAAATCACCCCGCCCTCCACATGGTCGTTGCCGACTCCTCCCGTGCTCGTCGGCACCTTGACATAGGGAATCACCGCCGCCGCGGCCCCGAGCTGCGCGTTGCGCCAATACGTCCACTTCGTCCGCAG
>Ga0209550_10004945_pt1 | contig 12579 bp, 12 predicted proteins | sample LauGreSuBDMM15SN_2_FD_187567 | JGI IMG/M metagenome (GOLD analysis project Ga0209550, IMG submission 187567) | Freshwater lake microbial communities from Lake Michigan, USA - Su13.BD.MM15.SN (SPAdes) (version 5) | ecosystem: Environmental > Aquatic > Freshwater > Lake | place: Lake Michigan... | reverse complement strand
TACTTTGGTAAAAGAGTGGCTTCCCAAGCGGTAGGGTTTCGACTCATTTGTGGACGAATCGCCAGAAATATAACTTTTCATAATACGTTCAAATCGAGACATCTTTACAATAATAATATAATTTTTTTTATGAATTATATTATCCTAAATTTTACAACTAATAAAGACGGAATTGAGTATTGTTAAAACTGCTTTGTCCGCCATTTCCAAAACGTCTGGCGCGAGCTCCTGCGCCAGGTCCATTGTTAGACAATGTGTAATATATCGTAGATTGGTATTGAGGGCGCGAAAGTCCGTAAAACGAATCTCCTACATCTTTCAGGTTTTCATTAAGAAATTGCCTTTGCACTTTGTATGACCATGAATTTGTATAAATGCGTGAATTTAAACGCGAAGGTCCAGAACCGTTTCCCATTTATAATATAGAGAAATATTAAATTTACGTTATAGAACAAATTATCGTTTGGAACGATAAGCCAATAAAATATTTTCTTTTGCGATGTTAATGTTACCCCCTCTTGCGATTCGGCTTAATGATCCTCCTGACGCACCAGTGTTTGCTAAAAGTGACGTAGATAATAACTGAGAACTTTCTCTGACATTGTTAAATTTGGCGCCTGGGAAACCAGTTTGTCTGTCGAACATACTTTTCACGGCGTATTGGACCCCTGTTGTTGAATGCGATTGTCCTGGCATAATACTATAAGCCTCTAAAATATATTATTCATAAATTGTAATTCGTCAAGAATTGTAATTCTTATAAAATCGTTTTTAATTGTGTTATGATGTCAGTGCTTAATTTTGAAGGAAATACAACATCGAATAAAATAATTAAATTTCCTGTATGGTTATCTCTAGTCAACCCCATATCTGGAATAATTTTTCTATGTCCTGGAGGGATTATATTCCCCGTATTGTTATTTATGGTGTAATTCTTACCATTCACATATTTAATGTCAAATGAAAATCCGCATAACGATTCTTTCAATGTTATTTTTTTCTCTAAAATGAAATCTATTCCTTTCCGTTTTAATTCTGTATTGTTACTTATGCGAATAAAAAATTTCACATCTCCTTTACAGTCATCATTTAAAACATTTCCCTTTTCTCGTAGAATAATAATCTCGCCTTCATCTACTCCTTTAGGAAGAGTTATATATAACGTTTCATTTTCTAATGTTTTAGCGCCATTTTCCATAATCCATCGTTCAATATCGACGGGAACAGTTGCTCCAGTTAATACCTGCCCCATATCAATTTGCAGATTCTTAATAATGGGCGTTGGTTTTTGTAAAGATTGATTCATAGGGACACCGTTTCTAAATACTTGTACATTTGGGGGAAATTGCATGCCTGGGGAAAATTGCATCCCTGGACCAAATTGCATACCCTGAGGAAAGTGTATTCCACCAAACAACGACGACAATAATTCATCGACTCCGTCCATATCACTACGACGATTCGCAGATCCCATCATTTTAGAAAATGGATTTTTTCTCATAGCATCATAGTCCCTCTTTTTGTCTGTATCCGACAACGTTTCGTAGGCTTCTGTAATCTTTTGAAATTTAGCTACACATTCTGGATTGTTTTGATTTTTATCAGGGTGATATTTTAATGATAACTTCCTGTAAGCCTTTTTAATGTCTTCTGGACTGGAGTTTTCGGGAATATCTAACACATTATAAAAAGTTTCTGCCATTTTTATTATTATAGTTTTAGATAAACTTAAATAGTTATTAACGTATAAAATTATTAACGTATAAAATTAAATGAATACTCTTTTCGTAAAAAAATACCAACCGATTTATTTTAACGACTTTGAAATGGATAATGAAATTGTAGAATTGTTAAATACTCTTATTTTGATGGACAATTTAAATATCCTATTTATAGGAGATATTGGCTCAGGAAAATCTTCACTCTTAAATGCCATGATAAAACAATATTATTCAAATTATCCAGCCAAGAAATATGATGAAAATATTTTATATATCAATAGTTTAAAAGAACAGGGTATACAGTACTATCGCAACGACGTAAAAACGTTTTGTCAAACATGTTCCCTTATAAAAAACAAAAAGAAAATAGTAGTATTAGACGACATTGATTTAATAAATGAACAAAGTCAGCAAGTCTTTCGTAACTGTATTGACAAATATAAACACAATGTTCATTTTATAGCGTCGTGTACAAACGGTCAAAAGGTAATTGAAAGTTTACAGTCAAGATTTGTAATCATTAAAGTGAAACCGTTGCACCAAGAAAATCTTATTAAAATTATGAATAAGATTATTGATCAAGAAAATATACACATTGAGACCCAGGCAAAAGAATTCATATTGAGCATTGCCAACAATAATGCGAAAATTTTAATAAATTATATGGAAAAAATGAAACTAATCAATGAACCAATTACATTGGATATAGCACAACAAATATGCACCAATATTAGTTTTACAACTTTCCAGGAATATATCGAACTTCTAAAAACAAAGAACCTAAATTCATCTATAAAGTTGTTATATAATTTGTATGATAAAGGTTATTCGGTCATGGATATATTGGATACGTTTTTTCTTTTCGTTAAAAATACACAATGCATGAGTGAAACAATAAAATATAATATAGTTCCGTTGCTATGTAAATATATTAGTGTGTTTCATAATATACACGAGGACGAGATAGAATTAGCATTATTTACTAATAATTTATATTCTATTATGAATGAATAAATGCGTCATTTTTTTGAAAAATTAAATAATTTTCTATGGATAGTATATTATTATCCACAAAAATGTCTTCACAAATATTTAAAAAGCAGGTACCTACCGAATTACTGTTTGCTTTGTTGGATAAAACTTCTTCTAAAACAGAGAAGAGATATATATTTAATAGGAATGCCTATAAAAAGGCAATATTGGACGATTTGATTAGTCCCTTTTTAGAAGAATGTAAACCTTATTATTTTTTATCTAAACAAACATATCTAGAAAGGAAATTGTCGTATAATTCGTTTACAACGATTTTAAGACAAATATGCAATTTTAATAAAATTACGTACACATCTCAAATTAAATACTGCAAATCGACATACGATATTGAGTATTATATTTATTTATTTTAGGGGAACCCTTTAGGGGAACCAAGGTTCCCCTATGACCCCTCCTTTTTTATGGAACCAAGTAAGGGAACCAAGTAAGGGAACCAAGTAAGGGAACCAAGGTTCCCCTATGACCCCCTCCTTTTTATGGGAACCAAGTATGGGAATCAAGGTTCTCCTCAGCATCTAATTTTTATATGAATTTATCATTTATAAAAAAATTATTTTTTTAAAATGGGCGGAACGCGTACATGATGAATGGTAACACGACCATTATCCATGAAACAATACTAAAGCCACTTCGGCACAAAAAGTTGAGGAACCAGGACCATATCATGATGAAAAATCCCTTAATTATGAGAGACATGATATTGAAAGTACTGACGAAACTAATCAGTAGAGCGATAACAGAAATGACAAAATATATCATTGCGGGGGTGCAGAGATCGGAGAGTTTCATTTTATAATATATAAAGAGAGAATAATTTTAGGGTAGGGGAACCAAGTAGGGGAACCTAGGTTCCCCTATGACCCCTCCTTTTTTAATTTGGATAGCTAAAGACTATAAATAGCACAAATCCGCCGTATTTTTATAGGAGGGGTCGTAGGGGAACCTAGGTTCACCTAAAAGGAGGGGTCGTAGGGGAACCTAGGTTCACCTAAAAGGAGGGGTCGTAGGGGAACCTAGGTTCACCTAAAAGGAGGGGTCATAGGGGAACCTAGGTTCACCTAAAAGGAGGGGTCATAGGGGAACCTGGGTTCCCCTACTAGGTTCCCCTACCCTAATTCCTCACCCTCGGTACATGATTACCCAAATCAATCGGTTTTAATCCCCACACTGGAGCGCCTGAAGGAACTTTCCAAAAACTAACCCAGTCGGGTTTCTCTTTCATTGTCTCGATGACTCCTAAATGACTATCTGGCGCAGAAGCGAGCAACAAGTATTTGGCTAAAATAAAATTGCCTTGTAATACTTGGCTCACAGACATGCGAGCAAACCACTCATAATGTCTTCGTTTTAAAATCATCTCGGCAGGTATCCAAATGCCATACATATCTCTATAATAATTCACATAACTTTCGCCCAGTAAATTTTCAACGAGAACAGGAGTGTCATCTAACGTCTTGGTTCCCAACAAGTTTCCGTCGACGAGGCGAATGATTCCCCTTTCAACTCTTGTATTGCACCATCGATTGAAATCCCCCAAAAAATCAGCCTGCGCAGTATGATCATTTGAAATGATTCTCTGCATAAAATCGATAAGTTCTTGAACAGTTTCATTCTGTTTATTGGCTCCCATAAAATCGAGGTTGGGGTAAAAATCTTTATGTGTAGACGTGATGTTGCGATCTACATTTTCTCCTATAAACATAGTTCCATTTTGAACATTTGTTTCGTATAGGTCAGCTAAATTTTTAAAACATAAAAAAGAAATAGGCACGTTGATACCACCATAATTATAAATCAGTTTTGCCATAGCCATTTGCCTTACATAAGATAATATAGGATCAGGAATAAGACTCATATTAATACTCCAATCGGGTATTAACTTTGCAAACGATCTATCGTCGATAAGACAAATATGAAAAGAGGAATCACAGTTCTTGATAATACTTCTCACTGTTAAATTTAAATAAGGCTGATTCAAATCGCATGAACTTCGTGAGCCAAAACTAGCCCAATGACGAGAATTATATTGATAAGGCACGTATATCCAAAGAATAGGTTTTTTATCTTCTAAAACGCGTTTGTTATCTAAAACATGATTGAGTAAATAATCATATGTTTTTTCTTCGGAATACACTGTATTCTTTTCTTGGTATTTCCTGTAAAAGATAACAATGGTTATCAATAATAGAAAAACGATGATATAATTAATTGCAGGCATATATAATAATATTATAATATTTATTGTTATAATATTTATTTTAGTTATATTATAATTTCTACAACAGAATCATTTTTTTGCTTCAATCTGTTTTAAAGATGACCAAAACGAATTACTCTTTTTAGCAGCTTCTTCGTTTTGTTTCGCATAATAAAATGCTAAATGTGCGCTCTCTTCGTCCATCTGTTTTTCTTTGTATTTCAATTTTTGTACGGCTTCCTTTTCATTCAAAGGGGTTATGTTTTGCCTATCTCTATGCGACTTGTATTCTTGAACGGAACGGAATTTCGGCATATTGTTGTAATCTTCGCTCGTAATCGGTATGATTGTTTCTAAATGTGCCTTTTTTAGATCTTGAAAGGGTAGTCCATTAGAATCAAAGAGTCCCGACGAATAATCATCATTCTTTCCTAGTAAACTTCCTCCTAATGTCGACGAAAATGCATCAGTGACTCCACTATACACTGAAAGTGTTTGTATATTTTTTTTTTGTTTTTCAAATTCTTCATGCATAGTTGCCTGTGTAACGGATTCGGTTTTAAATAATCCTTCGTCTGTTTTTAACCAATCTCCGTACCCTTCATCGTTGTCATTTTCCAGTTTGTTTTTTTCAAACTGAGTATTAAACCATTGATTAAAGTTTTTAGGATTCTTTAAATGTTTATTTTTTTCGAACAATTCATTTAGCACATGATTATTTTCATCATATTCTCGGTTATCTAGTGTTTTTCTGGAAGATTTATTTTGAAACTCGTAAATCGAATGGAGTTTTTTATAAGCAGTTGAAAAAAAGAGGAAAAATTTAGCATCGAGATTTGATTTGTCGGGGTGCATTTTTAACACTATCTTTTTTGCATGTTTCATCGCCTCGTAATCTAATTCACCTTGCTCAACGTTAAATAATTTATATAGGTCATTTAATGAATAATTTTCAATATCTAAATCAATGTCTTCCATTTACATTCCTTTCACAAAATAAAAGTGATTACAAAACTCATTTTTATTTTATTCTTATTTGGTTAATTCCACATTTTTCAAATGCAACCCACACCTTTGAAAGAATGAATCTAATTGCTGGGGATCTGCCCCAGTAATCGAATCGTCAGGAATGAAACTAATATTACCCTTTTTGTAACATAAAATAACTGGAATTCCATTCACCATTTTCTTGCTCTTCAAGTAAGCATAAAAATCAAAGGATTCATCGACGTCAATGTCTGCACAAATAACATTGTCGGGCGAAGTCGCAAAAAACCCATGTATAATGGGCGCAATACGTTTACAAGGCCCACACCATTCAGCACCCAACTTTACAATGACTAACCCAGGATTATTTTCTAGAAGTTTTAAAAAGTCGACTCTTGTTTCAAAATGCGAAATAATGGTTTTAGTGGACATTTTGTATACTTCTTATAAAAGTTTTTAAGTTTTTTGTATAGGTATATTATATAATATACTATATATCTGCTACTATGGAGAAAGAATATATGACTACTGTTTTGAAAAAACTCATTTTGGGACAAAACATACCTATTACTACAAATAATTTCGACTTCTCGTGGGATTTACCTAACAAATTAAACAAATCGAATATGTCTTTGTTTTATTATTATTTTTTGACAGTATCTATGCCACAGATTGATTTATCAAATGATACAAATTCTACAAATGATCTAAAAGAAATAAGTCAATTAATTATTCAATTGGATATTTTCATTCAAAATTATATTTTACAGCAGATCACTTTACAAGTATATTGCAAAGAATTATTTGATGACATTATGCAGTATATATTGGCAACCAATGATAATTCCAGTTTAGATTCTAAAATGCAAAGTATATTAGGTAACATCGGTAAACAATTTGTTCAGTCAGGCGGGGCGCCTGGGAAAGAGCAATTCATCAGTAAAATTATCTTGATGATATTATTTGTCCTTTTACTAGGTGATACGAAAATGGTAATCGGTGAAGCGTCAATGACATCGAATGTTAATTTAAATAATATAAATGTAAGAGAAGCCGACGAGTCTTTTAATATTCTACAAATTCCCGAAAAGGAATTGTTGTCTTACCGAGAAAATATGAAAACTTCGCCTAAAATAGTGTCAGGAGATATTTCGGTCAGTAAAGCGATTGCCAAATACGATACTGTGCAAAGTCAAGAATTAAATACTCTTATGGGTACATTGAAGTCTTTCTTATACTCATTTGATTCAGGTTCTGCTATTTTAAAAAATACAATCGAAGAAATGAATGCAGAATTTATAAAAGTGTCTTCTTCTGCCAAAGATGTCTGTTTAAATATGGTGCAGAAAGCTTACACAACAGATATTTTTGAAGAATTTTTGAATTACGACGATTTCGACAATGTGAAATACAACTCCCAGATGTTCGAAGAAAAACTAGCAGAAAAAAAGCAAGATATGGATACATCGAAACAAGCTGTTGCGTTAACCACTGCGGCAAGTTTGGTTACTGGCGATATTTATACACCGCTTATTATTGCAAGTAATTATGTAAGTGATTTTTTTAACGGAAATCCAAATATTCCTCAATACAAACCAAAGATTTCCTTTTCGATGACTGCAGAAAAGGAGGAACTAAAACAGCGCATGTTAGATGTTTCAAAAATATATTGTTTGAATTCTTTTCATATTGCTTTGAAACTAGAGAATGAACAATTGTCCATTACAGGTGATAAAATAACATATAATTTTATAGTTGAATTTATTACTTTAATTCAAAAAAATATAGATTATGCCATGAATAATGAGTCAAAAAATGACAAAACTGTTTTGAGTAATTTATTGCAAAAATTCGAGATTTTAAAATATATTGTGCAAAAGCTAGACGACGTTGTGAATTTTGACACGTATAGTACAGTTTCTAACATTAATGAAATGCAAATCGCGGATCCATTACAAAGAATACAAGACTACTTAAAGAAGCAAAATATGGACTTGAATTTATTGTTAGAAATTATCAATACCGATTTTCCAATCGACAAATTTAACATAAAGGAAAGGGAACAGCTTACAAAAATATTTCAAGAAAACGTGAAAAAAATAAACGACGATTTGATACAATCTAAACAATTCGATACGGAAGAACGAGTGCGTATGAATAATATGAATGCGCAGATTCTAACAAATATAACGACGAGTTGGGTCAATCTAAATATAGTCGAGCCGATGCGTATTGTCGGCTCATCACTCGGCAAAGTAGTAACAAATGTTCCGCTATCTATTGCGGAAGGAGGAATAGAACAACTTTTAGGATCCTTGGGATCTATTGGTAAAATATTTTACATAAATCCAGGCGCTGCGTCCATGCTGTTATTTTTGTCGTTCTGTATGTTGCTAGTTGTTTTTTCTGGTCCTATTTATGTAGTCAAAGAATCTCTTGGATGGTTCGTGTTTTTTGTCAAGATGCCCTTTATTTTTGTCTATCGTGTATCTTCCGCGCCTACTGGTATGATTGTCAAACATTTAAAAACATTGATGTATCCCGAGGAAGCAAGAGGTACAAAACCACTTTTAATCGAAAATGAAGTACCCAATCTGGTTGCGGGAAATAAAAAGCGAACCTACAAAAAACGACCCCGTAAAAATAAAAGGACTATAAAAAGACGCTCTGGCAAAAAATAGTGTACCAGATATAATCATTTTTGTATCGCCACTTCTTTTGCTAATTTCGAAATGATTTTGTTTACATTGCCACATTGTTCTTCACTTGATTCTCCCATCATCGAATTAGAGACGATTTTCATATATTCGTCATTTTTATTGGACGAAGAATCCTTGCAACTGGGATTCTCTTCTACCCAACTGGGGATCTGTTTGATATGTTTGTGAGTTACTAATTGAATCGCATTTTTAAGTTTTTTATTTTCGTCGTCTTCCTTAAACCATATATCTTCGTCTTTTACGTACAATATTTCACGCTTGATATCGCTGCAATGAACTGGGCGTTTGCATAAATCCAATTCTTTGAGTCCGTTTATAAATATTTTACTGATCCCTTCCACATAACCCACTTTCGAAGTGTTTTCTAAATCGCTTAACTGCAATTGTAGTGAATTTATGAAATCTCCCAAATTCAATGCGTCTTTGCATTGTTCGTTCAAAAAGAGTTGTAGATTAAAATTCGTTTTACTATTATTACAGTTTGTATTCATAATAATAGTTTGTTTGTCTTTCGACAATTCGATGATTTGTTGATTTTGTTGAATGATTTGATTCTGTTGCTCTAACAATAACTTTTTAACTTCTTCGTTTTCCTTCATTTGTTGGGTAAAAAGTGTAATGAGCAAATCTGTATCTGGTTTATAAAAACATCTTGTTTTATGTTTTTGGAGGCCTTGTCGAAATTTATACTCGCTACCACATGCGCATACAAATATATTTTCATCGACCACCTGTGGAACTTTTTTTGGAACTTTTTGTAATCCATTTGCACTCTTCAAGTGTTTTGCTGTGGACAAATGACGATGATATTGGCTATATCTGCTCGTAGTATAGTCACATGTTTCGCAAAAATATTTTTTGGAACTTTTTGGAACTAAAAATGCATCCATATAGAGTGCATAGAAAAAGTTCCTAATATGTTTTAAAATTTATATATAAATTTTATGATAACGCATGCAAAATTATTTTTTTGCAATTTACAGCAAAATGCTTTAAACCCGTTTTTAACATTTTTTTTCCCAAAACTATTTTACAAAATCCAAAATTGGACATTTATAAATGTCCAAAAATGAAAATCTGAAAAAAGTCTTGGAAAGAAATTGTAGTTTTTGAAGTATGCTATTTATAGCCCTTTTAATAATATGTTTACTTTTTATACCATAATAGCAGCGATTTGCGTTTAATATCGACACATATAACACTTTATGCAGCCCATTATTTTTTCTGTAAAACTCTTATATAATCGCGTTTGCTCGATAACCGATGTCACATACAAATATATTTTTTCAAGTTACAGGTGGAACTTTTTTGGCATCCATTTGCACTCTCCGAGTGTTTTGCTCTGGCAACTTTCGACAGAAATCAATATAACTACATCTAGTACAGTAACAATTTCCATATAAATATTTTGGAACCTTTTTTTGGAACTAAAATGCATCCATTTAGAGTGCATCGAAAAAGGTTCCAAAATTCCCAAAAAAAAAATTAAAAAATTTATGATGCGATGTCTATAATTATATTTTTGCAATTTAGAGCAAAATGCTTTCAAGTCGTTTTTTAACAATTTTTTCTCAAAACTATTTTACAAAATCCAAAATTGGACATTTATAAATGTCCAAAAATGAAAATCTGAAAAAAGTCTTGGAAAGAAATTCTAGTTTTTTTGATATAAGTTATTTATAGTCATCCAAGATTGATATTTTTATTTCGTTGCATATGTAAAGAATGAGCAAGTCAATTATAAAAAATATGTCATTTGATTGTTTTAGAGAATTTGGAAAAGACGGGGTTATAAATAGTATCCCTTTTAATTATATATTGTCGAGCCGAAATAAAAAATTACATCGATATTTTTATAAGAAAGTCACGAGCCAAAATGTTGAAAAATGCCCCGTAGAATATGATGATGGACATACAATTAATGCTGGTATAGGAGACGTTTATTATATAACTAATAAATTAAAATCGTATAATTTAGAACAACTTCCATCGAATCTTCGTTATTATTTTAACAATATCGTCACTGAAAACCCGAATGAATACCAGATACTGGTTAAGAACTATATAAATGATATTCAAAAACATAGATTTCCTCCAACTTGTAAAATTTTATTATCTAATGGAGGATCGACGATATTAATTGCGGCATTTTATTACGCAGTTAGTAAAATGTTGGATAGACAGATTACTATAAAGAGTTCTCTTGCGCCGCCATATTATGCTTTGCACAAACAAATTGCAGAAATTACAAAAAATTGTTTGTGGAATAATTCCAATGAGTCTTCGAGTGATATTGTAGTTATTGTAAGCCCGAATAATCCCGATGGAAGAGTGACGTCTATAAATGATGTTACAAACATCTCGAAATATATTTTGTTAGACTCTGCGTATGATAGACCGCAATATACGAACCAAACTACGGTTAACTCGTGGAAATTCGATTTGTACGGAAATAAAAATTTTTGTGAAATAAATTCATTTTCAAAGAGCGGATTACCAGGAACAAGAATCGGGTATGCCATTATTAGCGATGATAAAATATACGAATTGATGAATTATTATGTAGAAACCATGGCATTAGGATTGAATATATGGAGTTTGAATAATCTTAAATCGAATTTATCTTCTAGTCTAAGTAGTGTTATTTTTTATAAAGGTATTTACACTGAAATTCAACGACGATATAAAGAAATTATACAGATAATTCCTCAAAGTAAAATAATAACATCTAAATACAATACAATTTTTGTTTATTGCAGTATCCCGTATAAGTATTTTTTAAACATAAATACAATAGTCTATAGCGGTACACATTTTGGTGAAACTGACGATTATTCTAGAATAAATATTTGCTTGTCTTCTAGTGAATGGGAAATTTTTATAAATAGATTAAAAAAGTTGTTTGGTAAAATGCAATGTTAATAATATATATTATATAGAACCGAATTTTATGCAGACCATTATTTTTTCTGTAAAAAAATATAAATTAGTATAATATACAAAAGATGCCAAGCTCTGGACCTTTAATCCACTTTGTTGTCGACAAGCCCGAAGAAGACACTGTGAAAGTAGTTGGAACTCCTGAATATACCGTTTTTTTGTCAAAAGCCCCAATGTACGAAGATGAAAGTAAAACTCTTAAATTAGGCGAATTAACAATACAGAAAGTTCTTAATAATTTGGACAAAGATGGTAAAGTTACCGAGGAAACTATCAGTATCTATACTTATAGCGCTGTATGGGCCAAAGAGTTACCTGGGTGCAACGGAATTTCAAGATTTGTGATTCCCAATACTCCTATCAAGGATGGTTCCACTGAATTACCTGGCGTCTACTATGGAGCTTTAGACGGAGTCACTTCCTCGGGAGATTTCCGTAATTATGGCGGAAGCGCGGAGAAAGTAAAGGACGAGACCCCTATCCGTCATTATACATTGAAGTATGTTCCGTTAACACCGTATAATAATCTTCCAGAAGGTGGGCGTGAATTTAAACTCACAGCTATACCAGTACGCTTAACTAAAATTGAAAACCTAGAAGGTAGGTCGAAAGAGTTTATAGAGAGATATAACCTTTTGATAAATGCATTAAAAAATGACGATCCGTCAACAAGTGATGACGATCTTCTTCGATCTACAAATACAGATCGCAGACTTAGAGGATTAAGCGCTGCACAACTTTACGCTATGGACCAAGAGGCCAATGGTTGGTAGTTACCTATAACAATTTTAAAAATTTACATATAAATTTTATTCAATAAAAAATATAACAAATAACTAAAATTTATTTGTTATAATTATGATTATTCGCTAAGAACTGTTTCACTTATAACTGTTTCACTTATAACCTCCGTTTCACTTATAACCTCCGTTTCACTTATAACCTCCGTTTCACTTATAAC